>WNFJ01616567.1_pt1 | contig 75923 bp, 62 predicted proteins | sample 5400461 | NCBI WGS metagenome assembly WNFJ01 (sample SAMN13153349, study PRJNA577476) | soil metagenome | isolation source: 115 cm saprolite on Douglas fir-dominated hillslope | place: USA:California | collected 2013-09-17
AGGGAATAGTAACGCCTGCTATTTCCTGATCGATCGGCAGTCGAGCGGGATCTTGTTGTGGGACGATGTCAGCTCGAATTGGGGTCAGCAATCGGTGACTGCGGGCGGAGGCGGCACTCTGAGCAACCCCCAGTGTAGTTTGAGTGCGACAGGATCTTCGATCGCGGTGTCCGGGGTCAACCTGACGGTGAAGCTGGCGGTGACGTTCTACCCGGCGTACGCTGGACCGCACAACATCACGATGGAGGCCGCGGACTGGACCGGTCTCCACGTGGGGCCGGCGACGATGGGGACGTGGACGGTGCCAGCGCCCCCGCCGACAACCGTCACTGTCACGCTGACATCGGTGCCCACGGGTCTGGGGTTAACCGTGGACGGAGCTTCGTGCACCACTACGTGCACGTTCCAGTGGGCGCCGCAATCCAGCCATACGATCGCGGCATCGTCGCCGCAGAACGGAATGACGGGCACGCGGTACGTGTTTGCAGGCTGGTCCGACGGCGGGGCGCAATCGCACTCGATCACCACGCCCGCGTCGGCGACCACCTACACGGCGAGCTTCACCACCCAGTACCTCCTGACGACCACTGCGGCTTCGGGCGGCGCGATCGCTCCGAACAGCGGCTGGTACAACGCTGGGACGTCTATGACGGTCACCGCGAGCCCAAGCAGCGGTTACGTTTTCACGGGGTTCAGTGGAGCTTTAAGTGGGACAAACAACGCCCAGCAGCTGACGATCAACGGCCCGGCCAGCGTTGCGGCCAACTTCGCGATATTGACGACAATGGCTGCGCAATCTATGGGGTCGTTACCCACGGGTTGCCCCAAGAGCTCGACCGATTTCTATATCCTGAATGATGGCACACAGAAGACGCTACCGTACTATTTGTACGAGAAGAAAACCGGCAAACCTCTGGATGCTAGTAAGATTGATCCCAGCAGTTTGAGTGCCGGCTCCAACGTAACTGTGACGCTCGGGTCTGTTCCGAGCCTATGCGCTCCTGGAGATAACTCTGTCTTTGACCTGACGTTTTCGGCGACCAGTTTGGCTTCGACCGGTGCGCACACCGTTAGCTTCGTTTGGAATGGTGAACCAGTTCAAACAGTAACCCTCTCTGGAGCTTTCAGTGTGAAAGATGCCACACCCCATATCAATCCCGTGCAACAATTCCCACCGGCGCCGAACGGATCGTTCTACTCCACGCTGTACGGGACTAATTTCGGCCCCGCCCCGGGATCGGTGTCCGCCTGCGTCCAGGGCGCGAGCCAATGTAACGGAACTCCTGACATGAGCGTCACTGTCCGCGCGGGGCAGACGCCTGACTGTCAGTACTGCTACTGGGGCGATAATCAGGTGAACGTTCTGCTGACTCCTTCTCCGACCGCCTCCGGAATTTATGACTTGCAACTTACCTCGGGAGGCGAGACCCCAGGACAGGGCTTTCAAACGCCGCCTGGACAGACTGCTGGACAGGCTGCGCAGAGCAATCGGGTTCAGGTATCAGGGGGCTGCCCAACGTCCGTGGTGCTCAGTGGAACCACGGATCTTCGGTTGGATCTCGGCCTTGACGCCGATAACAACTTCCCACACTACTTAACGGGCGTTGGTATCCTGGCTACTATGTTCGTTGGACCTGTGCCGTACGTATGGAATGGGGCGAGAATCACGGAGTCCCTCAGTACCGTTTCTGATACCTGCCCGGTGCCGCCTTTCCCAACCCCATGTACGGGAAGCGATACGTTCACTGTGGGTCCGCCGGGCATTCCGCCGTCCGGATCAAGGTATTTCGGAACAATCGTCCCGTCCCTCGGGGACAATTCGTTCTATGACACGCACGCTACGCTGTCCACAGCCGATCTTCTTGGAGTTGCGGGTGTGGGTTCGTGCACGACAAAGTGTGCACAGCGGTATACTTGTGGCGGAACGACAATAGGCAACTTCACTATCACGAGGACCTATACACAGTCTGTAATTGGAGCTACAAGTGTCACGAAGGTTGGAGTAACAAAGCAACGAGACGAAAAATGCTTCATGTTCTCTTCTGTTTTATAGTCGGCGTGACCATCAGCCCTGCCCAGACGCGTTTCGTCGAGGGCCCGGGTGTGGCGGACACGACCCTTCAGGATCACCACATCGCACTTACCAATGACGCCCTGCTGGCCGCTTTGCGCCATCCAGCACCCAATGTACGGTCCGCCGCTGCCCTCGTGCTCGCGACACGCGGGGAGAAGGACGCAGTTCCTGCCATTTTGGCGGCGCTTGCGGCGACAACGTTTCCAGGCGCCCGCATCGGCTTGGCTTATGCTGCGACGGAGCTGGGTGCAGAAGATGGGTTCGCGGCTTTAAGAAGCATGTGCGGCGACTCGAGTTGGTCGGCGGTTCTCAGGGTGTCGGCGGCATACACTATGCTTCTCGGGGGTCGTGAGGACTGCCTAAGCAGTGTCTTGGATGTGGTTCGCTTCCACGACGATGACCAGGCCACAGCTGGGGCTCTCAATCTTCTTCCAACGTTTAAGCATGTGCCGGCTGAAAAGATGAGGGAGGTTCGGGATCTCGTGCGGATGTCCTTGAAGAGCGACAGCGCTTGGGTAAAGAGGAAAGCCAGTTACGTGCTCCGCCAATGGGGAGACTCCTCCGCCATAGAAGATCTGAGAAATGCGCTCGCAGGTGAGAGCGACGAGACCGTCCGAACAGTCATGGCTACGGATCTCAAGGCGATGGAAGATAAGCAGGTAAATCCCGCAGGCGAACGAAAGTAGAGTTTTTCGTTCCGGAGTCTCGGGTACCGGCTAGGCCACAGCCACTAATCGTTGAAGATCGGAGACAACAACAGCGAGCTGCGTGGGCCCGCGAAATGGTAGCGGGGTTTACATCAACACGCACCACCGGATGACGATGCTCTAGTTTTCGTCACTCGCCGAGTAGGCGGCCTCGCTGCCGGCGTCACAACTCGCGGCGGTTTTCCAGCGATTTGCCCATCGTTACTTCATCGGCGAATTCCAGGTCGCTGCCTGCCGGGATGCCCATCGCTATGCGGGTCACTTTCACGCCCAACGGCTTCAACAACCGTGAGAGATACACTGCCGTGGCTTCGCCTTCCACCGTGGGGTTGGTTGCGACGATCAACTCCTTCGCTTCGCCGGATTTGAATCCGCTCCAGAAGATTCGCGATGCGAAGCTGATCCGGCCCGATGCCGCGAAGAGGCGAAAACGCGCCGTGCAGCACGTGGTACAGGCCGCTGAACTGGCGCGTGGTTTCGATGGGCAGAATATTGTGCGGCTCCTCCACCACGCAGATCACCGAGCGGTCGCGGTGCGGGTCGCGGCAGAAGTTGCACAGCTCGCCGTCGCTGATGTTGTGTGCTTGGTGTCGTACTGCGCGAAGTAGCGATCTTCAAGATCCTTGCGCAGATCCTCCGGGAGCAGAGCGTTCTCGCCGAATTTGACCTCAGGCTCCGGCCGGACGGATGGGCCGGGAGTGGGATCGGCGATGATGGCCTTGAGCATTGAGGTCATCTGGGGCGGCTCGATGTAACCCTGGCGCTTCACGATTTCTTTGCCATCCGTGCCGAAGACGATGGTGGCGGGCCAGCCGTAATCCTCGTAGCGATTGGAGAGATCGGGGCGCGCGTCCTGATCGACGCGAACGGGGATGTATTTGGACTGAATGAGCGCGATGACTTCGGGCGTTTTGTAGGTGGTCTCGTCCATGACGTGGCACCAGTGGCACCAGATGGCTTCGAGGTCGAGCAAAACGAATTTGTTTTCGCGCTTGGCCTGGTCGAAGATGGCATCCGACCAAGGCTGCCAGTCGATCGTGCCCGGCTTGTTGGGCGGCGCGCCGCTCGACAGCACGGCGACGAATAATGTTGCGAGAAGAATCGGCGACGGCTTCATGGTGTCTACTTTAGCGCGGCACGGGCGTGCCGCGCGGTGGTGGGAGGTAGGAGGTGGCGGTGGGGTTTGGCTGGTATAGTAAGCTTCGAGGTTGGAAGGGCGATGTCCATTACTCTTCTCGAGAATAATTACGGCGCGGCGCGTGTGCGGCTGGTGAAGGTGCGGCGCCTTCAGGACCGGCACGACCTCAAGGAACTCGCCGTGGGGATTCAGTTCGAAGGCGAGTTCGAGAGCAGCTACACCAGCGGCGACAACAGCAGCATCCTGCCCGCGGATACGATCAAGAACACGGTTTACGCTCTCGCGAAGCTGTACACCATCGAGCAGATCGAAGAGTTCGCGCAGCAACTGATCGATCACTTTCTCACCGACAACGCGCAGGTGAAAAAGGTGCGCGTGGAGATCGCGGAGCATTTGTGGACGCAGATTCCTTTTGGCGGGAAGCCGCATCCATGGTCGTTCACGCCTGCGGGGCCGGAGCGGCGGACGGCGATTGTCACGGGCACGCGCGAGACGGTTTTCATCGAGGCCGGGATCGAGAATTTGCAGATCGTCAAGACCACGGGGTCGGGCTTCGAGGGGTATCTGCACGATCCGTTTACCACCTTGAAGGAGACATCCGACCGGATTCTTGCGACTGTGGTGAAGGCGAGCTGGCTGTATTCCGATAACGAGATTCCGTTCTCGGTGTATTGGCACGGCGTGCGGCAGGCGATCCTGGATACGTTCGTAGAGCACGAGAGCCGGTCGATGCAGTACACGCTGCATGCGATTGCGGAAGCGGTGCTTGAGCGATACGGGGATATCGCGGAGATACGGCTGTGGCTGCCGAACAAGAATTTTCGGACGGTGGATCTGGGGTTTTTCGGGTTGGAGAACAACAATGAAGTTTTTGAGCCGGCGGAGGAGCCGTTCGAGATGATCGAGGCGCGGCTGCGGAGGGAGATGCGGGATTGAAGATCCCCGGCTCCCTGCATCCGGCGAAACTTGTGCCTGTGCCTTGACCTTTAGCTGGTGCTCCTGCATAATGCGAGATACGGTAAGCTGTCAATGAAATTGCTCCGAACCGGCATAATATTTCTTCTGGGTGCATGCCTGGTTATGCCGGACACTGAATTTCGCTCGCGCTTCGAGAAGGCTGACACGTCAGCGGCCCGCAGGACGATCCTGGAGCAATGGTTGGGGGCGGATGTCTGGCAGGCTGCAACGGTAGTTCGGGATTGGAACGGCCGTCCGGAGGAACGACAAGCACTGCTGATCTCAGCGGTTGAGCACTGGGCGCGCCAGGATCCCGCCAGCGCGGCAGCGTTTGTAAGCAGCGTGGGTCCGGAAAGCACGGCTGCGGTGTTGCTGGTTCCGCTGCTGCTCGAATGGCCACGCCGCGCGGCTCAGTCTGCCGTGGACTGGGCGTCCAAATTGCCGGAATGCCCGGGGCCGGGCACTGTCAGCGTGCTTTCCATGGCGGGATACACAACACTCGAGGGGACTCGGTTCTGCCGGGGGGATGCGTTCGAGGTGGTGGGATTCGGCTGGGGCCGAATCGATCGGGAAGCAGCGATGGCGTGGGCCAAATCGCTCACGCCCGATGCGGTTCGCAAGGCGGTTATCGAGAAAGTGGATCAGTCGCGGCATTATCGTTAGCTGCGACATAACTTCTGGAACTCGGGGGGGTGAGAAGTGAAGAGAATCTTTCTAGCAACCAATCTACTAGCTTGGGTTCTGCTGGGAACCTTAACCCAAGGCGCGCCAATCAGTGTCATCGTAAAGGGCGTCAAAGTCGGGGAATTGGATGTTACCAATTACACCAATACAAGCAATGGAACCTCGGCAGGTCTGACTATCGACGGGGATTTCACGACGACTAACCAGGCCGCAGGCGGGCAATTGATCTTGAATACCATAGCGCCCTTGGGACTGACGTACATGCAGACGGTGTTGTTCAATACGAACCTGCAACAAGAGATTTTCCGCGATGCCAACGGAAACGACCTGGTGGGGACGTTCGCGGATCCGCCCTACCTTGGCTACACGCTTCGCTCCGGAGCGCGACCATTCAGCACGGACAACCGGCCGTGGTACTCGACGATTCAGCCGGCCGGGACACCCGGCGCGATTCCCCCTAATTCATTCGGGGCGCATCAGTTTGAAGACGTGCCCTCGATTGGGTGGGCGGATTCGAACATGTTATCGGGCTTGGCCAATGTCTTGAACGGCCAAAACGGATCCCTCAATTTCGAGACGGCGCTGGTGGGTGTTTGCGTGCAACCGGCCGCAAATCCGGCGATGAATCCCGATCCGGCCTTTGCCGGAGCCTACATGGTATGCGTGTTGGAGGATTTCACTTGGGGGCTCAACTTCACCTATGTGGGGCCACAAGGGGGCCGTACCGCAGGCACGTACATAGCTGCGGATTACACCACGGCTCTGGTGGGGCTGGCCTTCTCAAACAACGTTACGGCAGCTTTTCGGGGCGCTTTCGACAAAGCCGGCAATAACGCCGGCGTCGAGTGGAATGTGAACCTGGTTCAAGCGGACACATGTCCGGAGCCTGGGACTTGGTATGCGGTCTCGATTGGACTCGCGATTTTGCTGACAGCGAGATCGGCGCAGAGGTATGTCAGGCGAAGAGCGGCCTGAAGAACATCCGGCGTGCGGTCTTCTAGGAGCCCGAATGGAAGGCAGAATTAGAAGGAAGTTGGGCTGATAATCTGGGCTGCAGCCTCAGCTCGATGACCATGTACGCAGTCTGAAAGCGATGAGGGTATGAGCTATAAATGGGGTCGCCGATTGCAAGTGAAGGGTTTACAGGTAGTGGTGCGATTGAACACGTTGTTTCATGAACATCATGAATGGGTGTTGCCCGCCTATTTTCTCGTCTTCGTCGGCTTCATTTCGAAAGGCGGCTTCCTCATAGAAATCGGCCACGCCTAGCTTACGTACTAGCTCTCATCGCCGCGTTGTTGATTGCTGTCGTGTTCGTTTCACGCTTCCTGTTTGATCCCGTCGCGTACGAAATACGCGATCAATATGCGAGGGTTCCAATATCGGATTGTCAGCGTGGACGCTTCAGAGTTCGGTCAACTTGTAAGCCTTGGAGAGGAAGCGTTTGCCGCCTGGGGTGGGCGGCGCGAGGAGCGGGAACGAGCCTATGCCAAATTCTTGACGGCGAATCCTCATTGCTTCTACTTGATGACTCCCTTAGGGACGACTAGGGATCCAGTCGGATTTAGCTGTGTCTTTCCCGTGACACGAGACGCATTTCGACAATTACGTCTCGGTCTGATAGGTACTTGGGAACTCTCCGTCGAACAGATTAGCTCCGCTACGGACGACGGGATACCGTGCATTTGCATCAATGCGCTTTATCTTCGAAAGCAGTACAGGCAAATCTTCCCAGAACTGCCTCTCAGACTTCTCTTCAAGCATTTGGCGGAATTCATCAAACCGGGCGGGCCGTACCCAATTCTTTTTGCCGAGGGCTTGACGAGACGCGGTGTTAGATTCTTGCAAAGGAGCGGATTCGAGACATATCATAGATCCAGGGATGGCTATCCAATCTTTGAGATGGATCTAAGCCGAACTACGACCATGAGCGATCCCGCACAGATGTTCAAGGTTTATTTTGAGGCAAACGTCTCATAACCGGGGAAACGACACAGGTTGACGACCGCACGCCGGTATGCAGTGAAAAAAAGTGCGGCCCGGCTTGAAATGCGCTACGGGGTATGCGCGCTGAGGAGATTTCGCAGTTGCGCTTGATAGTGCGAACGCCTGCGCGACATCCCCTTCACCTCTACTCTTTCACCGCACGCCCTTCACAACCCGATCCTAAATCTTATTTAGAGTCTGCGTGCGATATGCGCTCGCCTTCTGCACGCTCGATTACGGAACGGTGAAGTTATCGCCGTGCAATTTTATTTCCTCGCTTTCCCGAGCTGCTCACAAGCTACGGCGATTGCGGATAGACGCTGAACCAAACCACAGATCTCAGATCTGCAAGATCCGCAAGCCCGGAATGCGGCGAAAATCCCGCAAGTTGTTCGTTCCGACAGCGTAACCGAGCTCCAACGCTCAAGCTCCAATCAGCAGATCCGCCAGTGGAAGAGTGATCCCTTTGCCAGCCTGTTCGCCACCGATGCGAGCAACGATCTCCGCGGTCGTTTCGGTTACCGAGTGAATGGGCACGGTGGCCTTCAAGTCGTCGAGAAAGGCGCGCCGGCGGTCCCGGCGCTCGGCGGTGTCGGCGCGGTAGATGCCGTGGCCGATTTCCGCGATGCTCACCGGGCTCAGCACGACGGGGACTTCTCCAGCCGTTTTCTGCACGCTCTCGATGGCTTGGGCTGCGGTTGAATTCCTCCGCTCGGCCGCGATGAGGACGCTGGAGTCGAGAACTAATCCCAGGAGGGCGGGTTCCATGGCTGGCGTTGCGCCTTGATTCCCTCTTCAATGTCGCGAGCGAAGTCGTCATCCATGACCGCAGTGGACCCTCGCGCTTTCAGATCGGAGACGACTTCGGAAAGCATCCGGCCGACGGGTCCGGAAGGCTTGATGACAGCCACAGGGCGATGGTCCTGTTCGACGACGACCTCGGCGCCCCGTTTGACTCTGTCCAGGACGGCGTGGAGATCTCGCGCGAGCTCGGCTTCGGTGATACGGACTGTCCCCATGCTTTCGATGATACCGGTTCTGTCAACGTGTTGTCTCGGCGTGCGCTGGAGATGCTTGCCTATTCCTTCACGGCGTGGCCCTCTACCAACTCAATCCGAATCTTGTCCGGGCCCTCGATGAAGGCGATCTTCAGTTTCCCCAGCACCGTCCGCGGCTCGCCGGTCACCTTCACTCCGTCCTTCTTCAGACGCGCGATGGTTTCGTCCAGATTGTCCACGCTGAATCCGATGTGGTCCGTCACGTGGCCCTGGGTTGACTCGAATTCGTTGCGATCCTTCCACAACTCCGGCCACTGCGTCTTGGCGTACTCCATCGGATAAATGATGATGTTGACGTTGTCCATCATGAGCGACATGGACGGGCCGATCTGGAATCCCCGGTACATGCGCGGCTCGCGCGACGGCGGACCCTGGCCACGCCGCACCAGTCCGAACTCCTTGATGTACCACTCACCCGCCGCGCTCGGGTCCTTGCTCAGCATGTGTATGTGCCCGAAGTGATGATGATTTGAAGTGTTCAACTCGATCAACTGATGATCCGGTCCATCGACGTAGGCGTAGAAGAAGACGCCCTGGCGATTGCCGCCGCCGATGTCGCTGATGTCGGTGATGGGCGTGGCGAACTTGGTGCCGCTGTCGAGCTGCTTCTGGTACGTGGCCTTCATGTCCTCGGCGCCCCAGCCGATGTGCCAGATGGTGGAAGTGATCTCGGATTTCGGCGGCGCCGCGGCCTTGGTGAACAGGAGCCACGATTTTTGCGCCCAGACGGCATCCAGCGCGCCGGCGAACTTGCCTTTTTCGCAATCGAATTTGGAGGTGTAGAAATCGATGGCCGCCTTCGGGTCGGTGGCATTGAGATGGACGTGATGGAAGTGCGCGAGCTGCGGTGGGGGCTCTTGCGACAGAAGAGCCAATCCGGCGCAGAGAGGCGCACCCACTGCGAACTTCCTGAAAATGTGCATAGGAAAATTGTACGTCACCAGGAGTGTCCCCAGATTTTTTGGGGTTCCATTGACTTTTCGCTGAATCCGTGCGAGAATTTTGATCGTGGTAGGTGTATTCAGATTCGGCATCGCGGCGCAGGCGGAACAACATCCGACTTGGCAGGCGAAGTGCGCCATATCGACTACCACTGGTAGGCAGGGCACGATCGGAACGCGCCCGGAACAAAGCCGCCGTTAGGCAATTCACATCCCGCCGGCCTGACGGCAATCCATGGGCGGGAATTAAATTTAATTTATTCTGGGATAGCTCAACCGGGAGAGCGCCGCATTCGTAACGCGGTAATGCGAGTTCGATTCTCGCTCCCAGATCCAATTTTCTCCGCGCAAGCATTGCTGGCGATGTACGGCCCCGGTATGGCTGAGAATCCGGTTCGATTCCGGAGCGCGGATCCAACCGAAACGTTCTTTGGTTCCTTGGTTCTTTCGTTCACTCGTTCGTGGGACAGGAACCAGGGAACGAATGAACCTGTGAACGATTGAACGTTTTTTTGGGTTGGTAGCTCAAAGGGAGAGCAGCCGGCTTGCACCCGGCCGATCGGAGTTCGAGTCTCCGCCGATCCACCAGTTCTTTGACAATTTGATTTTGACAGGGCATGGCCCTGTCCTACAGTGCGCACTTAGCCAAGCGGTAGGGCGCCGCTCTGATAAGGCGGTACAGGTTCGTTCGACTCGAACAGTGCGCACCCCGCGGGAGACCGGACGGTGACGGTAGCAGCCTCCAAGACTGCGATTCTGGTTCGATTCCTAGCTCCCGTGCCAAGCGCCTGTGGCAGAGAGGATGTATGCGCTCCGCTTCTATCGGAGACTACGGCGGTTCGAATCCGTCCAGGCGCTCCAATTTTCCATGCCCCTTTCACCCAGTGGCAGGGTACGGTTCTTATAAAGCCGGTGGCCAAGGTTCGATTCCTTGAAGGGGCACGCGGCGAAAGCTCATAAGGATGAGCAGGCGGCTCTTAACCGTCAGGCAGCGGGTTCGATTCCCGCTCGCCGCACCAGTTTGGCGCGTTCGTCCAGTGGCCAGGATCGCTGACTTTCAATCAGCAGACAGGAGTTCAATTCTCCTACGCGCTACCAGGTCCCTGTACCGGCCCTGTTTCCTAAACAGGTCAGCCGTAAAGGAGGATGCCGGTTCGAATCCGGCCAGGGACTCCAGGATTGCGAGTTCGTTCAGTGGCAGGATGCTTGGTTCTGACCCAAGAGACTGAGGTTCGATTCCTCGACTCGCAGCCAAAGCGGCGCTTTGCGCCGCCGGTCACTTCGTGACCGAGGGATACGAGGAATTCGAGGAAGGGGCCGCTACGCGTCCCTGAATTCAAGAATACCAGTCCACTGGCACGAATGCGAATGCCTGTGCACGCCGAGACGAGTCTCGGCGCTGCAGACACGAGTGTCTGCGCCACATTGATCAGTACAGAGGCTCTTTGAAATGAGAGACTCTATGCTACGGGTTTTCAGGCAAGGAGTGGACGTGTTTTCGCGGCTTCGGCGAAGCGATGGACGGTCTGTTCCAGAGTCTTGCGATTGACTGGTTTGGAGATGTAGTCGTCCATGCCCGCTTCGATACAGCGTTCGCGATCGCCGGTCATGGCGCGCGCGGTCATGGCTACGATCGGAATGTGCGCACCGATCTGTTCCTGGCTGCGGATACCGCGCGTCGCCTCGAAGCCGTCCATCTCGGGCATTTGCACGTCCATGAAGATCAGGTCAAACGCGCCTTGGCTCCACTTGGATATTGCATCGGCGCCGTTTTCGGCCAGCGTGATCCGGTGACCCAGGCGCTCCAGCAGGGCCTTGGCCAACTTTTGATTGACCACGTTATCCTCGGCCACCAGGATGTGGAGAGAGTGGCCGTTTCGCGCGGCTCCATTCGCGGTCACCGCCGCGGCATCCAGGGGCGCAACGCGGCCTAGCGCAGTGCGGATGGCAGCCAGCAGCTCAGCGGTCTTGACGGGCTTTATCAGGTAGCTTTCGACGCCCAGCCTGCGACACTCGGCCGCGGTAGCGCTCTGATCCACCGAAGTCAGCAGCATGATGGTTGCGCCGGTCAAGGCGGGATTCGCGCGAATGCGCTGGATGGTTTCCAGGCCGCTCATGCCGGGCATTTTCTCATCCAGAAGGATCAGGCGGAACGGCTTGCCCATGCGGAAAGCGTGTTCGAGTTTCGCCAGCCCCGCTTCGCCCGACTCCGCGCCCTGGACGTGCATCTTCCATTGCCGGACCGTCTCTTCGAGAATGCGGCGGTTGGTGGCGTTGTCATCCACCACCAGCACGCGCGATCCCTCCAGCTCTCCGGCGCTTGCCGGGGCAGGATTTTCGGCCGTCTCACTGGCTCCCCTGAGCAGGATCGTGAAGTGGAATGTCGAACCCACGCCGGGCGCGCTCTCGGCCCACATTTCGCCCTGCATGAGCTGCACGATGCGCTTCGAGATGGCCAGCCCCAGTCCGGTGCCGCCGTAGTGCCGCGTAGTGGATGAGTCGGCCTGCTCGAAAGGCTGAAAGAGCTTGGCCTGTTTATCGAGTGGAATCCCGATTCCCGAATCGCGCACGGAAAAGTGCAGCCGTAGGCCGCTGTGGGTTTGTTCCATCAGGCTCACGTTGACCACGACTTCGCCTTTTTCCGTGAACTTGACTGCATTCCCCACCAGATTCAAAAGAACCTGGCGCAGGCGGACGGAGTCGCCCACCACGTCGAGCGGAACGGCCGGCTCGATGCGGAACGCCAGCTCTAGGCCCTTGCGGTGCGCCGCGATGGCCAGAGTCTTCATGGTGTCCCCGATCACTTCAGGCAGATTGAAGCGGACCGGATCGAAGACCAGCTTGCCGGCCTCGATCTTGGAGTAGTCGAGAATGTCGTTGATGACCACGAGCAGGGCGTCCGCCGAAGAACGCACCATGGAAAGATAATCGCGCTGCTCCGCGGTGAGGTCCGTGCCAAGGGCGAGATCGGCCATCCCGATGATGCCGTTCATGGGCGTACGAATCTCGTGGCTCATGTTGGCCAGGAACTCACTTTTCGCACGGTTGGCGGCTTCGGCTGCCAGCTTGGCGGCGGCCAGCTCCTGCTCGTGCCGTTTGCGATGCGTGATGTCGCGAATGACATTCACGAAGCCGGTCGTCTCGCCCTTGGCGTTCCGTTTGAGCGATATGGACTGTTCCACGAAGTGTCCCGGCTTAAACTCATTTTCGAAGGCCTTGATGGGTTCCCCGGTGACGTAAACCTGGTGATAAACATCGCGGATGACCGCCATGCGTTCTTCACTGAAGAACTGCTTGTAACTGGCGCCCAGGACCTCCTCCTTAGTGCGGTTGAACATGCGGCAGTAGGCATCGTTCACGAATTGATAGCGCCCGCGGAGATCCAACTCGCAATAACCGTCTTCGATGTGATCCAGAACGGTTCGATTTCTTTCCTCACTCTCGCGCAACGCGCTCTCCAGACGCCTGCGCTCGGTCAGGTCGCGCACGAATGCGTCGGCGACAGACCTGCCATCCTGCAAAGCTGCAGAGACGATCACCTCAGCGGGGAACTCGCGCCCATCGCGATGCATTGCGCGGAATGGGATCGGCTCGCGGACTACGCCGCGATCACCCAATGTGAATTGCCGGACCACGTCCGCATGCGCGCCGCGATGCCGCTCCGGAACCATGTTCGCCGCGGGTTGTCCGATGGCTTCGGAACGCTGCCATCCGAACAGGCGCTCGGCTCCGGGATTCCAATCCATGATGATTCCGAAGGAGTCCACCCGAATCACGGCGTCGAAGGCGATTGCAAGGATCGCCCGCATTTTCTCTTCCGCTTCATTGGAGAGACTTGCGGCACCGGTCCCTCTGAGGGCACTCATAATAATCTTATCGGCAGCTACGGCGACTTGCTCCAACAGCGCAGTAGTGGTTTACATATTGCTTGTTAACCAAATGAATCTGAATGGGTTAAAAGGTCGCGACCGGATTCAGTGGAGAACCCGTGCCGCCTGGAATCGCCATTGGCGCGGCTGTCAGCAGAAACGCCCAGCGCTTGCGCTTCGCCGTCGCCTCGCTGAGCGCCTCGAGATCGCAATCGTCGAAGATGTGAACGCCCATGGCCACCAGCAGCAGTTGATGAATCGGCAGCGCCACGCCCTGGACTTGCGAGGGAACCAGGTCGCTGGCGACATCCGAGCCAACCATAGCGATTCCGCGATCGTGCAACCACTTGGCGCAGGACGCGTGGAGGCCGGCTGCGCTCCTGCCCACTGGCCACGGACCTTTAGCCGCGCGGCGCGCCCAGCGGCCGGTGCGAATGAAGATGACGTCGCCGGGTGAAACTTTGGCGCCGGCCTTTTTTTCCCAAGCGTCCAGATCTTCGGGATAAATGGGCGTGCCCGGCTCCAGGTAATCGACGCCCTTGTTTCTGGCCATATCCATCAGAATGCCGCGAGTCATTATGCCATTCTTCGCCCCGAGGATCGACAGCTTGGCGGCGCCGTCCTTGGTGACCTCATCCGCTGAAAAACCGTTGTACATCTTGCCCTGATAAGTGGCGTGACATAGCGCGTCCATGTGCGTGTGCGCGTAGCCGTGATAACTCACCTGATAGGAATCCAGCCAGAACGTTCCGGCGCGCGGCAACATGGTGTGGACGAACGGACTGGTGTTGTCTTCGGCTTTTTCTTTCAAGACGTCGTGGGCGAGCGAGACGGCGTAGCCTTCTTTCACCAGCGCCGCGGCCTGCTTGCGTTTGGCGGGCGTGATCAGGTTGAGCGTGCCGAGCTGGTCGTCCTTGCCCCAGCGTCCCCAGTTCGAGAGGTCGGTCATCCAGCGATCGACGTCGGCTTTGGTTACGGAGTGGTCGGATTGGGCGGGCGCGGATAGCGCGCAGAGGGAGAGGCAAATCAGGATATTGCGCATCGAGATCATTGTAGGACAGGGCCATGTCCTGTCAAAGCGTAGACCATCGTGGTGGCGCTCCCTGCCGGTCGCGGCTCGGTTTGGGGATCACTCGGTTGAGTAATTGATTTCCATGCGGCGCAGGGGGAAACTGGCTGCTACTAGCACCGCGGCCGCAAGCAACAGGAGGCCGGGGACGGCGATGTATGCCGGCATCGGATCGGCATTGATCGACAGCAGCGAAAAGAACGTGCCCGCGCGCGGATCCGCCTGGATGGGGCTCAGGGATTTCAGATAATAAATCACGCTGAACTTCTGCAGGATCGCCGGAAGGAAACTGTTGATGGATTCCCACAACAGGATCACGCCGGCGGGAATCAGGGGATTGCGGACCGCGATGCCGGCCGCGAGAAAAATGCTGCCGTAGCCGATACACGCCAGCACGGTCACGCCCATATAGGCAACCAGGTGCGAGATACCGTTTCCGTTGGTCAGATACTCCGCGACGAGCCTCCAACCGAAATGCAAGTACATCCCCCAAAACTGCAGCAATGTGCTGGTGGTGAAAATCACGCACGTGGCGAGCAGTCCGGCAAGAAATTTGCCCGCCAGCAACACCTCGCGGCGAAGCGGCGCCAGAAAATAATAGTGCAAGCTCCTATCGAGAACTTCGCCGCGGAACAGATTCATGAAGATGCCGACGCATCCGAAGAACACGCCCAGGCGAATGAAGAAGAACTGGAAGATGGTGGCGAAGATGTTGGTATCGTGGCCGAAATCGCAGGGCAGGTGCGTCTTCATCTGTACAATCGAATGTCCCGTGAAAAGCATCACCGGCGCGAGGGCGAGCAAATAAATCCAGAAGCCGCGCTTGGAGAAAAACGTCTTGCGCAGCTCGAGCCGCAGCACGGCCAGCGTCTGGACGATCCAGAGCGGATTCATTTGGGCGCCTCCTCGGAGCCGATCAGATACTCATACACCGAGTTCACGTCGTCATCGGCGGGCGCGACGGATTCGATGGCCACGCCGTTCTGCGCGATGTGGTTGAGCATGAGATAAAAACGTTCGGCGTCGCGGGTCTTCACCAGCAGTCCCATGCCGTCCTTGTGAATCTGCGCCTCGACGGCTGAGTCCTGCTCGAAGACCTTGGCGGCCAGGACGCCGGGGCGGCTGCAGCGGATCAGAATCTGCATGGGGTGATCCAGCATTTCGCTTCGAACGCCTTTGATCTGGCCCTCGGCCACCACGTAGCCGTTGCTCAGCAGGATCACCTGATCGGAAATGGCGTCCACTTCATGCAGGATGTGGCTGGAGATAATGACATGCATTCCGTCTTCGGCCAGGCTGCGGAACAGCGCGATGGTTTCGGAACGCACCAACGGATCCAGGCCGTTCAGCGGCTCATCCAGCACCAGCACGCTGGGCCCGTGACAAGTGGATTGCGCCAGCTTGATGCGCTGCCGCATGCCTTTGCTGTAGGCGGCGATCTTGCGGCGTGCGGCATCCATCAAGCCCACGCGCTCGATGGCCTTCCATGCGAGCTCGTCGGCTTCGCCGTGCGCGCATCCGTACAAGCGGAGATACGAATAGACGAACTGGTAACCGGTGAATCCCTTGGGAAACGAATCGAATTGCGTGCAGTAGCCGACGTAGCGGAACAGCTCGTCGGGCTGATCGGTTCGAATGCCGAGCACGCGGATGTGCCCGCGCGTGGGCCGGATCAAGCCGGTCATCAGGTTCATGAGCGTGGTCTTGCCGGAGCCGTTGGGTCCAACCAGGCTGGTGATTCCCGGCGGAATGGAGAGATTCACACGATTGACGCCCAGGACATCTCCATAAAACTTGGAGACATTCTCGAAAATTACTCGATCGTTCGGCGCCATCAGCGCACCACCTCAAACGCGCGGACCTTCTTTCCTAACAATAGCAGGCAGAGACCGCATATCACCAGCAACGCTATCCACGCGCTTGTCGCCGAAATGTCGATGGGAGAGTCCAGCCCGAACATCTGCGCGCAGACCCGCGTGATGAGCGAGCCGGGATTGATGTAGTGGCCGATGTTGGAGCGCATCACGGCGTTGATCGCGGCGCCGAAGCCGGACAGGAAAAACATGACACCGAGGACCAGAGCGCCGGCCGCAATGCGCCACTTCACCCAAGCCGACAGCGCCATGGCGATCAGCGAGATCATCAGAATCCAGACGATCGAACCAAGAAAAACACCGATGGCGAGCGAACGATTCTGCCACATCCAGGTTTCGTTCAGCAGAAAATGAACCCGCGCCGGCGCTTGTGAGAGACTGGCTTCAATTCCAAACAGGATCAGGCCGGGCACCCAGGTGATCAGCGACAGCGCATAGAACAACGCACATAGCTTTCCCAGCACGTATTCGGCGCGCGAAAAGGGCCGGCAGAAATAGAGCGGCAGCGCGCCGTTGGCCAGGTCGGGGGCGATGGAGTTGGGTCCGATGAACGCGGTCAGGAAAAAAGCCAGGCCGCTTTGCACGCCTAGGAATCCCAAGAAGAATTTGGCATTGACATTGATCAGTTCGTTCGCGCGCGAATGCACCAGCGCCAGCACGCTGGCGTTGTGACTCAGATAGATGGCAATGGCGCAGCCCAGCGGAGGGAAAAAACACAGCACGAAGAAGGCGGTCAGGAATTTCGAGCGGAAGAGGCCGCGCAAGGCGTAGCGCGTCAAGACGAAGAATCGCGACCAGGCGGGGGTAAGGCGGCCTGTGTAGGGGCGATAGCTGCGTTTATAGACCGCCATTAGTGTTGGTCTCCATGCTTGTGGCGCAGGCACTCTTGCCTGCCGCGTCGGCACTCATGCCGACGCTCGTTGGCGGCGCCGAGCAAGGGTCCGAGACGAGTCTCGACCCGGCAGGCTGAAGCCTGCGCCACAACACTGCGTTGATGAAATCTGTCATTCAATTGTGCGAACCTCAATGGTTCCCTTCACTTACGTTTGGGGTTGTCTCCATGGCTTTCAGGAAAATGTCTTCCAGCGTGTCGCGGCGGTAATTGAGACGGCGCAACTGGATTTCGCGTTCGGCAGCTAGGCGATAAATGTCTCGAATCTCGATTCCTTCCGACAGCACTGCCTTCAGCCGTTGCTGCCCTCCCGAGAAGGCGCATTCGCAGCCCAGGCCCTCCAGAGCCTGCGCGAAAGCGGCGCTGTCGCCGACGGGCTCCATCTCCACGAAGCGCCGGTTGGCGCGGCGCTCTTCTTCCAGATTCGAGTAGTTCACCATGCGGCCGTCTTTGAGGATCAGCACCTCTTCGCAGGTTTCCTCGACGTCGCGCAACAGGTGCGAGCACAGCACGATATGCAGGTCGTGGGTGTCGCGCATCTCTTTAATCATGCGGATCATGCGCTGGCGCGCCGGCGGGTCCAGACCGTTGGTGGGCTCGTCCAGAATGATCAGCTTTGGACCGTGCACGATGGCTTGCGCCAGTTTCGCGAGCTGCTTCATACCCAGCGAATAGGTCCCGATTTTGCGGTAACGCGATTCGCCCAGCCCGACGTAGAACAGCGCCTCGTGCGCGCGCTCCAGCGCCGTCTCCGATGGCAGCCCGGACAATTCGCCCATCAAACGGATGAACGCAACCGCGGTCATGTTGGCGATGAAAGCCTCGTTCTCCGGCATGTAGCCGACCACGCTACGAATCGTTTTGAGATCCGTGCGGATGTCGTGGCCGAAAATGCGCGCGGTGCCAGCGGCGGGCTTGTGGAATCCGAGGAGGGTATTAATGAGAGTGGACTTCCCGGCGCCGTTCGGGCCGAGAAGTCCGATGGTCCGTCCGGACAGGGAGCACGTCAGGCTTTTGAGGATGTCTCTCTTGCCGAAGCGTACTCCCAGTCCTTCCAGCTCGATTACCGGCGTCATTTCTTGTTTTGGTGTCCGATCCTCTTCTGCATCGGCATCGCGTTCCCGAGGAGCTGCGGCAGGGCCAGAGTATCCAGATTGAATCCGAAGAACGTGCCTGCTGACGAGACCAGTATGCGGTTGGATTCGCCGTACGCGCAGATCAGGCTCGGCGCGCTATTCGCCCGCAATTGATCGATGGCGGCCTTCTGGGCCGGCGACAGCACACTCGTGGAATTCAACTGATTCGCCAGCGGGCCGATGAGCGGCCCGAAATTGTGATAGATCACGCCCGAAAGATTCGTGTTCGCGTCACGCGGCAACTGATTCCGGAAATTCGCCGAGTTGGTCAGCGTGTATCCGGTGGACCGGTTCTGAATCGCGCGCAGCAACAGGCTCTGATTGGCCGCGGCCACCAGGTAACTGTCTACGTAAGTGTAATCCGCCTCGAACGGCGATGTGTCGGGCTTCACCGTATAGATGGTGCGGCCGCTCACCTGGGCGTTCGTGAGTGTCAGCTTGACAGGTGCCTTGGATTCGTTGTTGATATAGTCGATGGCCTTCTCGATGGCCAACTGCAACTGGCCCGGATTGTAGACTTCGATGGCGAACTCCCAGCTTGGGAGCGGCAGCATGGGGCCGTCGAAGGCGAACGCCACGTCGCTGCCCAGCGGTTCCGCCAGCTCGTTGACGATCCGGAATCCATCGCGCCGCATGTCGGCGACCTGCTGATCCACTTCCGGGTTTTCGGACTGGGCTGCATTCATCAGGTCCGAGATCCAGGCGTTCGGGTTCTTGATAGCAAATCCAGTTGCCAGGCTCGCATCCGGTGAAACAAAGTTGAGCGATCCGATCGGCGCCGGTGCGGCCAGCCAGGATGCGATGCCGCGGCGCTCCCGCCGGAAGTTGAGCGAAACATGATTCTCGCTGCGCCCACCGATCTCCTTGCGCTCGAACATCACGTAGCGCAGGTCTTTGATACCCGACGGATCGTCCTGTGGCCGGTTGGCGTGTTCCCGCATCCTGCGGAACCTCTGTCTTGCATTTACGGATTCCGACAGCATTTGTTCCGTATCCATTGCGAGCACCCATCCGGCGCCGGATTGGTAGGACTGCATGACGGCGTCATAGAGGCGGGTGCGTTCGAATTTGTCGTTACTCGTGCCTTCCACCAGCCCGGCCACTTCCTGCAGCGGGTGGGTCCCAGGCGAAAGCGCAATGATGTCGTTGGTCAAATACGCCTGCAGGCCGTATTTCCCTGGCGTGGCGGCGATCGACGCGGCATTCTCGTGGATCTTCAACGATGTACCGGTCCGGTGCGCCGCCCAGGACTGGAACTGATTCTGAAGACTGTCTTTCAGCCCCTGCCGCGTCACTTCGGCCAGGAACAGCGGATCTTTGTTGCCGTTGCCATCGTCGGTCAACGCGAACACGATCTCGCCACCCAGATAATCCGTGAAGGTTTTCACCTGTTGCACGATCTCGTCCAAGCTGGGCTCATTCGCACCGGGTTTATTCTTGTTCCACCATTCCCGCAGCACTTCACTGCTATCAATGCGCTGCTGGAAGATCCGATTGGCTTCGCTCAGCGTGCCTCCGATATTCGGAATCGACGCGAAGATCACCGCATCTTGCGGAACCAGGTCGACGAGCTTCGACGAATAGCGCAGCCCGGGAGCGGGAATGGCTTCGATCTCTTTCTGCATCGCCGATAGCTCGCCCAGCACGGACACGTATTGCGCCGCATTCTGGCTCCACGCGACGTCGTCCTCCACGGGAATCTTGCCAATGCTGGGATCGGTGGTCACCTGGTCGCCCCGCTGCAGAGTGTCGACCCTGTTGTTCTCTTCCACCGTAACGGTGCCTTCTACTACCGAAACGCGCGACCCCTTGGTTCCCTTGCTTACCGCGAACGTGGTGCCCTTCACCGACACCAGCGCGTCGGCCGTGGCGACATACAACTTGCCGTTGCGCTGTTTGGCGGCCTGCACAATCACGTTGCCGCGATCCAGATGAATGGTTGTTCCGCGCGTGCTGCGCGAAAACGAAAGCTCGGATCGCTCATTCATTTCCACCAGCGACCCATCGAACAGCCGCAATACCGCCGTGGAACCCTTCGCGGTCCGCACTTCCTGACGATCGCCAAGCTCCTTGCCGGAGAAGATGGGCGTGCTGCCGCGGTCGGCAACCTGATACAGAATGCCGTGTACCGTGTGCACCGTGGCGCGAGTTCCGGGCGGGGCAACGAGAGACTTAAAAATCCCCCACGTGCTCAGCCCGACGGCCAGCGCGAGGCAGGCCGCAATGGCCCACTTGGCGACCGGCGGGATGTGCCGCGCGATTACCACGGGCCGCGGAAGCGTCCGTACTTTGCCGGTTCGCGCCGCTTGCACTGCATGCCGGCAATCGACGCACTGATGCGCGTGGTCCTCCAGCAACAGAGCGCGCGATTGCGAGAGCGACTTCGCAAGATAGGCGGGAATAAGAGCCTGGAAATCGGCGCACGTTCGCAGCGCCTCGAGCGACACCGCGATGCCCGGCTCCGGAAGGATGCGCGCGCGCACCCGCTCGGCGGCCTGCTCCACAGCCGCGGCATCCACCGGCTCGTTGCGAATTCCCTCAATGATCTGATCCAGCTTGTCGTTTTTCATGCTCTCTCTCCTAAATAGGTACGAATCTCTTTTTGCAGGCGGGTCCGCGTGCGATGCAGAATCACGGCCACGTGAATCTGCGAAAGGCCCAGCACCCTTGCGATTTCCTGATTGCTCAGATCCTCGAAAAACCTTAAAGCGAAGATCTCCGCTTCCCGCGGATTCAAACGCGCCAGCGCCGACCGCAGGCACTCTCGCAGCTCGCGTCCGTCGGGTTGCTTGTGGGCATTAGCAAGATCGTCCGGCGGAACCTCGTCGAGCGGCACATTCCTCGCGTCCTTGCTCGCCCGAACCACGTCCAGCGCGACGTTGATCGCCGCGCGCCGGAAATAGCTTTCCTGGCGCTCGAGCGCCCGCGCCGTCTGGTCGCGCCGCAGCATCCGCAGGAACACGGTTTGCAGCACATCCTCGGCGTCGGCCGCGTTGCCCGTGATGCGATAGGCCGTGCGGAAGACCAAGCCGTGGTGCGCCTGGAACATTCCCTCGAGTTCATCCGGAATCGGAGTAACGGGTTCCTCCCTGATCGCGAGTTGCAAGGGCGCCTCCTGTTCGTTCATACCTAAAGACAGAGGTTTTGGTTCATTATTACAGAGCCGTGATTACAAGCCGCCGGGACCCAACTGAGCCGCGCGCGGCAGCAAGCGCTAATCCGTTGATTCAATTGGCCCGAAGCCGCGCGATACTCTCGCGAATCCTGGCCGCATCGGCCAAATCCGGATGCCGTGTCAAAAGGTCCTCCAACTCCGCCGCCGCTTTTGCCCGCTCATTCCTCTTCATATGGATCTCGGCCAGCAACCGCTGCGGATGCGAAAAATGCGCCGGATCAATCCGCTTCGCAAGCGTGAGATATTTCTCAGCCAGCTCCAGATTCCCGAGCTCGAAATAAACCATGCCTAACTGCGCGTTCGCCAGCGCATCGCCGGGCCGCTGGTGTACGGCATCCAGATTTCGCTCCAGCGCTTCGTCCAGCTTGCCGAGATTGATCAGCACGCCGCCCAAATTCACCAGCGGTTCGAAAGCGCTCGGGTCCGCTTCAAGCGCCGTACGGAAGTGGGACTCGGCCAGGACGTACTGGCCAGTCTGATACGCGATGGTTCCAAGATGATTCCACGCCGTTGCGAAATTGGGCGCGATCCGGACGGCCCGCTCCAAGTGTGCGACGGCTGCGGCGACATCGCGCCGGGCGAGTATCCTGTCGGCCTCTTCATATTCACGCCGGGCTTCGTTGGGAATAGAAAGGTCGCGAACCGAGACTTTGGTTCTGCGCTCCAGCGCCTGGCGCCATTCGACCTCCGAACGTTCCAGGTCGATGGTTACGTTGACTTGTCTCCGCGAGTTCGCCAGGCTCGGCGTGACCTCGACGGTCTGCCGGACTTCGGCGTGACCCGGCTCCATCGCGATCAATGTATATGTGCCCGCGAGCAGTTTCCGGAAGCGAAAGCGGCCGCGCAAATCGCTCTCGGTGACCGCCGTGAATGGAGCAGTAGCCCCATGCAGCCGGACCGACACGAACGTTTCGGGACTTACCTGGCCGGCTAATTCGAATTCGGCAGCATGCGCGCAGAGTGACGTTGCTGACAAAAGCCAGATCGACCCCGCGAACACAGCCAAGAATGACTGCGCCACACGCCTCGCGTACATAACCTGACATCTTAGCGCGTTCCGCTCGCGCAGCTTTTCAAACTGCCCCACAACTCACCCCACGTCAGTTTCAGGTAGGCTTGCAGTTGGGGTTCTTAACAATGCACTCGATGGATCGCCGAAGCTTCCTGACTGCTCTCGCTGCGGCAGGTTCCGGTTTGCGCGGCGCCACGCAAACACCCGTGCGAATCACGCGCATCCGTGTATCCACCTTGACCGGCCGGTTTCACAAGATCGTGGCAATGAATGCGTACGACAAGGTGCCCAAAGGCGAAACTTATACGAATCCTCTGCTTCGCATTGAAACGGATCAGGGTGTCGAAGGCATTGGGGCCGGTACTCGCATTGTGAAAGCGGAGAACTATGCGGAACTGCAGTCGCTGATCGGGAAGAATCCGCTCGAGCTGTACGAGATGGCTGGCGGCAAGGTTGTCCGGCCGTCGCAGGGGTTCGCCGCCCTGCATGCGACGGCGCAGTTTCTCGACGGCCCGCTATTCGATCTGATCGGCAAACTGACCAACAAGCCGGTTTGGGCGCTGCTGGACAATTCGGCGCGCGACGGCGTCGAGTGCTACGACGGCACGCTCTATTTCGCCGACGTCATGCGCCCCGAGCGAGGCATCGCCGCGGTGGTGGATGAAGCGGAAGAATCCGTTCGCTCCGGATTCAAGGCGATCAAGCTGAAACTGGGACGCGGCTCGAAGTGGATGGACCGCGCCGCCGGAGACGCTCGCGACATCGCCCTGATCCATGCGGTCCGCAAAGCGGTCGGTCCGAATATTACGATCATGGGCGACGCAAACAACGGCTACCAGGACCAATTCGATGGAATTTGGCGGATGCTTGCCGAAACGCGCGACGACAAATTGCACTGGATCGAGGAACCGTTCCCGGAGACCGTCGACGGTTATGGGCGGCTGAAAGACAAGCTGGCCGAAGCGAAGTTGAGCACGCTGATAGCCGACGGCGAGAACTTCCGGCACGCAAGCGAGTTCGAACCGTATCTCAAACCACGCCGGCTGATGGACGTGTTGCAGCTCGATATCCGCACCGGAGGTTTCATCGCCAATCGTGAAGTGGCGCGTATGGGTGAGGCCGCCGGCGCCGTGACTATTCCGCACAACTGGGCGTCACAGATCGGACATTTGATGGCTTTGCATCTGGCGAAAGCCGTGAAGGCGGTCGCCGCCGCCGAGGACGACCGCTCGACCTGCGACGTCATCGTCCCGCGCGGCTACACGCTCGGCAAAGCAAGGCAAGCCCCTTCAAACCAGCCTGGCTTGGGCATTCAAATCGACGCCAAGGTGTACGAAGCTCAGTGCAAACCGAATGAGCTGATCATCGCGTGACGCTCAGGAATTCCGAGGGTGCGAGAGCGCGGCGCGTGAATCGCGCCAGGTGCACCGCTCCCTTGAAATAATAGACCTTGTTGATTCGCACGCCGACCGATGCATGGCCCGGCCCATGTGGAGCCAACTGCAGGGCCGCCGCGCCTTCCTGAACTCCGTTCACGTAGTTCCTGAACTCCTTGCCGTCGTACACGGACGCGACGTGATACCACGCTCCCAGGGGATGGAGTGCGCTGCGATTCATTAGGGCCTTGCCTACGGCTCCGGATTGATTGTAGCTGTCGAGAAACCAGCTATCGCCACTCACGCGAATTTCAAACAGCATGCGGTTGTCCGTATCGGCGCCGGTCCACGGATCCTGTTCGCTCAGGTGAAACCAACGCTGCTCGCGTTCGCCTCCATCCGGCCGGAAGATCGCCTCGAACGTAAATGTCCCGGCGCCCGCGAGCGGGTGGTCATCGATGAACAGCCCATCCTGCATTCCATCGAACTCCACAGCCTTGCCAACTGGCGAATCGATCACCCGCGGCGCGCCAAGCACCGTGGTCTTGTGCCCGCCGATGTTCCGTAGCCGGTCGAACACCCAAATTGGTGCTTCGGCGGCTGCAGGCGCTCGCGAGCCTCCGGTTCCTAGAGAGCTCAGGTACGCAACGAGATTGTCGAGGTCGTCCTTCGAGAGAGCGCCATAGGCGGGCATCAGCGATTTTCCGGTGAGCTTCACCTCGCGCACCTCGTTCTTCAGGAGCGATCGCAGGTTGCCGCTCATGTCGCGAAGCTGCACGGAATACTCATCCTCATTCAGGTGAATTCCCGAGATGGTTTCACCGGCCTCGGTGACCACGGCAACGGAGCGATATTCGATGGGAATGTCGGCGTTCGGGTTGACGATCGAGTCGCGCAGATAGCGCACGGAACGCTTCGCTCCGATTACCGAGAGATCCGGCCCGAGGAAACCACCCTGGCTGCCGATGCTGTGGCACACGACGCAGCCGTTTTTCCGGTAGACAACCGCTCCGGCCGACGGGTTGCCCATCGCGGGTTCCGAACCTCCTTGGCGGCGCAACCGATTCACATAGGCCACGGTCCGCCACACATCAATTTCGGAGAGACTGCGCGTGCCCGGCATTTCGGTGTTCGGGATTCCGTCGCGAATCACCAGGAACAGATCGCGGTCCGAGCCGTGATGCAATTCGCCGCCGTTGAGAACTGCGCCTCGTCCACCCTCGCCGCTCAGCCCGTGACAATGGCCGCAACGCCCGGTGTATATTCTGCGGCCAGCTTCGACGTCGGCGGCGGATGAATATGGATTGGATTGCGCCAGTAGCGTGCCGCATGTAATCCAGAACGCGATTGAAGCACCCAGGATCCGTCATACGATCCTCATTCCAATGCGAAAGCAATCAGAACGTCGCCAATCGGGATCGTAATCAACTGCTTTCCCCGGCTCAAAAACGTGATGGGGCTTGCAAAGACAGGATCGCCCCCATGGAAATGCCACAGCTCCTTGCCCGTGCGCGCGTCGAGAGCGTAGAAATTCCCGCTCGGGGTGGCCGAGAAAACCAGGTTTCCCGCAGTCGATAGAACTCCGGCCCAGGGCGGCGACATGATACGATGCTCCCACTGGATTTCGCCCGTTTCCGGTGTCATCGCGATCAGTTTGCCCCAGCTCTCTTCGGGCCGAAAACGCGGTCCACCGCCGCCCCCTCCTCCGAAAAACGACTCTCCCGGCTGAAACTCCGGCGCGTCGGTCTTGAAGAACCGGCGGCGCTCTTCGCGCGCGTTGAAATAGAGCAGACGCGTTTGCGGATTGTAGCTGGGCGACATCCAGTTGTTCGCGCCATCCACTCCGGGCCACACGGTATCGTTGCCTTCGAGCAGCGGCTCCTGTCCGGGATTCAGCACCGGCCGGCCTTGCTTGTCAATCTCCTTCGCCCAAGTCTGTTTCACGTAGGATTTTGCGAACAGAAATGTGCCCGTCTCGCGATCCAGCACGTAGTAGAACCCATTTCGATTGGGCACCACGACCAGTTTGCGGCGCTGTCCTTCGAGCGTAGCGTCGAGCAGAACTGGAACCTGCGTGGAATCCCAATCGTGGACGTCGTGCGGAGTGAATTGGAAGTGCCATTTGAGTTTGCCTGTGTCGGGATTGAGCGCGAGCAGCGAGCAGGAGTACAGGTTGTCGCCAGGGCGAACATCTCCGTTGTAGTCAGGCCCGGGATTTCCAGTGCCCCAATAAATTAGGTTCAGTTCCGGATCGTAAGAACCTGTCACCCAAGTGGACCCGCCGCCGTGCAAGAAACCGGCTCCCCAGGTTTCCGAGCCCGGCTCACCGGGGGCGGGAATGGTCCAGAAGCGCCACGCGCGCTCGCCTGTTTTGACATCGTAGGCATCCAGGAAACCGCGAATGCCGCCTTCGGCTCCGGCGATGCCGGTGACGATCTTGTCTTTGACCACGAGCGGCGCGGCGGTGGCGGTGTAATTCAAACCAGGATCGGTGATGTCTCTCTTCCATAACATCCGGCCGGACCTCGCGTCGAGCGCGATCAGTTTGGCGTCGAGCGTCGTCAGGTAAAGCTGGTGTCCGAGGATCGCAAGCCCGCGATTCACTTCGCCGCAACATACGTACACACGCGTCGACAGCTTGTATTCGAAGGTCCAAAGCGCGCGCCCGGTTTCCGCATCCAGCGCGATGACATCGCTCGGAGGACGCGTGACGTACATGATGCCGTCCACGACGATGGGAGCGGTCTCCACTTTGCTGCGGTGCATCTGGTAGATCCACTTGGCGCGCAGGCGGTGAACGTTGTCGGCCGTGATCTGGTCCAGGCTGCTGTAGTGGTGGCTGCGATAATCGCCGCCATACATGAGCCAGTTGGCCGGTTCCGAAGGCGCATTGAGCAACCTTTCAAAGGTTACCGGCAGCCCGTTCGACGATTGTTGCGCCAGCGCCGCTGCTGCAAGCATCAGCGCCGCCACGAAACCGATTCTGTACATGCAAGCCCTCCCGAACTACTGTCGCGCAGCAAGCTGCTTCTCGATGGATGCGCGCACCGAGGGCAAATATCGCAGCGCATTCGCGTAATACACCTTGCCCAAGACGTCGTCCGGCAAACCGATGCCATAGATCCTCCAACGGCCATGCAACGGCGCGCCGGTTGCCGACCGAAGTTGCGCCGGATGATCGAAATGCTCGTCGAATGTCTCGAGGAACCTCCAGTGAGGAATCCAGAATTCTTCGATGCCACGGCCGGGATTGCCATCGGACCCGAACAGAATACGGTCCTGGTACTTGAGGAAGAACTCGCGGATCAGGCGCGGCGCGCGCCCCAGGTCCTGCACCGTGGCGGAAAGCTCGACGTCGGCGTTCGGATACTTGTCGAGCAGCGCAGCCACCTTTTCCATATCGTAGTAGAGCATCGCCATGTGCGCATTGACGAAGCGAGTTTTCGGGTGCTTGGCGTGCATGTTCTCTCGCGCCTTCTCGATGACCTCGGGCCCCGGCTGGCCGGTCTTGTAGTAATTGCCTTCGGGGCTGCCGCGCCACAGACCGGCTTCGTAGCGTTCGTTTTCGGGACCGATGGGAAGAAAACGGCCGTAAGAATCGCTGGTGTGGATCATCACCGGCTTGCTGTACTTGGCGCACATCTCCCAAACCGGATCGAACCGCTGGTCGTCGGACTGGATGTAGCTGCCGTCCCGATTGCGCAGGTCGAGCCCCAGCACTTTATTGATCTTCAAACCAGCCGCTCCCGCGCGAAAGCAGCGCTCCAGTTCAGCCGCGGTCTTCTCAGCCCAGCCCGGCTCGTTAATTCCGTTGAAATCCAGTCTGGCGAAATGGATGATGCGGTCGCGGTAGGGTGCGCCGACTTGCATGTTCCGGTCGAAGGTTTTCCCGAATCCGCCGTCCATATTGCAGATCACTCCGATGCCGGTCTTATCCATCAATGCGATCATTTTTTCGTAGTCCGCCGCGGTTTTGAGCGATTGCCCGTGCAGATGGAAGTCGATGGCCGGAAACTTCGCCCGGGTGATATTCGTCCGGGGGAGTTTCATCAAGGCCTTGGGCATGGCCGGCATTTCCGGTGTGGGCTTGAAATCGGGATGCGACGGAAATCGGGGCGTCGCCTTCGGGTCGGTTTGAGAATTGGCAACCAGGCAGGCGGCGCCGAGAAACGCCAAAGTGCGCAGGGGAGCAAGCATGGAAATGAGTCTCCTCGCTCGTAGACTAAGTAAAGGTATTGTACATGAGCCCAGGGCGCAGTCTCAGATGCAGTTGCGTGGCGTCAACGACTTTAGGCGGCAGCCCTGCGCGCACAATGCAAGCAGCAACCCTACAAGAGGGCGCGTGCACATGTCCTGAACATCTTACCGCGTTCACTCGCCGGGTCAGGCTTTCCGCCATGTCGTCGGCGAGGCGCACGGCGAATCCGAACGACAGAAAAGACTGCGAAAATAGCTGTGAAGTGGGATCAGTGAGCCCGAGTTGTTTACGAGCCGTCGAAGCGCCCGGACTTGAACTGCCGACCCCCTGCGCCCAATCCCGCTGGAACCTTCCCTCCGAGCAATAACCAGATGGAGTGTGGGCCGGTCTCGGCCGGCTCCCCGCTTTCTTTGTGCTCAGCGGGTTTCGCTGCGAATTCAACGGGGAAGGAAATGATGTACCCCCGGAGCCGAACGCATTCTTTGCGAACGACGTCCGCACGACTGCGAAGATTTGCTTACGGCCATTGCGGGCGTATAGACTATGGAAATAGAGGTGCCCCAAGCATTGCAGGAACGATCCGGGCACGCTTCGTAAGCGCCACGCTGCGTATGCACTCCGTCGCTGTGCAGGATGATCTGCTCTTGCAGACGTGAAAAGAGTGACAGCAACACGATGCCTAAAGAATGCCGCGCGAGTGACGGGTGCTGACATGATGCCCATGGGCGAAACAGCATTCCTGCGCTTGCTGCAGCTAGCCGACTCAGCTCTCCCGATCGGCGGCATAGCGCACTCCTTTGGACTGGAAACTCTAGCTGAAGAAGGAGGCCTGACGCCCGGAGACGTAGAGACCTTCCTGCACGCGTACCTGGAAGAAGCCGGAGCCTTGGAGGCTGTGTTCGTTCGCCTGTCTTGGAAAGGCGGCGATTTGCGGACGTTGAGCGGAGAATTAAGCGCGCGCAAACTGGCGAGGGGATCGCGGGAAGCAAGCCTGAAACTGGGACGCAGATTTGCCGAACTGGTGAACGGGATGCTGGGACACTCACTGCTTGAAACCAATCTGCATTACTGCATCGCCTTTGGCGCGGTTGGAGCGGCCTTGGGCATTCCGGTCGATGCCGTCGTGTTGGCTTACCTGAATCAGTCGATCACCGGACTGGTTTCCTCCTGTCAACGGCTCATGCCCCTGGGCCAGGCGGCGGCGAGCAGGATCTTGTGGAATCTCAAACCAGCAATTGCCCGTGCATCTCTTTCCGAGGAGGCTTCGTGCTTCAGTCCGTACCTGGAGTTGGCATCGATGCGGCATGGGTCGATCGAGACCCGCCTGTTCATCAGTTAAGCCTGTGCTTCGAACGAGAACGATTCCGCGTGAGGCGGCAGGATCCTCCGTGGAAAGTCGTGCGGGCGTTCGCGCTTCCAGGATCCGGTGCATTGGTACATCTGAACAACGTCTCGGGAGGCGTGCTTGCCGGAGACCGCTTGGCGATGGATGTCGAAGTAAAGGCCGGCGCAGCGGCCCAAATCACGACCACTGGCGCCACACGCCTCTACCGCCATCGCGCGGGCGCCGCCGATTCCGAGCAGCGTGCGAGATTCTCGGTCGGCGATGCAGCCCTGTTAGAATATCTTCCGGATGCTGTAATCCCTTATGCGGGATCCCGCCACGTTCAGCGCACGGAGATCCGGCTGGGGCGCAGCGCGACTCTGTTTTGGTGGGAAGTTCTCGCGCCAGGCAGGCTGGCTGCCGGCGAGTGTTTCGCGTTCGAGCGGCTGCGCGTCCAAACCGAAGTCTACGCCGGACCCCGGCCGGTCCTGCGGGAAGATTTTCTCCTGGAGCCCAGGCGGAGAGACTTGTCCGCGACGGCGCGGATGTTCGGATACTCGCACGTCGCCAGCCTATGCGCAGTTCAGGAAGGGCGGCCGCCCGCGTTTTGGCGAGTGCTGGAGGACCGATTGAATGAAATCGCTCGAGAACGAACACGGCTTGAGCAAGCCGTCTGGGGTGCGAGCATGCTCGCTTCGGACGGAGTTATCGTACGGGGATTGAGCGCGAGCGGATGCTTCATCCACGAGACGCTGATCGAATTCTGGAGAACTGCACGGCTGGCGATCACCGGCCAAGATGCAGTGCCGCCGAGAAAGATTTTCTGAGTTGTTTTGAGGAGGAGCGATGCATCTGACACTCCGCGAGCAGGAGCGCCTGATGATTTATGTCGCCGCCGATGTGGCTCGCAAGCGACGAGCGAGGGGTTTGAAGCTGAACTATCCGGAAGCCATAGCGATTCTCGCCGCCGAGATTCTGGAGTGGGCCAGGGATGGCAGGACGGTGGCGGAAATCATGACGCTCGGCGCCGGCGTCTTGCGCGTGGATGATGTGATGGACGGCATCGCCGCCATGATTCATGAGGTCCAGGTGGAAGCGACATTCCCCGACGGTACGAAATTAGTTACGGTGCATGATCCAATCCAATGATGAAACCCGGCGAATACTTCCTTGAAACCGAACCCATCGAGGCTAATGTGGGCCGGAAGGCGGTCAAGTTCGTGGTGAGGCACACGGGCGACCGGCCCGTGCAGGTCGGCAGCCACTACCATTTTTTCGAAGTCAACGATGCCCTCGAATTCGACCGGGCCGCGGCCAGGGGCATGCGCTTGAACATTCCCGCGGGAACTTCCGTGAGATTCGAGCCCGGCGAAGAGAAGGTGGTCCACCTGGTGGAATTCGCGGGCGAAAAGTTGGTGCTGGGCCACAAAGGCAGGGGAAACAAATGAGCCTCTCGATTCCCAGGAAAACGTACGCGGACTTGTATGGGCCGACCAAGGGCGATCGGGTGCGGCTGGCCGATACGGAACTGATCGTTGAAGTCGAGAAGGACTTCGCGGCCTATGGCGATGAGATCACCTTCGGGGGCGGCAAGGTCATTCGAGACGGCATGGGGCAGAGTGCGCGAGCCACTCGCGCCGGAGGCGCCCTGGATCTGGTGATCACGAATGCGCTCATCATCGATCATTGGGGCATCGTAAAGGCCGACATCGGCATTCGCGACGGACGAATCGTGAAGGCCGGCAAGGCCGGAAACCCGGACACGATGCAGGGCGTCGATCCGGAACTGGTGGTGGCGGCTTCGACCGAGGTGATCGCGGGCGAGAACTTGATCGTGACAGCAGGTGGCATCGACAGCCACATCCATTTCATTTCGCCGCAGCAGGTTTATGAGGCGCTCTCGAACGGCATCACCACCATGATCGGGGGCGGCACGGGGCCTGCCACAGGAACCGACGCCACCACCTGTACGCCAGGGGCTTGGAACCTGGCGCGGATGCTCGAAGCCGCCGACGCGTGGCCAGTGAACTTCGGGTTTCTCGGAAAGGGCAACGCCAGCACCACCGAGCCGCTTGTCGAACAGGTGCGCGCGGGAGCCTGTGGCCTGAAACTGCATGAGGATTGGGGCACGACTCCGGCCGCCATCGATGCCTGCCTGCGCGTTGCCGATGACTTGGATGTGCAGGTCGCCATCCACACCGATACGATCAATGAGGCTGGCTTTGTCGAGGACACGATCGCTGCGATCGCCGGTCGCGTCATTCACACCTATCACACGGAGGGTGCAGGTGGCGGCCACGCCCCCGATATCATTCGCATCGCCGCGCTGCCGCACATTCTTCCGTCGTCCACCAATCCCACGCGGCCTTACACCGTGAACACCATCGCCGAGCATCTGGACATGCTGATGGTGTGCCATCACCTGAATCCGCTGGTACCTGAGGACGTTGCGTTCGCCGAGAGCCGCATTCGGCCCGAGACCATCGCGGCGGAGGATATCCTTCACGACCTGGGTGTATTCAGCATGATCTCCAGCGATTCGCAGGCCATGGGCCGGATCGGCGAGGTGGTCACGCGCACGTGGCAGACCGCGCACAAGATGAAGACGCAGCGCGGCGCGCTTCCCCAGGACTCCGCCCGCAACGATAATTTCCGGGTTCGGCGCTATGTCGCCAAGTACACCATCAACCCGGCCGTGACCCATGGCATTGCACACGAGGTGGGATCGATCGAGCCCGGCAAGCTCGCGGATCTGGTGCTCTGGAAACCGGCCATGTTCGGCGTGAAGCCGGAAATGGTGATTAAAGGCGGCTTCATCGCCTGGAGCGTGATGGGCGACGCCAACGCCTCCATTCCAACGCCGCAACCGGTACTCTACAGGCCGATGTTCGGATCGTTCGGCGGGGCCACAGCTTCCACCTCGGCGACCTTCGTTTCGCAAGCTTCGCTCGCAGCCGGAATCGGGGATATCTTCCGTAAGCGCGCCGTGGCTGTGAAGGCTTGCCGAGCCATCGGCAAACGCGACATGATTCACAATTCGGCGACACCCAACATCGAGGTTGATCCGGAGACCTACGAGGTGCGAGCGGACGGGGAGTTGTTGACCTGCGAACCAGCCCAGGTCCTGCCCCTGGCTCAACGATATTTTCTGTTCTGAGGAGGGCCATAAAATGAGGGCATTTCGAGTAGGTATCGCGGGTCCGGTTGGTTGCGGAAAGACGGCCCTGGTGGATCGCTTATGCAAACGGCTCTGGCCGGGCTTGAATTTGGGCGTCGTCACCAACGACATTTACACCAAGGAGGACGCCGAGTTCCTGATCCGCCAGGGCACGCTGCCTCCGGACCGCGTGCTCGGCGTCGAGACCGGCGGTTGCCCTCACGCGGCCATTCGCGAAGACGCTTCCATGAACCTGGAGGCGATTGCCGAGCTTGAGGCGCTGCACGCTGGATTGGAGTTGATCTTCGTCGAAAGCGGCGGCGACAACCTGGCGGCGGCTTTCAGCCCCGAACTGGTGGACGCCTTCATTTACGTGATTGACGTGGCTGGCGGAGACAAAATCCCGCGCAAGGGCGGACCCGGCATCAAGCGCAGCGGTTTGCTGGTGATTAACAAGATTGACCTGGCGCCGCATGTGGGGGCGTCTCTCGAAGTCATGGACCGCGACGCCCGGCGCATGCGCGGCGATCGACCTTTTGTGTTCACGAATCTGATGAGCGGCGCCGGGATCGACGATGTCGTCGCCTGGCTGGAGGAACAGAGGGCTAACGGCCTCACCGCCTCCGGCAAGCCGGCTTCACACCATTCGGGAACACACGAACATCATCACCACCATAACGTTGAGGCATAGGGGCCTGGCCGCCCTCAAGCTATTCTCCGGCTCCCCGGCCGTTTGGCGCTCTCCGCATAAGAGTTCTTTTTGCTGTCGATCAAAATTAGGAATGAGTACTCGTCAGGTCCCCGTGTTAGACTCTTGCTTCCCCTGACGAGAACACAGCTCGTCGGGTATCCATAGTTAATATAGCCGCCCCGTCCCTCGGCTAGCACGCCCTCGTCGGCCCACGAACAAAATCACAACGGGTGCTTCGTGCGCCCAGAGGAGAGACTCACTCATGCCTAGACGATCTGTCGGCAATGAACGGGCGTTCAGTGCGCGACGATGTACCCCCGGTTTGCTTCTGTCGATAGGATTCCTTGTATTGGTCGCGCCGTCACGGGCGCAGCTCAACCTGGGTCCGGTTACGGTTGGCGCGGGATTGCGAACCAGCTTCGTCCACACGGATACGAAGGGCGGCAATTCCACCGACCAGTTCTCGCTCGACGACATCCGTCTGTACGTGAACGGATCCGTCACTGAAAACATCAAATTGATGTTCAATACCGACTACAGCAGCGGCACCAACAAGGTCGACGTGCTGGACGCTGTGGCGCGTTTCGAATTCTCTCCCCACTTCAACATCTGGGCCGGCCGTTTCCTGCCGCCGAGCGACCGCGCCAATCTCGCCGGCCCGTTCTACTCGCATGAGTGGGCGCCGTTTACGGACGGCATCCAGGACGGATATCCCTTTGTGTATCAGGGCCGCGACAACGGCGTCGTCTATTGGGGCGACTTTGGCAAGAAAACGAAAGTGAAAGTCTCGGCTGGCGCCTTCGACGGCGGGTCCGCGACCGGGAATCCTAAAATCATTGGGGCCGCTCGCGTCCAGGTCGATTTCTGGGATGCTGAGGACGGCTACTACCTCAACCGGACCTACTACGGCGATAAGAACCTGCTCGCCATCGCCGGAGCGACGCAGGTTCAAGACGGCCACACTGCGACCACCGCCGATTTCATCCTGGAAAAGAAACTGCCCAACGGCGGCGTCGTTACGATCGAGGGCGAGTATTCCAACTACAACAGGCTGGGCGGATACGACGCGGCCTTTGCGAAGAGCCAGGGGGCGTATGGGCTTGGAAGCTACCTCTTTCCGAAAGCGGTCGGCATCGGTAAGTTCACGGGTAAGTTCGAGATCCTCGGTAAGTATGGCAAGGCGGAGTTTACCCATGGGAAAACAGCAATCCCAAGCTACAACGAGAAAAACACCCAACTGAACTTCAACTACGTCATCAAGCAGTTCAATGCACGCGTGATGACGTTCTACGAGGACACAAGATTCAACAGAGCGAAACCCAATTTCTGGCAGGCGGGAATCGGCCTCCAGATCCAGATATGACGCATCGTTCCTCAACCTCAGAATGAAGGAGTTGATTTATGAAACATAGAGCAGGTTTTATGACCGCTGGGCTGCTGATCGCCGGGTTTGTATTCTCCAAAGGCGCGGCGGCGCAGGCCACAATCAAGGTGGGCGTGCTGCATTCGCTTTCAGGCACGATGGCCATTAGCGAAACGACGCTGAAGGACACCATCCTGATGATGATTGACGCCCAGAACAAGAAGGGCGGATTGCTGGGCAAGAAGCTTGAGCCGGTGGTCGTCGATCCAGCGTCCAACTGGCCGCTCTTCGCCGAGAAGGCGGCGCAGTTGCTGGAAAAAGACAAAGTCGCCGTGGTGTTCGGATGCTGGACATCGGTTTCCAGAAAATCGGTGCTCCCGGTCTTCGAAAAGGACAACGGCTTGCTCTTCTACCCTGTTCAGTACGAAGGCGAAGAGTCATCCAAAAACGTCATCTATACCGGCGCTGCACCGAACCAGCAGGCCATCCCCGCGGTGGATTACCTGATGAAGGACGTCGGCGTGAAGCGATGGGTGCTGGAAGGGACGGACTACGTCTACCCGCGCACGACCAACAAGATCCTCGAGGCTTACCTGCACTTGAAAGGCGTGAAGGCTGAAGATATCTCGATCAACTATACGCCTTTCGGTTTCTCCGACTGGCAGACCCGGGTGGCGGCCATCAAGAGGTTTGGCTCGGCTGGCAAGAAGACGGCGGTCGTGTCTACCATCAACGGCGACGCCAACGTTCCCTTCTACAAAGAGCTCGGCAACCAGAAGGTTTCGGCGGAGGATATTCCGGTCGTCGCCTTCTCGGTTGGCGAGGAAGAGCTATCCGGCCTCGATACCAAACCGCTGGTTGGCCACCTGGCGGCCTGGAACTACTTTGAAAGCATCAAGACGCCGGCCAACAAAGGGTTCATCGATCAGTGGCATGCTTTCATCAAGAACCCGAAGCGGACAACCAATGACCCGATGGAGGCGCACTACATCGGCTTCAATCTGTGGGTGAAGGCGGTGCAGAAGGCCAAAACGACCGACGCGGAGAAAGTGATCGAGGCGCTCCCCGGTCTTGAGACGCCGAACCTCACGGGCGGCATCGCCAAGGTGTTGCCGAATCATCACATCACCAAACCGGTCTACATCGGCGAGGTGAAGGCGGACGGTCAGTTCAGCATGGTTTGGAAATCGGCAGGCGCCGTGCCGGGCGATGCCTGGTCCAAATACCTGCCGGGCAGCAAGGACATCGAGGCGGATTGGGTGACGCTGAAGTGCGGGAACTATAATAAGGTCACCAAGAAGTGTTCAGGACAGAACTACAAGTAATCAAACACCGCCCGTTGGGCCGGCAGTGGCTCTGCATGCTGCTGGCACTTTGGGGCGTCGGCTCCGTATCCGCCCAAGTTCCAGATGACGCAAGTTTCCTTTCGACGCTCGGCGAGTTGCGTGAGGCGACGTACTCCGAAAAGGCGAGTATTGCTGAACGGCTGAGCCATGGCGCTCATCCGAGCGTCCGCGCAGCCCTCACGGCGCTCCTGGAAGATCGGCTGTATTTCCGCAACATCGATCAGAAGGTTTTTATCGTCAAGTCGGCCGATGAAGATCCCCTCAACTTAATCGATCCGCTGTCGCTGAAAGATGCTGGAACTGCCACCGCGGATAGCCTGACCAAGATGGGCACGAACAACGCCTTGCGGCACACCTTGAGGACGGCCGTGGCGCACTTCGCGTTGTCCAGCCCGGATGCGGCGGTGCGGCTCGAAGCGGTGCGAGACATGTTGCGGTCGCTGGACGAGGCGACCGTGGCGCTGCTGCGCAAGCAACTCGCCGTGGAAAAGAATTCCGGCGTCAAGAAGGAAATCGCCACCGGCCTGGCGCTGGCTGCGCTGGACGGCTCCGACACCCAGGCGCGTCTCGAGGCGATCACCACGCTAAGCCAAAGTGTCAGCCAGGATGTGCGGAACAAGCTGGCGCTCTTGCTCGATAAATCTCCCGACGGCAGCTTCGTCGAAAGCAACGAGAAGGTGCGACGGGCCGCCGCCACCGCGGTGGAAACCATCGACCAATGGCGCACCTTCTATTCGGGCATCGAGACGTTGTTTTTTGGCCTGAGCCTGGGGTCGGTGCTCGTTCTGGTCGCCATCGGACTGGCCATTACCTTTGGCGTCATGGGCGTCATTAACATGGCTCACGGCGAGTTGATGATGCTGGGCGCGTATGCGACCTACACCGTCCAAATGGCAATGCCCGGACACATAGGAATCTCGATCCTGGCGGCGATTCCGGCGGCGTTTATCGTTGCGGGGCTGGCGGGAGTCCTGATGGAGCGCACGATTATCCGATTTCTTTACGGAAGACCCCTGGAGACGCTGCTCGCGACGTTCGGTGTGAGCCTCGTCCTGCAGCAATCGGTCCGGTCGATTTTTTCGGCGCTCAACCGATCGGTCGTGACACCCGACTGGATGAGCGGCTCGCTGCGGCTGAACGACGCGCTCGCAATCACCTACAACCGGCTCTATATTGTGATCTTCACGCTGATTGTCTTCTCCATTCTCCTGGTGGTGTTGAAGCGCACCCGAATCGGTCTCGACATTCGGGCCGTTTCGCAGAATCGGGCCATGGCCAAGGCGATGGGTATCCGCACCGAGTGGGTGGATGCGATGACGTTCGGGCTCGGATCGGGTATCGCCGGTGTGGCGGGCGTCGCGCTGAGCCAGTTGACCAACGTCGGTCCGAATCTGGGGCAGTCCTACATCATCGATTCGTTCATGGTGGTTGTTTTTGGCGGCGTCGGAAATCTCTGGGGATCACTCATCGGCGGCATGTCGATGGGGATCGTCAACAAGCTGCTTGAGCCCTACGCCGGGGCCGTGCTGGCAAAGATTTTCGTCCTCGTGGCGCTGATTCTTTTCATTCAGAGGCGGCCGCGCGGACTGTTTCCGCAAGCCGGCCGCGCCGCGGAGGATAAGTAGACGTGTTTCGTCTCCGGATCATAGGCGGCGATCGGGGAGGCGCATGGTTTCTGACAGTGCTCACCGTGGTGGCCATCGCCGTGCCCGTCCTCAACCAGGTTGTGCCCTCGTCATCTGCGTTTCACCTCTCGGCGTACGGGCTCACTCTCATCGGCAAGTACCTGTGCTACGGGATGCTGGCGCTGGCAGTCGATCTGATCTGGGGGTACTGCGGCATCCTGAGCCTCGGACACGCGGCTTTTTTTTCGCTCGGCGGCTACGCAATGGGTATGTATCTGATGCGACAGATCGGCCCCAGGGGCGTGTACGGCGATCCCATCTTGCCCGACTTCATGGTGTTTCTGAACTATAAATCTCTGCCCTGGTTCTGGTACGGCTTCAACCACTTCCTCGTCGCGCTCGCCATGATAGGGCTCGTACCGGCCTTGGTGGCGCTGGTGTTCGGGTGGTTTGCATTTCGGTCGCGCGTCACCGGCGTATACTTTTCGATCATCACCCAGGCGCTCACCTACGCCTTGATGCTCGCGTTCTTTCGCAACGACATGGGGTTCGGCGGCAACAACGGATTCACCGATTTCAAGGACATCCTGGGTTTCGACCTGCATTCCGACAGCACTCGCGTCGTGCTGCTGGTGGTCACCGCTGCTGCGCTTGCGGCCAGCTACATGGCTTGCCGTTTCATTGTCGAATCGCGAGCCGGGCGGGTGATGCGCGCGATCCGCGATGCGGAGAGCCGCACGCGTTTTCTCGGTTATCCTGTCGAATCCTTCAAGCTGTGGCTCTTCGTGCTTTCAGGCGTCATCGCCGCCATCGCCGGCGCGCTGTACGTGCCGCAAATCGGGATCATTAACCCGAGCGAGTTTTCGCCGATCAATTCGATCGAAGCCGTCATCTGGGTGGCAGTGGGAGGTCGGGGTACACTCTACGGTGCGATCGCAGGCGCCGTGCTGGTGAACTACGCGAAAACCTATCTCACTGGCGCGTTTCCGGAAGTATGGCTTTACGCCCTCGGCGCGCTGTTCGTGTTGGTGACGCTGTTTTTGCCGCGCGGGATTATTGGCCTTGTGCCGGCGCGGGGTACAGACAAATGAGCGGCTGCGAGTGCAAGCCCGATCGGGCGCAGCCGATGAAAAAATGATGGTTCGCGATAAGAGGCTTTATCTTGAGGACCTGACTGTGACCTTCGACGGCTTTAAGGCGCTCAACAAGCTTACTCTTTACGTCGAGCCGCGGGAGATGCTTTGTATCATCGGTCCCAACGGCGCCGGCAAGACCACCCTGATGGACGTCATCACGGGGAAAACGCGCCCGGATTCAGGAACGGCGTGGTTTGGCCCCGACGTCGATCTGCTCACGTTGTCCGAGCCGGAAATCGTGGAAGCCGGAATCGGGCGGAAGTTTCAGAAACCGACGGTATTCGAGCAGTTGACCGTGTTCGAAAACCTCGAACTGGCCTTGGCCGGCGGCCGGTCATTCCTGAAAACGCTGCGTGCCCGTATCACGGCCACGCAACAAAAGAGAATCGACGAGGTCCTGGACATCATCGGCCTCTCGGAGCAGCGCGGGGCATTGGGAAGAATACTCTCGCACGGCCAGAAGCAGTGGCTCGAAATCGGCATGCTGTTGATGCAGAACCCGGAGTTGCTCCTGGTGGACGAGCCGGTTGCCGGCATGGCGCCGCACGAGATCGAGCGCACGGCCGAGCTCCTTTTGTCGCTGGCTGGCGAGCACTCGATCATGGTTGTCGAGCACGATATGTCCTTCGTTCGATTGATTGCCCGGCGGGTTACTGTGTTGCACGAAGGACAAGTCATTGCGGAGGGCGATATGGACAAAGTGCAGAAGGACCCGCGCGTCATCGAGGTCTATCTAGGAGTGTGAGCGTGCTGGTAGTCAAATCCCTCAACCAGTTCTACGGCGGTAGCCACACGTTGTGGGATGTGGATCTTGCCGTCTCGCACGGTTCGCGCATGTGCCTGATGGGCCGCAACGGCATGGGCAAGACGACGCTCCTCAAATGCATCATGGGTCTGCAGCCGGCGAGCTCCGGTGGCATCACATTCGACGGGAGCGATTTGATCAAGTGCCCCGCCGAGCAGCGGGCCAGGCTTGGCATCGGCTACGTGCCGCAGGGGCGTGAAATTTTTTCGCATCTGACGGTGGCAGAAAACCTCCGGGTTGGTCTGGGCGTGCGCAGGAACGGCCGCCGTACGATTCCAACTCGTATCTTCGACCTGTTTCCCGCGCTGAAGCAGATGCTGAACCGGCGCGGCGGCGACCTTTCGGGCGGGCAACAGCAGCAGCTCGCGATCGGCCGCGCCCTCGTGCTCGAACCGAAGCTGTTGATTCTTGACGAGCCGACCGAGGGGATTCAGCCCAATATTGTCCACGAAATCGGCAACATCGTCTTGAAGCTGAACAAGGAAGAAGGGCTGACCGTGCTGCTGGTCGAGCAGAAGCTGCCGTTCGCACGCCGCGTGGCGAGCGAGTTCTGCATTCTCGACAAGGGCCGCCGTGTCGCTGCCGGTTCGATCGGCGAACTGACGGACGAAGTGGTGCGCGCACATCTGAGCGTGTGACGGCCCTTATCAGGCGCTCCTCATGCAAAGATGCTCGACCGGTTTGTCAATTTGTCCAAAAAATAATCCAACCCATCGCGAGAGACACTTTTGGCAATAGCATTTCTCCCACAGCCGGCCAGTCACAACACTCGATTTTGGTGACGCAAAATGGAAATGCTCGAACGGCCTGTGGAAATCGGAAGAACTCCGCGCCCTCGAACGACTTACATGATGGCATCACCAAACACACAAAACTCGTCTTGCGTCACCTCGGCGTGTTGTGGGCAGGTCCTTGAGCGTCCTAATGCTAAAAATGCGACACGCCGGGGCGCATACTGCAAGCAGCAACCCCGCAACGAGCCCGGTTTACGCCCAACCCGCGCTGTGCTACAGTTGCACACCATGGACCTGGGCACATTTTTGCTTCGCATGGGACTGGCTTTGATCCTCGGCGCGATCATGGGCCTGGAGCGGCAGTGGCACCAGCGCATGGCCGGCACTCGCACCAACGCGCTGGTGTCCACCGCGGCCGCCGTCTTCGCCATGATCGGACTCATGCTCAGCGGCGAGGGAAGCGCCAGCCGCGTCATCGGCCAGATCGTCTCCGGCGTTGGTTTCCTCGGCGCGGGTGTCATCTTCAAAGAAGGCGGCAGCATCCACGGATTGAACACCGCCGCCACCGTCTGGTGCTCCGCCTCCGTGGGCGCTCTGTGCGCCATCGGCTATCCGCAGTATGCGTGTGCCGTGGCTCTCGCGGTCGTCCTGACCAATATCGTGTTTCGGCCCTTGGCGTACAAGCTTCGCCCCGAACTCACGCTCCATGAGACGAACTACCACTTCGAGCTGACTTGCAGCGCGAAGGACGAAATGCAGATCCGCGCGTTGGTTGTCAGTGCCACGGAGAACAACCGTTTGTCGCTCACGTCGCTCAACAGCGAAGATCTGGACACGGGCGAGCGCGTGCGCGTGAGCGCCGCGATCCGGGCGGCGCAGCGAAACGACCGTGGCGTGGAGCAACTGGTTGGGCAAGTGGCGCGCCAAGCCGGCGTCGGCGCGGTCAATTGGCGCGTCGAGACGCCGGTAGTCGAGTAGAGTGAACTAAACTGTGATTTTGCGCCCGTCGAAGCGCGTGAAGGTATAGCCGTCGAAGTTCTCGCCGTACCCCAGCCTCTGATCACGCAGAATGCTGATGGCGATCGCTTCGCCGAGCTTGAGCGACTCGGTGTAATCCGAGCGCCAGTGCACGCCCGCAATGTTGCGGCCGATGGCGACGTTGGCCGCGATCTTGTTCAACTCGCCGCCCACCGTGAGGCTTCCGGCGTCCGGCCCGGTATAGGGAACTAGCGACGTGCCATCCGCGGAAGGAACCACCGGGTTCGGAATTACATGTGTTTCGTCGAACAGCGCCTTCAGCATCGTGACGCAGGCGCCCGCCACCGTCGCGTGCCCCGCTCCATAAGAAGGATGCAGCGGTGAGCCTTCCGGAAAGACCATCGGCAGAAGAAATCCGCCCGTCTGCTTTTGCACTTGAGCGAATGCGGCGGTATTCACTAGATCCGGATGGATCGGGTACTTCTGTCCTCTCGTCAGATAATTGTGGACCAGTCCGCCGTAAGCTTCGGGCCGCAGGCGGCGATGCACGAACCACTTCTGATACCACTGTGCTTTCAGCGCCCGCGTCGAAACTTCGGCGACGGCGGTGGCAATCGCCGGCCCGCCGAACGTGCCGAAGCCCTCCTGGTTCAGCGAACCCAGGTACGGGTTTCCTGGATTCAGCGGCACGCCCATACCGCCGCCGGTCACCGGATCGGAGGGATCGGGCGGCTGAAGCATGATGAGCATGGCATTGAAGTACGCCTGATAGAGCACGTCGATGTGCACCCATTGCGCCAGATCGCGGCCGGTGCGGATGAAGCGCCGCACGGGATCGAACACGGGCGTGGCTGCGGGCACAAGGCCGTTCTGCACGTCCAGCCAATCCGAGTATTGCGTCATGTAGTCGATGCCCGGCATCAACGTGCGCATGCGCTGCTCCACGTACTGCGCGCCGAACTGGCAGGCCTTCAACAGGAATTGGGAAACATACGGCCCCACTAGATCGCCGGGCGTGAAACCGCGGAAGAGCGTTTTCGTGGTCACCTGGCCGCTTACTTTCGGTCCGCGAAAGTTCGAGAGTTTGGATATGTCCGCCGCGGCGGCCTGCGCAATCGGATCCGTGTCGTACTTGGTAAATGGAATGTCGCGAGTCAACGCAGCCCAGTAGAGTTCCACCATTTCCCCTGCGATCTCGGCGCTCGCTAATGCGGGCGCGGGCGGAATGGCCAGGTGATGCGAGTCGGCGCCTTGCATCTCGAATGCGATTCCCGAACACGGGTTCACCAGTTTGCGTCCCCGCGACGGATCGGAGCCCATCGGAATGCCATCCAGGGCCGACTGCGTTCCGCTTTCCATCGCCTGCAAAAAAGCGGTGTACCCGAACGGCTTCACTTCGCCCAGATCGTCGTGTGGAAGCCCTTTCGAGTAGTTCCCGATGTGGTTCGGATACAACGCCTCATCGCCATTGTTTGGGTGACTGGGTTGCAGCGCGTCCCGCTCCGCCTGCGCCGCGTCTACCCGCACCCGGTACGCTTCGTGCTTCCGCCCGCCCGCGCCGTGATTGCCGCTCTCCTCCGCTTGTGGACCGCCGAGCGCCGCACCAGCGCCTGCGACCGCGCCAAAGAACACTCGCCGCTTCATAAAAGACTCCCTCCACTTAGCAGCCCGCTTGAGCCGCAGACTGGTTCAGAACGATTTTGACTTTGTTGTGAGTATATAACACCGCGTAGCGCAACGACACGTATTGCATGTGGCGTGTTGCATGTGGCGCTCCCTCGCGAAAAAATCTGGGGACACGCCTACTTGAGTGCTCGGACCGAGCCTTGCATAAAGCGAGCCCGGAGTGTCCCCAGATTTTCCGGTGTCGACACCACAACTACGGGTGTATGGCTAACGTGACGCCGTTTTGACTCGGTGCGTTGCCGACCGTAATCACCACTGAAACCGGTACTCCGCGGTGGACTCCGCCAGGTACTTTCGCGTTCACTTGCAACACCCCGGCTGCCAGACCGGGCGCGCCGCCCGCATAGGAGACGTCCGCGGGCAGGCCGTCGATTTGGACCGTGACTTTCAGTAGCGGCACCGGCGCATTTAACCCGTTGACCATTCCATCCACGCCGGGTGGATTCGTTAGCCCTTCGCCAGTGGCATAGATACTGACGATGGAGTTCGGAAGCGCGCCGTTCTGCAGCGAATTGGGGGTCTGGTCCTGATTCAGGATAGCGCCTTGGCCGGAAGCATCCGCCATGAAGACTCCAGGTGCTGCATCGATCAGTCGAACAATGAAAACATCCGAGCGCAGGCCTTGGAATTGTACCTGAACGAGAGTTGCGCCCAGGGTCGGCGTCGCATAGGGGACGATCGCCGATAGCTGTCCGGCGGAACTGAAGACCATGGGAGAGGGAACGCCATTGATGAAGACCTGGGTGCCGCCCAGCAGCGTAGTCACTTTGCCGGATACGTCGAATTGGATGCCCACCGGATTCAAGGGGCCGAGGTTTAGGCCAAAGATGGTGATGAACTCGCCCGGAGCGATCGGCCCGGGAGCGAAGCTCGCGGCGTTGACAACCGACATGATAACGGGCTTGTCCTGGCTGACCACCAGAACGACGTTGACCGTTAGCGGAGGTACGGACGCATCGGAAGCCGTGAAGGTGATGGTGCCGTTATACGTACCTGGCAAGAGGCCGGCCGGATTCACGGACACTACTACATTGAAGGGAGTCAGGCCGATGGGCCGGTCGACGAACAGCCAACTGCCGGCGGTTTGAGTGGCGGCGACAACCGTAACGTTGAGCGCCGATCCGGTGCTGCTGTTCATCAGGAGCGTCTGCGTTGGCGGAGATGCCGCTCCTTGTTGATACGTGAACGACAAGGAAGAGGCCGAGCTGGTGATTCCGACAGGCGGCAAGATAGTCAGTGTCACGGTGACGGTCTGCGGCGGACCACCAGCCCCCGTGATGGTGATGGAACCGCTGTACTGTCCGGTAGCCAATCCCGCTCCGTTGACAATTCCGACCACCACGCCGGGCGTGTCGCCTTGCGCGGCGGTTACCGATAGCCAAGCCCCACCGGATGTTGTCTGCGCGAAAACCGTGAAATGAATCGAAGATGCGCCACTGCTCGTGACGGCAATATTGAGCCGCGACGGCGTCGGGTTGCTGGACGCTATCTGGTTCACAACGAAGAAGGTCGGGGTGACGATCAGGGCCGCATTTGCGCCCGTCACAGTCAAGGTGACCTGTATCACAACCGGGCTGTTCGCGGCCTGGGAACTGATGGTGACGGCGCCGTTGTATGTGCCGGCCGCGAGATTCGCGAAATTCGCCACACCAACGGTGATGCTTCCCGGCGTAGCACCGCTGGCTGCACTCTTGGCTATCAGCCAGTTTCCGCCGGAGCTCGTCGTGAGCGTGGCGGAATAATTCAGCACGCCGGTGTTGGCGCCGATGTTGACGGTTTGGTCGGCTGGAGCGGTACTGACTCCCACCTGCACCGAGAAACTCATCGAAGCCGGACTCACGGACATTTGCTGCGACGTCGCAGTTCCGGTGACGGTAATCGTAAAGCTGGCCGATACGGTTTTTCCGCATTCATCCGTGGCGGTCAGAGTGAAATTGAACTGGCCGATCGTGGTTGGGGTTCCGGTGATTGTATCCGGCTGGCCTCTGTTGATCATGAGCCCGTCCGGCAGTTTTCCCGCCGACACAGAAAACTTGGGAGACGGGAAAAACGGCGTGACGCACGCGCCGGAGGTGGTGAGCGGCTGCTGAGGATAGGCTTGTGCAACCACGCCATTTTGGAATCCGGTGTTGGTGATGGAGAACCCGGATGATCCGCCGCTGCTATTGATGGTGATGCTGAAGTTCTGAGATTGTTGATTGCCCTTTTGATCGGTTGCGGTGATGTTGAAGGCGAACGTACCTGGATTGGACGGAGTCCCCGAAATAACGGCTGTGGAGGCGTTGAGCGCCAGTCCGGGCGGGAGTGTTCCCGTGTTGGACCAAGCGTAAGGTGACAGGCCGCCCGTGGCTGATATGGTGGTCGAATACGAGACTCCGACCGTTCCCACGTTCAGCGCCGGTCCCGGAGTGGTGATAGCCAGCCCGGAAAACGCTCCCGCGCTCTGGTTCACGGTATAAGTGAGCCCGGCGATCGACAAAGTCCCCGTCCGCGCGTTGTCGGAGTTGGCCGCAACCGTAAATGAAACGGATCCGTTACCTGCGCCGTTTACGCCTGAATTGATTGTGATCCAACTGGCGTTGCTAAACGCCGACCAGCCGCATCCGGCGGCCGTAATCACGTTGACCGATCCGGGGCCGCCGTTCGCACCGACTGACAAGTTCGAGGCGTTCAGCGAGTAGCTGCAAGTGACGCCCGGAGTGATCTGGAGGTTTACACGGGGCGTGAACTGGAATTCCCCTGCGAGGACGATGAACGCCGCCTGCCCAGGAGGGCCAGTGATCACGAGGTCGCATGTCGCAGTACCGCTGCTGTCCGTGAGTGCAACTCCCTGGGGAGCATTGCAGGTGGCCGGCGGTGGCAGCGTCTGGTCGGGATAATTCAGGATCCGGATGCCTACGTTCGGAACCGGCCCGCCTTGAAACCCATTTTGGTCGAACACCCGAATTACCACGGCGCCTAGGACAGTGCTACCGGATGCCGCGGTAATATTTCGATTGTCTAGAGAAGGGGCGTCCATCAGGACAGACGGCGGTATGGCGTTTCCTCCGCTCGAGGTCCGGCTCAACACCGTTGTGACGAAGAAGCTCACGCTTCCAAAAGAGGTGGTCGCGGTCACCTTTTCAGACTCGAAGGAAAGTCCGGGCGAAAGGCCCGAGGCTAGAAACTTCGCGCTAGCAATTCCATTCGCATCCGTCACGGAAGACGAAGACGCACTATATTCGAAGATGCCGTCCGGGCGCATGATAAAGGGCTTGATCGTGCCGGAACCCTGTGCGATCTTGCAGAAGCCTGTTGACGGATCGGGCGTGCACCAGGTCACCGTTAGACCCGACACAGCGTGTCCCGTGGCATCCTTGGCCTGCAGCACCAACGGCTGGGAAGCGTCAAACTGCTCGAAGGCCATCTGGCCGTTTCCGGAAACCATGGACACGGTTTGAGCCCCGAGAGGAGCGGTGATGGCGAGGGAAAATAAAAGCGAAAATCGAGGATTGGTAAACACAGCGATACTTCGTTCCTTTTTGATCTTTGGTCCTTTAGTTCATCCTTTCCTGTCCGTTCGGGATGGGCGCGCGGGAACCGATGAACTAAAGAACCAAAGAACGGTATTTTGCGGGCGCGGGGTTGTTTGAAAACAACTAGATCAAGTCTACCACTTCCCGGAGGGCCGAGCGGCCCTCGAGGTAAACGGCATGGGCCGGCTCGACGCCGAAGAAGTATGCGAGCTCGCGGTAGTCGACGCAATCGTGAATGACGAAATCGGCTAGCTTGCCGGGCTCGAGCGAGCCGATTTCGTCGCCCCGGTCAAGGCTCCAGGCGGCGTTGACAGTGGAGGCCGTGATGGCCTCGGCTGGAGTCATTTTCATCTGTGTACAGGCCAGCGACAGGATCATCGGCATGGAGGGAGTGGGCGAGGACCCGGGATTGAAATCCGTGGCGAGCACGACGGCCAGACCGGCCTCGATCATGGCGCGCGCATCCGGATATCGCGTTGAGCCCAGCCCGTAGACCGAGCCGGGAAGCAGCACCGGCTGAACTCCGATGCCCGCCGCGTCAGTGTGTTCGAGATGATCGGCCGTGGCTGCGCCGAGTTCAGCCGCCAATTGAGCTGCTCCCGAGTTGGAGAGTTGATCGGCGTGGAGCCTGAGGCCGAGGCCGAGCGTGCGTGCGGCGGTCAAGATCCTGCGGCTGTCCTCGATGCCGAAGACGCCGGGTTCGCAGAAGACGTCGCAGTACTCGGCGAGCTCCGCTCGGGCGACTTCGGGGAGCATTTCCTGCACGACCAAGTCGACATAGCCGGCGGGGTTGGAGCGAAACTCATCGGGGATCTCGTGGGCGCCGAGAAACGTCGGAACGCAGCGCGGCGCTTGAATGGCGCCGATCACGCGCAGCAACTTGTATTCGTGTTCGGGAGTAAGGCCGTAGCCGCATTTGGCTTCGATGGTGGTGGTGCCGTTGCGTAGAAACCAGCGGCGGTATTTTTCAAACGCCTGCTGCAGTTTGATTTCGTTGGCTTCGCGGGTTTGACGAACCGTGGAGCGGATGCCTCCGCCGGCAGCGGCGATTTCGGCGTAGGTGGCTCCGGCGGCGCGCTGCTCGAATTCGTTGGCGCGGTTGCCTGCGAAGACCGGGTGCGTGTGTGCGTCGATGAATCCGGGCATGACGAGCCGTCCGCCGGCGTCAACCACCGTGTAGTCTTTATTGATGGATGGTTCAATCTCTTTGAGCTGGCCGGTTCGTTGGATGACGCCGTTTTCGATGAGCATCGCGCCGTCGTTGATGATGGCGAGCTCGCGCATCTCGGCGCCGATACGGGGACGCTCGGGGCCGGCCAGCGTCACCAGTTGACTGCAGCCTACGACGGCGAGTTTTTTACTCAAGATTGAGGGTCCATCGGCATCTGGATGCCGTGCTCGTGCGCGACTTCCAGAGCCTTGGGGTATCCGGCATCGGCGTGGCGGATGACGCCCAGGCCGGGATCGGTTGTGAGCACGCGCTCCAAACGGCCGGCGGTTGGTTTCGTGCCGTCGGCAACCACGACCATGCCGGCGTGCTGCGCGTAGCCAATGCCGACGCCGCCGCCGTTGTGGATGGAGACCCAGGAAGCGCCGGACGCGGTATTGAGCAGCGCGTTGAGCAACGGCCAGTCGGCGATGGCGTCCGAACCGTCGAGCATCGCTTCGGTTTCCCGGTAGGGCGACGCCACCGAGCCGGTGTCCAGATGATCGCGCCCAATGACGATGGGCGCTTCGATCTTTCCGCGGGCAACGTAATCGTTGATCGCGAGGCCGAACTCGGCGCGCTCGCCGTATCCCAACCAGCAGATGCGCGCAGGCAATCCCTGGAAATGAACGCGATCCTTGACCAGCCGCATCCAACGCGCCAACACCGCGTTATCCGGAAACATTTCCTGCGCCAGGCGGTCCGTGCTGTGGATGTCTTCGGGAGAACCTGAAAGCGCGGCCCACCGGAACGGCCCGCGACCCTCGCAGAACATCGGGCGAATGTACTCGGGAACGAAACCGGGAATCTGGAATGCATTCTCCACGCCCGCGCGCTTGGCCTGGGCGCGGATGTTGTTGCCGTAATCGAAAGTGACGGCCCCCATGCGCTTCAACGCCAGCATGGCCGTGACGTGCTGCGCCATGGCAGCGAACGAGCGGCGCACGTATTCGTCGGGGTCGGAACATCGCAACGCCAGCGCATCCTGGAGCTCCATTCCATTCGGAACGTAGCCCTGCAACGCATCGTGAGCGCTGGTTTGATCGGTCAGAATGTCAGGGACCACGCCGCGGCGCACGAACTCCGGAAGCACGTCGGCGCAGTTGCCCACTAGACCCACGGAAATGGCCTGACCGCGCTGCTGGGCATCCCGTACGATCTGCAAAGCTTCATCGAGACTCCGGGAGATCCGATCGCAGTAGCCCGTTTTCAGGCGCTTCTCGATGCGCGCCGGATCGATGTCGATTCCGATGAAGCAGGCGTCGTTCAGTGTCGCGGCGAGCGGTTGCGCTCCGCCCATCCCGCCCATGCCGCCGGAGACGATCAGCTTGCCACGGAGCGAGCCGCCGAAGTGCTTGTTGGCCGCGGCCGCGAAGGTCTCAAACGTGCCCTGCACAATTCCCTGGCTGCCGATATAGATCCACGAACCGGCGGTCATCTGCCCGTACATCGTGAGCCCCAGCCGCTCCAGCCGGTTGAACTCTTCGTAGTTCGACCAGTGGCCGACCAGGTTCGAATTGGCGATCAAGACGCGCGGAGCTTCCGAATGTGTGCGGAAGACGCCCACCGGCTTGCCGGATTGTACGAGCAGCGTTTCGTCGTTTTCGAGCTCACGCAAGGAGCGGACGATGGCGTGGAACGACGGCCAGTCGCGAGCGGCGCGCCCCGTGCCGCCATAGACGATCAGGTCGTCGGGCTTTTCGGCGACCTCGGGATCCAGATTGTTCATGAGCATCCGCAGCGCGGCCTCCTGATGCCAGCCTTTGCAGGAGATCTCGCGCCCGCGAGGGGCGCGGATGACGGGCGGGGCGATGCTCATCACCTAGTATCGTAACGCGCTGACGACCGAGCATTTAGCACCGGCGCCCAATTGCGTCTGCGCCTCAGTTACGTGTTGCTCTCGCTGCCTCCTCGGCTTGAGCGTAGCGAGCCTTATTCACCACCACGCCCCGGATCGCATCCAGCAGGTAGTCGTTTGCGCTGCGGCCGGCGTCGCCGTTGGCCCGTTCGAAGGCGTACAGACTCTTGGCGTCCTCTACCACGCGTTTGAGATCCGCGCCAGTGAAGCCCTCCGTAGCGGCGACAAGACCTTCGTATTCCACACCGGCAAACCCGGCCTGGAAACCGTCCAGATGACGCGCCAGAATAGCGTGCCGCGCCTCGCGGTCCGGCAACTTCATTTCGAGCCACAACTCCACGCGGCCGGAACGAACCAGCGCGGGAGGCAGGTGATTGATATCCATCGCGGTCAGCATCACGCAGACGCGGCTGCAGCTCTCGCTCTCCAATCCATCCAGCATCGTCAGCAGGTAGCGATACAGGCCGCGCTCTTCGCCGTCTTCGAAAATAGCGTCGGCGTCATCAATGAAGATCACGGCGGGCGCGTTCTCTTTAGCGGCTTGAAAAACGTGATGCACCCGGTTGTAGAATTGACCCGTGCCGGCGATGAAAGTGCCATCCACCATGAAGAATTTGCCCTTCAGCCGATGCGCGAAGGCGCGCCCCACGGTCGTCTTAACGGTACCGGGCGGGCCATAAAGAAGTACACCGCGCTTGGGGCGCAGATTCAGCTCATTCGCCAGAAGGCTGTTCTCGAGCGGAAGCGCGATATGAATCTCCAGATTGCGAATCACCTCCTCCACTCCCATCAGGTCGCGGAGATCCACCTCCTGAACTTCTTCGAGATCGACGTTGCTGGCCAGGCGCTGCGATCGTAGGTACTCGATAAACAGGTCGGTCGTGATTTCGCCGTTCGGACGGAGCCAGTCGCAGGCACACTTGAGTTGGTGCGCGTTCAGCTTCGGCGCAAAACGGTACACCTTCTCAAAGCTGATGCCTGCCGCGGCCTCTTTGCCCAGCCAGACGGTTGCCAGGCTGGCGTAATCCTCAACGCGGAAGCGCGGGATGGCGGACCGGAAACAGCGCTCCGAAATTGCCTCCGGGAGTCCGTACTCAAATGAAAAGATCAGCTTCTTGCCGCTCCGGATCGCATAATCGGAAAGTGCTAGAGCTGGAGCCTCCAGCCAACCAGCACGCGGGCTGGAGCAATTTGTCCCAGCCGCTGCCTGCAGGACGTGGAAGTCGTCCACGATCACCGTGTCGTGTTGCTTCAATGCGGGTAGGACCACATCGAACAGCATCTCCTCGAGCGAGAGCGGATGCCGCTTGGAGCTGGCATCGATCAAGTCGGAGACGCTGAGAAACGCGCCGCCGATTTCACGATGGAGCTGAGCGAGGACAGTGGTCTTGCCCGATCCGGGGTCGCCGGAGATCGCGCAAACGTTGCCCACCTGCAACCCGCGCTCAAGCAGGGCGCGGGCCTGAGTCTGCGCCGGAGTAAGTAGGATGTCGTAATTATTCTGTTGCATATTCTTCAATCTTCCGGATTGTCTTCCGGTCGCACTGCTGTTTTCGAACCAGTTCCGGGAGCCCGTCTCGGCCAAGTTCAGCCGCGCGGACCAGCTTACCGTCGTGCCGCCGAACGAGATCGTCCGGATCGAGCCGCCGGTATTCCATCCGGAACCATAAACCGTCGATCTTTTGGTACTGCATCGTTTCACTCACCTTCACCGTGTCCACCCGCGGCCGTTCTGTGGGAGTTTGCCGGCACTTGGCGATGCGCAACAAACCCGTCACCGGGTGCACATACAAACCCGTCACGGGCCGCACCAGACTCCTCCACCATCGTTCGAAAACCACGCCGCCATCGATAAAGGTACTCGTGGCAACGAAATCCCCCACATGTTGCAGCACGTGCAAGCCCACAGCGGAACGCGTATCGATGGTCCGGCAAATCTCGCTGTACACTTTGTCCCATGGCCGCCCGGCTTGCCGCATCAAATAGCGGCGCAACGGCGCCAGGTTCTCGTTCAACCCCTTTTGATGGCGCGCCGACGAAGCGCGCGGCGGGCCGCTGTCGTAGTCCTCGCCGGCATCTACCGCCTGCGCACGCTGGTTTCGGGTCAAGCGGAGCGCAGTTTTCTTGTTCCTCAACCCGCCATGGATAAGGCGGGGGCGCTCCACAATTACTTTGTGCATGTCTGATCGCATGATGTCTTGCCTTCTCTAACCGGCTTTCACCGGGAGCCGGCATCATGCGCGAAGGGCGCATTACACCGGCAACTTAGTTAAGTTCGTGTAATGTCATTTTGGTTTGACGTGGGCTCAAAAGGCCCGTTGTTTATACTAATGCAACTGCGCCGAGGTTTCAAGAGAAAAGTGCGGATATTTGGGAATTTTAATTGCTGTCCCATGTGCGCGTCTGAGCACGAGGCCGCATGGAAATGCGGCTGCCGCCCGGAAGGGCTGCCCCACATTACAGCGCCTCTGGGGATCGGACCCCCATGAGGCGCTCCCTGTCCGGTCGCGCTCGGTAAGGATTGAGTTATACTGCAAACACCTTGGTGCACTATGGCGAAACCTAAGAAGAGCCCGGTTGACCGGCGAAATTTTCTCAAAGGCGCGGCGGGTAGCGCTGCCGCGCTGATGGCGGCGAGCGGCGAAGCACAAGCGCAACGGCAATCCGAACCCTCGCGGTCCGGCACTGCGCCGGTGCTGGCGAAGGAAGCCGACCCGGCGCCTTCGTCCAGCGTTGAAGTGCTGACCGCGGACCGTCCCGGCTCCGACTTCATGCTCGACGTCATCAAATCCATCGGCTTCGAATACATCGCCTCGAATCCCGGCTCCAGTTTCCGCGCGCTGCAAGAATCCGTGGTGAACTATGGCGGGAACCGCAACCCGGAGTTCCTGACCTGCTGCCACGAAGAATCGTCGGTCGCGATGGCCCACGGCTACGCCAAGATCGAAGGCAAGCCGATGTGCGTGTTCGCGCACGGCACTGTCGGTTTGCAGCACGCATCCATGGCCCTTTACAACGCTTATTGCGACCGCGTGCCGGTGTACGTGATCCTCGGCAACACCATGGACGCGACCGTTCGGCGGCCTGGCGCGGAATGGGCGCACAGCGTGCAGGATGCGGCCGCTCTGGTGCGCGATTTCAGCAAGTTCGACGACCTACCGATCTCGTTGCCGCATTTCGCCGAGTCCGCCGTACGCGCGTACAAGGTGGCGATGACGCCGCCGATGATGCCGGTGTTGCTGGTGGCGGATAGCGATCTGCAGGAATCTTCGATTTCCGATGGCGCGCATCTGCGCATCCCGAAACTCACCCTGACCAGGCCGCCGCAAGGCGATTCAGGCGCCGTGGCCGAGGCTGCGCGCATGCTTGTGGCAGCGGAAAACCCGGTGCTGATCGCGGACCGCACGGCACGCACGTCCAACGGCATGAAGCTGCTGATCGAGCTGGCCGAGACGCTGCAAGCTCCGGTGGTGAACCACAATGGGCGCATGAATTTCCCGTCGCGCCATCCGCTGAACCAGACCGAGCGCAGCCGCGCGCTGATCGCGAACGCGGACGTAATCCTGGGCCTTGAAGTCGGCGATTTTTGGGGCACAATCAATTCTGTCCGCGATCAGCAGCAACGTTCGTCGCATCGTTTCGCAAAAGCGGATGCCAAGCTCATCAGCATCACGGCCGCCGATCTGTTCTCCAAGAGCAATTATCAGGACTTCCAGCGCTATCCCGAAGTGGATCTGGCAATCGCGGCCGACTCCGAAGCGACCCTGCCATCGCTGATCGAAGCGGTGAAGCATCTTCTTACCGCCGACCGCAAGAGGGCCTTCGAGGATCGCGGCAAGAAGTTCGCAACCGCGCGGCAAGAATCGCTGGATCGTTCTCGCACTGAGGCAACTTACGCGTGGGACGCGAGCCCCATAAGCACCGCGCGTTTGTCGGCTGAAATCTGGGGTCAGATCAAAGATAAAGATTGGTCGCTGGTGTCGAGCGGAAGCCCCTGGCCGATGCGGCTGTGGAATTTCGACAAGTATCATCAGTACATCGGCGGATCGGGTGGCGCGGGAGTCGGCTACGGCGCGCCGGCCTCGGTTGGCGCGGCGCTGGCGAATCGCAAGCACGGCCGGCTGTCGGTGAGCATTCAGAACGATGGCGACCTGATGTACGCTCCCGGCGTCCTGTGGACAGCCGCGCATCATCGCATCCCGCTGCTCAGCGTGATGAACAACAACCGCGCCTATCATCAGGAGCTGATGCACTTGCAGCGCATGGCCAACCGGCATCAACGCGGCATCACGCGCACCAATATCGGCGTGACCATCGACGATCCGAACATCAACTATGCGCAGCTCGCCAAGAGCCTGGGCGTGCACGGCGAAGGGCCGATCAGCGATCCAAAGGATCTGGGACCGGCTATCGGGCGCGCGCTCGAAGTGGTCCAGCGCGGCGAGCCGGCGTTGGTAGACGTGGTGATGCAGCCGCGCTAGCAGGGAGAATCGCGATGCGTTTATTGATCCTCGCCCTTGCTTCGACGCTGCTGGCGGCTCAAACTCCAAAAGCCGGCCAAGCCCCCGCCGGCAATAAGGAAAACGGCCGGAAGATTTTCGTGAGCTACGGATGTTATCAGTGCCATGGCCGCGAGGCGCAAGGTGGCGCCGGCACGGGACCGAAGCTCGGCCCGCGCCCTATCGTATTCGTCGCTTTTTCCATGTACGTCCGCCAGCCCAGCGGACAAATGCCGCCGTACACGAGCAAGGTCGTGTCGGATCAGGAACTGGCGGACATGTATGCCTTCCTGCAGTCCCTGCCGCAACCGCCGTCGGTGAAGAGCATCCCGCTACTGAACGAAACGGCCCCGCGGACAGCTCACTGAACGTGAATCGTGATCGTGCAATTGCTGGTCGGCATATAGGGTCCGGAGCCCGACAGTTCACTCGCGGGACGGATCACTTTCCCGTAGGAATGCGCCGCCGCACTTCGTCGAAGAAGTTCAGCAGGAAGGTGACCTGAACTGAAACTTTCGGTTCGCCCGCTGAATCGGCTCGCGAAACCGTGGCCACAAATCGCTTCCCGTCCGGCGCCAGGTCCAGATCCCAGCCTGCGGGCCCAATGTTCGCGAGCTGCTTGTTGGACCAGGGGAGTGGTTTCCCGGCGACAAACGAATCGCCCTGCGCCGTGTAGGCAGTGGCCATAATGCGGCCGTCCGGACCTTCGTAGAATAGTTCCCGGCCGTCGCGCGACCAGATCGGAGTCCGGCCGCCGCCGGTGGAAATCGTCACTCTGACCGGGCCGGACGGGCCCCCCGCTGGAAAGGGCCGCACATATACTTCGCGACGTCCCGATTCAGTGGACGAATATGCAACCCAGCGCCCATCCGGAGAAAATGCCGGGGCCTCCTGGGTGAAAGGAGTACGAAGGAAGAGTTGCGGTTTGCCCGGCTTGGGATGCTCCGGGTCGGTGGTGTCGAGCGGCAACGTCCAGAGGTCTGTCCGTGTTTCCGCGTTTTTCTCACTGAACGCCAGGCGGTTCCCATCGGCAGAAAACGAATAGGGCGTCTGCGCATTCTTGCTCTCCAGCAATCGTTGCGCTTCTCCGGCTCCATCGGCGCGAATCCACTGGAGAGAAAAGTTGCCAGTACCCTCTGATTCGAAAACGATATGTTTTCCGTCAGGCATCCACACCGGAAAGAAGTTCACGGCTTGAGCCGTAGAGGTGAGGCGTGTCGTGGTGCCGCGTTCCAAGTCGTGGATTTCGATATCTGTGCCATTAGCAAACGCCAGCCGTTTGCCGTCCGGGGAAAGGCGCGGGTCGAAATATAATCCTGGTGTGGCCAGCAGCGGCTGTGTCTTTCCGGCCCTATCCAGCCACGAGATCGTCCAAGTTCCAGTCGCCGATTTGCCGCTCACGTAAATGAACGTGCCATTGCGCGAAAAATCAAACTGCCCCCCGGCGGTGCTCGTATTTCCCGCTACATCCTCCTGCAAGGATGCGGGCGTGCCTCTGACCTCCAGGCGGTCCAGGTCGAACGGTACGCCAAACAGCGTCCTTTGGTGGATGTAAACCAGGTAGCCACCCGGCAGGTAGCGGCCGAAATAGCCGCCGCGCTGCACCACCTTTATTGCGCCGGTTTTCAGCGAAAGAACTTCAATGTTGGCGTCGTCATAAGTGGCGGCCTTCTGGTTCCCCGTGAACAACACGGCTTGGCCTCCGGGCAGGATTTGCGGCCAGCGATGCGTGGCTTCACCTTGGTCGGCCGGGCGTGTAAGAGGCTGCGGCGTCCCTCCTACAGCCGGAACTCGGGAAAGGCCGATGCCAGTGTAGCTGTCTCGCGTCACGATGATATTGCCATCTTCGCCCCAGGCAGCGCCGCGTCCGTCGGGCGCATCGCACAAAGTGATCACCGCGCTGCCCCGGACCGAGACCTTCTTCATCTTTCCTTCGGCGAAGAAGCCGATCCATTCGCCGTCGGGCGAGAAGAACGGGTCGGCCGCGCCTTCGGTGCCGGACAGCAGCGTGGCTTGTGGCTGATCCAGGAGCCGCGTTGCAAGCCGCCGTTTGCTATCCAGGCCGTTAGCGCAAAATGCCAGCCGGGTTCCGTCAGGCGAGATGGCGGTGGTGATGTTGCCGGAGCTCACGGTATCCGGCCCCAAATCGACATTGAGGCGCAGCAGCGGATGGTCCGCCGCCCGGGCGGATCGCCACACCGTCCACCACCCGATGGCCGCCATGATCGCCAGTACGCCCGCCGCTGCCACCCAAGGGAGGATTCTCCGGCGAGAACTGGCTGCCGGCCCGGACGCCTCTTCCTGGGGCGCGCCTGCTAGGACTTCTTCGAGTCCGATGCGCGCCTCGCCGATGTCCGGTACAGAGGCCACCGGTTCGGGCTCCCCAGCAATCGGCGGCGGCGCCATAACCAGGAGCGGTTTGTGAACGGTGGCCTCAACTGGAGCAACGAACCGGTACCCCCGCCCAGGCAGTGTTTCAATGTAGCGGGGCTGGTCGGCCGAGTCCCCCAGTACCTGGCGAAGCCGGTTCATCGCCGCGTTCAATCCGTGATCGAAATCGACGAACGTACCACCTTTCCAAAGCTGCTGCTGGAACTCATCACGGGTGACGACCTGGCCGGGCTGCCTGACGAGAGCCGCCAGGATTTGCAGCGGCTGTCCCTCAAGCCGTATTCGTACCCCGTGCTTGTGCAGCTCGCCCGACATCTCATCGAAAGCGAAGGGACCGAAAATAAACTGTCGCGCAGGACTCCCGCTGGACTGGCCGCTCATTGAGCCACCTGAGGATTCAAGCCTATCAGATATGAGGTGCGCTCACAACATCGCTGGAATCAGCAGTTTCCACCGTGAGGAAATTTCGGACACACGTTTGAGGCATCTTGCATTGCTCAAAGGGAGCGGATGCCATAATCTTAGCTCGGAAGGCTCAAGCACGGGAAACAACAACTCATGACCTTAACAAAAAAGGCCAGGTTCTGATCACTAGCAGTTCAATACAAAAGGAAAACAACATGATTTTACGACGAGTAGTTCTGGCATCTCTCGCCTTGACGGCGGCGCTCGGTTCCATCGCTTCGGCTCAAACGCCACCAACAACCATTCTGACCATCGAGATGGAAAATGTGGTCCAATACGACGAAAACTTCGTAAATCCGCCGAAGAACGGGACCTCAACTGCCATGGAAGTGAGCTCTGCCGGGCCCACCTTCTTCCCAAGTACCTATATCTCCGATATTGTGGCGATCAATGGCAGAAGGGTCAAGGGAACGACAGTCGGCAGGCAATTTTGGGTGGGCCTTAGCACCAACCCCTCCGGTAGCCAGGCCATTGCAGACGTAACTCGCTTTCAGACGATGGATATCATTCTTGAGATTCAGCAAGCAGATGGAACATCCATAGGCACCATCGTGCTGACTGGAGTTACTGGCGGCTCGCCCCCGTTGGGCGCACCAAAATCAGGAGTGGGAGGCAACTTTGCCGTGATCGGAGGCACTGGTGCTTTCCTCGGCGCTCGCGGCCAGGCAGCCACAATCATGAACAACCGTAGAGCCACTTCAACCTTCGAAAACCCCATCAATCGCCGCATTTTCCCCGCGGGGCTCTGGAAGCTTGCGATCCAATTGATTCCGATGAGGACGCCCGAAGTTGCTCTTACCGCGACTGGGCCGGCGATCGTCCACTCGGGCGACTTCTCGCTCGTTACCGCGGCTAAGCCAGCGCACGCCGGCGAGGTGCTGACACTATTCGCCTCTGGTCTTGGGCCCACGCGCCCGGGTGTCGACCCAGGCCAAGTATTCACTGACAGCCCCGCCCAACTGGCCAGTTCCCCAATTGACGTTCTGGTAAACGGTAAAGCCGGAGATGTTCTCTACGCCGGAGGTTATCCGAACACTGTGGACAGCTTCCAGGTCAACTTTCGCATTCCCGACGATACCGTTTCTGGAATGGCGGTGATTCAACTCAAGGCTGCCTGGATTGCTGGTACCGAGGTAAGAATCCCGGTTCAATGAGAATTGAACACAGGGAGCGTCCTGGCACGCGGGGATTTAGCCATATTGAGGAGAACCCCGGTGCGAAGGCGTTTGTGGTGGGTTACTCGATCATGCACCCGCTGAGTGGAACCCATCGTCCCATTGAGCGAACCGCCGCCATCAAATACCGTACACGAGCGAGGTGGTCTCGGATCAGGACCTGGCGGACATGTACGCCTTCCTGCAGTCGTTGCCGCAACCGGCACCGGGGTAAAGAGCATCCCGTTGTTGAACGACAAGTAACTTGTGGGCGGCTTGTTAAGCAGCACACCGGTTGCTAACCGGCGCTCGTCTCGTTTCTGACTTCCAGCCCACGTGTGCCACACTTGAAGCGTATTGTCACAACAATATGTCATCGGCATCGACCTTGGAACGACCAACTGCGCGGCGGCCTGCGCGCTCGTAGGCGGCGATCCGCGCGAGCTTCCGCCGGTCTCGCTGTTCGATGTCCCGCAACTGGTAAATCCGGGCGAAGTGCGCGACGAGCCGCTGCTGCCCTCGTTTCTGTACGTACCGGGAGCGGCTGACTTCCCAGCGGGCTCCATCGCGCTCCCCTGGGACGAGGCTCCGCGCTACGTAACCGGCGTGCTGGCGCAGAAGCGCGGCGCGGAGATTCCGAGCCGCTTAGTAGCCTCCGCCAAATCGTGGCTGAGCCACGCCGGCGTCGACCGCACGGCGCCAATCCTGCCGCTGCATACGCCGCAAGGCCTCGAAAAGATTTCGCCCGTGGAAGCCTCGCGCCGCTACCTGGAGCATTTGCGCGCGGCCTGGGACTCGAAGATGCCGCACGCGCCGTTCGCGCAGCAGCAAGTGCTGGTCACCGTGCCGGCCTCGTTCGATGCGGTGGCCCGCGAACTCACGCTGCAGGCTGCGGAGCAGGCCGGTTACCAGGATCCCATCCTGCTGGAAGAGCCACAGGCCGCCTTCTACGCCTGGATCGAGCGGCATGCCGATTGGCGCGAACGCGTGCACGTCGGCGATCTGATCCTGGTGGTGGACATCGGCGGCGGCACCACCGACTTCACGCTGATCGCCGTCACCGAGCAAGCGGGCGAGCTGCAGCTCGAGCGCGTTGCGGTGGGCGAGCACATCCTGCTGGGCGGCGATAACGTCGATCTCGCCCTGGCTCGCCATCTGGAACAGCAGCTCAACGCGTCAGGCACGAAGCTCGACGCCGCGCAGTTGTATGCATTGTGGCAGCAGTGCCGTTTGGCCAAGGAACGGCTGCTCGCCGAAGATAGCAAGAAACGCGAGCATCCGGTAACGATCCTCGGCCGCGGCACCAGCGTGGTCGGCGGCACTATCAAGACCAAGCTCATGCGCGAAGACATTGATCGTATCCTCGGTGAAGGCTTTCTGCCCGTAGTATCCAGCCACGACCTGCCGCAGCGCCGCAAAACGGGGTTGGCGGAGATCGGTCTCCCCTACGCGGCGGATGCCGCAATCACGCGTCACCTCGCGCGCTTCCTGCGGCAGCAAGCGCCGCCGTCCGAGCATGGTTCCGTGCGCCGCGGATCGAGCGGCTTGGCGGCGCCCACGCATGTGCTCTTCAACGGCGGCGTGCTGCGCGCGGGGCTGGTGCGGCGGCGCATTATCGACGTGCTCAACGGCTGGTTGAAGGAAGAGGGACTTCCGCCGGTTGTCCCGTTGGTCGGCGAAGACTTGATGCACGCCGTGGCGCGCGGCGCGGCGTACTACGGATTGGTGCGCGCCGGCCGCGGCGTGCGCATTCGTGGGGGCGTGCCGCGCACTTATTACGTTGGCATCGAAAGCGCCATGCCGGCGGTGCCCGGCATGCCCGCTCCGCTCAAGGCGCTCACCGTGGTTCCGTTTGGCATGGAGGAAGGAAGCTCCGCGCGATTACCGGACCGCGAATTCGGTCTGGTGGTGGGCGAGCCCGCCGAGTTCCGCTTCTTCCAATCCGCCGTGCGTAAGAATGACGCCGCCGGAACCATGCTCGACAACGTGAGCGACGACTTGGAAGAACTGTCGCCCATCGAGGTAAGCCTTCCCGCGGCAGGCAACGCCGGCGAGTTCGTGCCAGTCACGCTGGAGAGCGTTGTCACGGAAACCGGAATGCTCCAGCTCTGGAGCGTAGCGCGAGACGGCCGCCGCTGGAAGCTGGAATTCAACGTGCGCGAGAAAGTGAAATGATCGGCGCGCCAATTTCCGTGAATGGCCCTGCATCGTGGTTTCACGGGAGACCTTATAATAGGGTCCTGACATGCATTCCTCCGCACGTTGCCGGCTTCTCGCGTTGAGCGCGCTCGTGGCCTGCTGGGCCCTCCACGGCGCACAGCTTCCACTCCGCCGGTACACTAGCGCCGACGGCCTGGCGAGCAACACCGTTCTCGGCATTGCGTCGGACTCGCGCGGCTTTCTGTGGTTCGCCACCGGGGAAGGGCTCTCGCGTTTTGACGGCTACGGATTTGCGAATCAGACCGAGAGCACGGGCTTACCTCACGTCGCCGTCAGACAGGTGCTGATCGACCGCCACGGCAGTTACTGGCTGGCTACACCAGCCGGTCTGGTACGGTTCCGGCCGGATCTTCCGCAATCGAGCGCGGGTCGGATGATCGTCATCCGGCCGAACGGCAAGCGGGAGTCCGCCAACATCTTGGCGCTTCTGGAAGATCGCGGCGGCACGCTCTGGTGTGGGACCGAAGCCGGTCTATATGCAATTGACGACACGGCCAGCCCGACGCCGCGGCTAGTCGAAGTACCAATTGGGATGCCGGGCGTGGCCTGGCCCGATTCGGAGGTGACTGGCCTGACGGAGGATGCGGAGGGCGCGTTGTGGATCGGAGTCCACGATGGAACTTTATACCGCCGCCCCCCGGACCGGCGCGTCGAGCGCCACACCTTAACCGAAAGCCTGCCTCGCAATGGGATTACGCATCTTCTCGCAGACCGAAAGGGCCGGATATGGGTGGGGCGGGAAGTCGGCCTCTACCGGTCCGCTCCCGCTCCGCACCCGGGCGCGAATGGATTCGAACGTCTGCATGCAGAGAATAGCGGGCTCCCACGAAGGCGCGTCTTCGACATATTCGAATCGCGAGAAGGAGACGTCTGGGTAGGCATGTATCAGTATCTGGCTCAGTTTCCCGCGGATGGAGCGCCAGTCCGGGTGTGGACCAAGGACAACGGGCTGCCCAGCAGCGGAGCCCTGTCACTGGGACAGGATCGGGACGGAAACCTGTGGCTGGGAACGGATGAACTTGGCGCGTTCAAATTGGCGGCAGGCGGCAACCTCACTTATTCGGCCCAGGACGGGATCGGGATGGACACCGTAATCTCGGTCGCCGAGACCCTCCGCGGCGAGTTGTACATTGCGGGCAGTACAGAGTCGTGGGGCTTCCGCATCGGGTTTCGTTCGGGCGCTGGCTTTCGTGCCGTCGCGCCCCGCCTTCCCAAGAGCATCATCTTTTTTGGCTGGCGGCCGGGATCAAGAATTCTGCAGGATCGCAACGGCGAATGGTGGCTGGCGAGTTCGCAAGGGCTATGCCGATATCCGCCTTTGGAGAACCCGTCGCAGCTCGCCCAAACCTCGCCCAAGGCGGTTTACACCACGCGCGATGGCTTGCCCGGCGATGTAGTGATCCGGCTTTATGAAGACCACGGCGGGAATATCTGGGTAGGCACGGAAACAGGGACATTCTGCTACTGGAGCCGAAGCCGGCAAAAGTTCGTCAGGATTGCGGCCGATGGGGTTCCCACCTACGCTTCCGCGTTTGGCGAAGACAACGCCGGGCACGTGTGGATCGGCGGTGAGTCGGGCCAGTTGTGGAGGGTGCGGGATGGACGCGCTTCGCTGGCGCCCAGTCCGGCCGGGAGCGGGTGGATTCGCGATTTTTTGCTGGATCACGCCGGCCGTCTCTGGGTGGCCACCGGCAGCCAGGGATTACTGCGCTTCGACCAGCCGACGGCGCCCAAACCCCAATTCCGGCAATACGGTTACTCCGACGGCCTTTCCAGCCTCATCCTGCGCAGCCTCGCCGAGGACCGCAACGGCGCCATCTATATCGGAACCGCGGGCGGAGTAGACCGGCTGGATCCTGATCTGGTACACATCCGGCACTATACTTCCGCCGACGGCATCGCTCCGGGGCAGGTGTTTGCGGCGTATCGCGACCGTAGCGGCGCCATCTGGTTCGGAACCGGTCACGGGATCACACGCCTGGTCCCACAGAATGGCCCCGCCAGCGATCCGCCGCCGGTGTGGATCACCGGCGTGTCGATTGCGGGGCGACCGGCGCCGGTCTCGGAAGCAGGCGAATTGAGCATCCGGCAGGTCGAAGTACAGCCGGGCCAGGAGCACATTCAGTTTGATTTCGTGGGGCTGAGCTATTCTCCGGGCAGTGTTCTGCGCTATCAGTATCGCCTGGGAGACGACGAGTGGAGCGCGCCCATCGAGTCGCGCTCGGTTCACTACGGTGCGTTGGCGCCCGGACGGTACCGGTTCGCGGTGCGCGCCATCAACTCGGATGGAGACACCAGCCCGGCGCCGGCGACCGTGGAATTCCGGGTAGCGCCGCCGCTCTGGCGCCGGGCGTGGTTTCAAGGAATTCTCATCGCCATGGCGATCGCCGGCGGCGTATGGGTGCACCGCGCGCGAGTGGCCAGGCTGCTCGAAATGGAGCGCGTTCGCACGCGGATCGCCACCGATGTGCACGACGACATTGGCTCCAGCCTTTCGCAGATCGCCATCCTCAGCGAAGTGGCGCACCGCCGCGCCGGTGGCGGCAAAGCCGGCGAGCCGATCGAGCGCATCGGCGCGCTCTCCCGCGAGCTGTTGGATTCCATCAGCGACATCGTGTGGGCCATCCAGCCGCACAAGGACCACCTCAGCGATCTCAAACAACGCATGCGCCGCTTCGCCGCGGACGTCCTCTCCGCCGGGAATGTGGAGATGCACTTCTCCGTCAGCGATTCCGGCCGCGATCTCGAACTGAATACCGAGCTGCGGCGGCAGGTCTACTTGATCTTCAAAGAAAGCATCAACAATGTCGCCCGGCACTCGCGGGCCACCGAGGCGCGCATCGCGCTACGGGTTGTGGAGCGGCAATTGGCGCTCGAGGTGAGTGACAACGGGTGTGGCATCGAGCGCGGGGAGCACCATGACGGCAACGGCTTGGAGAGCATGAGGCTGCGTGCCGCCCGGCTCGGCGGCGAACTGGAGATCCGCTCCGCCGACGGCCAGGGCACCACCGTACTTCTGCGCGCGCCCCTACCTGTGTAGGTAGTTACCTGGCGGGATTTCAGGGGTAAAGTAAGGAGTGATCCGAGTCGCCATTATCGAGGACCAGCGTGAGATACGTGAAGGTCTGCAGGAGCTAATCGATGGCGCGGAAGACTTTCGCTGCTCGGCCGCGTTCGGCTCGGTGGAGGAAGTGTTGCCGAGAATCGGAGGCGACCTCCCGGACGTAGTGCTGGTCGATATCGGGCTCCCCGGCAAGTCTGGAATCGAGGGGATCCGGCTGCTGAAAGAGAGCTATCCGGAGCTGGTGCTGGTGGTATTGACCGTGTTCGACGACGACCAGCGCATCTTCGAGGCGATCTGCGCGGGCGCATCCGGATACCTGCTGAAGAAGACGCCCGCGCCGCGCCTCATCCAGGGCATCCGCGACGCCGCGACGGGCGGGGCCCCCATGTCACCCGAAATCGCCGCGCGCGTGATCGCTCTGTTCCGCCAGGCCCGTCCGGCTACTCCCGAGGACCACGACCTCACGCCCCACGAAGTCCGCGTCTTGAAGATGCTGGTGGACGGTCACAACTACAAGACCGCCGCGGTCGAATTGAGCGTCAGCGTCAACACCATTTCGTTCCACATGCGGCGCATCTACGACAAGCTGCACGTGCACACGAAATCGGACGCTGTGGCCAGGGCGCTGCGGAACCATATTGTTGGATGATTGCGCCTAATCAATCCTCGCTAGTAGATTACCGCCTACATAGGTGGTGAACCTTTATCCGGGAACCCTCATACTCGGTGAGTCTGGCCAGCAGGGCCAAAAAAATATTCAACAAAGAGAAGACGATGAAACGAATCACTATTCTGAACATAACTGCCCTACTGCCATCTGCCGCTGGGGCCAAGCTTAAGGAGCGGTGCATGAAGAGCCTGACGCGGCGGAGTTTAGTCGCGGGAGCAATAGCGTTGAGTCTGTCCGGCGTCGCGCTGGCGGGCAACGATTGCACCTTGAAAACGCTACGCGGCACGTACGTGTTCACCGCGAGCGGGTATAACATCGTCGCCGGTGTCGCGCAACCCAAAGCCATTGTTGAAGTGATCAATTTCAACGGAGACGGTACACTGACCGTACCCGCGGCGACACGCAGTGTAAATGGCGTGGTTGCGCGGACCCCGCCCGGCGGGGGTGGGACTTATACCGTCGACGCAGGCTGCATGGGCACAATCGCGTTTGACGCGCCAGGGCCAGGCTTTGACATATTCATATCGCCGACAGGAAGGAAGATTTGGATGATCCAGACCAATTCAGACACGGTGTTTGAGGGGATCAGCGAGAGTGCTCAAACGGCAGACCAGCCCTGTAGCAATGAAACGCTGAAGGGCGCCTATGGCCTCTCCATCGGCGGGACCCGGCCCGCGCCATTCGTTCCGGACAACAGGCCGGGTTTTGTCGGTCAAATGGAGCAAGTGCTTGGCACAGTCGTCCAGGTCTTCGATGGCAAAGGGAACTTCACTCAAGTGGATAATGTGAAGGGAACGACATCCGGTATTGTCCCGGACCGTCCCGGGAGAGGCACTTACACAGTGAATCCCGATTGCTCCGTCACCCAAGTCGTAAACCCTCCGGGCCAGGCTCAGATCGTGAGCAAGGGAGTGATTGTGGACGGTGGAAGAGAGTTCCGGCAAAACACCATCACCCCCGATTTATTCATGATATCGGCCATCGGTCGCAAGATGAACTAACGTTCACGGGAAGCCTCGTCCCGCTGCCGGGAGTTTGACTGGTTCAAATACAAGCTACACGTGCAGACGAAATCGGAAGCGGCGGCCATGACGCCGCGAAAGCAGATCGCGGGGTGACTGCGCGATCTAACGTTACCACCTGCATAGGTGGTGACGGGTTGCCCCGAAACCTTCATACTCGATGAGTCTGGCCGAGCACTGTGGGCCATTCGATAAGGAGACACGATGACTCTAAGACTCGTAACTCGAACCTCTCTAGCCTTGATGACGGCGGCCTGCTCCATCGCCTTGGCCCAAACGCCACCAGCAACCATTCTGACCATCGAAATGGAAAACGTGGTCCAGTACCAAGAGAATTTCACGAATCCACCGAAGAACGGAACCTCGACCGCCATGGAAGTGTCGACGCCGCCGGCCACCTTCTTCCCAGGCACCTTTATCGCCGATATTGTGGCGATAAATGGCAGGAAGTCCAAGGGAGCGACAGTGGGCCGGAACTATTTTGTAGGTCTTAATACCAATCCCTCCGGTAGCCAGGCCACTGCGGACGTCAATCGGTTTCAAGCGATGGAGATCTCACTTGAGATTCAGCAAGCAGATGGAACATCCATAGGTACCATTGTCCTAACGGGAGTTACTGGTGGCCCGCCGCCTTTGGGCGCACCAAAATCAGGAGTGACGGGCACCTTTGCCGTGATCGGTGGCACTGGCGCTTTCCTGGGCGCTCGCGGCCAGGCGGCCACAATCATGAACAACCATAGAGCCACTTCAACCTTCGAAAACCCCATCAACCGCCGCACTTTTCCCGCAGGGCTCTGGAAGCTGGTGATCCAATTGATTCCCCTGAGGACACCCGAGATTGCGCTCACCGCCACTGGCCCGGCGATCGTCCACTCAGTCGACTTCTCGCTCGTTACAGCGGCTGCTCCAGCGCACGCCAGCGAAGTACTGACACTGTTCGCTTCCGGTCTTGGCCCCACGCGCCCGGGTGTCGACCCAGGCCAAGTGTTCACTGCCAGCCCCGCCCAGATTGCCAGTTCTCCAATTGATGTTCTGGTGAACGGGAAAGCCGGAGATGTCCTCTACGCCGGAGGTTATCCGAACACCGTCGACAACTACCAGGTCAACTTCCGTATTCCCGACGATACCGCGCCTGGAATGGCGTCGATTCAACTCAAGGCTGCCTGGATTGCCGGTACTGAAGTCAAAATCCCGATTCAGTGAAAATTCAACACCGCGAGCGTTCTGGCACGCGGGGGTAGCCATATTTGGGGGAGCCCGGAGCGGGTCGTGATGGATACATCGGGAAATGAGTTGCAGGTGACACCGGGAATCCCGGGGCACAGTGTCCGGATGAACGTGGAGTTTCCCAAAACCCCGCCGCCGCAATAGCGTGACCAGTACGAGGAGCGGAGGCAGACTCAGCAAGACAGCCTCCGTGCATCCAGGTGGTGAGGCGATGGGCTGCGAAGCCGATCCTACCAAATGAAATTGCGCAAAGGGGGTGCTTCAACCTGAGCGCCATAACCAGGACTTAGGAGGTCCATCATGAAAAACCGAGTCTTCGCGACGTTGAGTTCTCTCACGTTGCTCACAGCCGCAGCCGCGTTTGCGCAGAGTAATGCAGTGATGCAAGCTGACATTCCGTTCGCGTTCCACATTGGGGCAAAGATCCTTCCGCCCGGTCACTACGAGGTGCGCCCCCACGGTGTTCAGGACGTTCTGTCGATCGAATGCCTTTTGTGCAACGCCTCAGCGCTGATCGTGATGAACCGGGCCGACGCAGGAAAGACGACGGGATTGGCCACACTGGTGTTCAACCGGTACGGCAAGACGCGCTTCCTTTCCAGAGTCTGGATTCCCGAGTATTCGCAGGAAAAAGCACTGAGCAAGTCAAAGGCCGAGCTCGAATTCGCTCGCGACAGTTCGCCGGTCTCGCACGTAGAAGTCGCGCTTGTCCGGCGGTGACAAGCGCAGTAACCCGGATGACCGTTGCGGGTCCGGGTTACCCTCGTTACTTCCGTCTAGGATCGGGTTCCCAAAACCCCGCCGCCGCAATAGCGTGACCGGTCTTAGGAGCGGAGGCAGACTCAGCAAGCACAGCGTCCGCCGAGCGGCGGCATCAAAAGTTATTGCGGAGGGATGTTGAGCCGCTTTTCTAATTCCAGCACGCGCCCTTCAAGCGTAGTGACTCTGCTGATTATTCATCGAGTCGCGGCTTCCCCTTAAGCCTGGCGCTTGTTATAGGAGTCGGCATACGAATAGAAGGCTTGCAGGAGCCGGGTTTCAGGGTCGCTGATTCGCTCCACAAGGTCGTCGTGGATATGGTTCATCTCTGAGCGAAGCTGCTCTATATCCTGCTTTACCACGGAGCGCAGCTGCTCAAGATCCTGCTTGCTCTCCGGTTGGTCGGCGTTCGGGGCCATCTCGCTTCTATCGTTAGCTGACTGGTGCCGAAGGTGGGGGTCGAAAAAACCGAGCCCACTGAAAACGCGGGAGTTGCTGATTTAAAGCAAAGCGAGAACGGCTAAATCCGCCATTTCGGCGGAGTCGTGGCACGTGTACGGCACGCGGCTCGATAGCTGCGCGGGGCGCGCGAGGAGCAGGCGCCCTGTCGTCTTGTGGTAGAATCTGCCAATGGCCGACACGGAGAAGACCGGGAAAGTGGCGAGTATTAACTACCGCACCGACTTCCTTTTCGAAGTCAAGCTCGACAGCAGTACCGACACATTCATAGCGGAAGACACCATGAACCAGACCGCTGTTGATCTTGCGATGATGCGGGGCGTCAAGGTCGTTCTGACGATTGATCAGAGCGGCCTCATCCGCCGAGTGGCATCCGAACCAGCCGACAGCAGTCTACTATCAGCACAGTCGCAACCTGGAGCGCCGCAAAACGTACCCCTAACCAGAATTTCGACGCAAGTACATGGCGTGACCGGCAGGATGTTCTGCGAGGTGTTTTTCAAAGATGCATCTGGCGACGAGAAATCCGTACAGTCCTTTGATCCCGTCATCGAACACCTGGCTGGTTCGGCTTTCCTAGCACGAAAGCCCATTGGTCTCGTTCTGGACCCAATTGACAATAATCGTCTGCTCGGAATCTCTAAAAGTGCTCTAGAGTAGCCACCGAATTGGGATGGCAGTATCTCCGCTAAATCAAAGCTAGGTTTGTCCTTGCGTGCCAATCGCGAATGGCAGTTCTCCTTTGGGGGGCCGATAAACCGACGCGGCCACTAGAGGGACACTGTAAATAGAGGGGAATCTCTGTCAAAGCTCAGCGGGCCGGCGACGCAGAGATTCTGCAGCGGGAGTTTTATGAGTTCGGGGATGCCCGCTACCAGCGGCTGGCCGCGATTTCCGTGCCTCACATTCATAACTTGCGTCGTGGCCGAATTATCGGCAACGCCGCATCAGTTACCAACCGACTCGGCCGGCTCCGGTGAGCATTGGCGAACGTCGCGAACCGCAATCGGAGGGTCGCCCCGGATACCCGCGCCTGGACACCGTGCATCAACGCGATTTTTAATGCGATCAAAGCTGTGTATCACATCGATACTGCGGATGAAGTGAGGCAAAGGCAAAGCGGCGCCGCAAATCAGCGAAGCCTGGCTGATCCCGGTGCTGGAGGCTATGCTGGCACCGTTTCCCTTTCCGATTCGCGGCTTTCATTCCGACAACGGCAGCGAGTTCGTCAACCACACCGCTTTACAACAGATAACGTGGTGCCGAAGGTGGGGGTCGAACCCACATGACCAGTGAAGGTCGCGGGATTTTGAGTCCCGTGCGTCTGCCAGTTCCGCCACTTCGGCAATGCGCGAGGGAAGACGCTTCGAGTATAGCAAGGTGCGTTGCCACGATTGCCCGTCCCCGAACACGCCGGCTGGAAACCGGCGACAGCCAAGAAACGCAATCTCGGGGCTGTAACGAATTCCCTCACGCGATCACTAGTTCCACGAGGGAACTCACATGGCCCAACAATCAAACCAGCCTCTAAGCACGCGGCAACTGACTCGCGATCTCAAAGCACGACCGGCATTGAAGGAGGCGGCGATTCAAGTTGCATTTGAACGTCCAACCTATCCGCCAAAAGTCGGCGTCCGGGTATTTCCGGAGCCGATCAAGGGAACTCTACTGAAGCGCGCCGCGCCGTCGGGCAAAGCCGGGAGCATCGAGATCGATCCGAGCAGGCTCGCCGGCTACCTGCCGGATCATCTCGCGCTGAATCCAAACCGGCCGCTGATGGACAAGAAACTCCAGCGGGTCAAGTTCTTCGACCCGATGAAGAAGCTGAAGAAGGGCGAGTACATGGTGACGACGATCTTCCCGCCCGATCAGCGCTATGTATTTTCGGACACGTCGTTTCCCTGGTGCACCACCGGGCGCGTGGACACGGGCGGTGGATGGGGTAGCGGCGCGCTGATTGGACCGCGCCATCTGCTGTGCGCATCGCACATGATGACTTGGAATCCGGACAATACCGTGAATCAGGTCACATTCACGCCGTCTTATTTTGACGGCAACGCGCCGTTTGGAAATTCAGGGATTATCCATTGGTACGCGTATCGGAAGGTCGTCGAGCCGACCGTAACTCAAGCGGACATTGAACAGGACTACGTGGTGTTGGTGCTAAGCAACCGGTTGGGTGACGCATGCGGCTGGATGGGGACGCGGGGCTACTCGGATTCCTGGACGAATCTTTCGGTCTGGAGCCATATTGGTTATCCGGGCGATTTGACCGGCGGCGCCCGGCCGTCCTTTCAGAATGGAATCTCGATCGACAGTACCGCGGGGAATGACCCGACTGACGAGGATCTGTTGCAGAAGGCCGACGTCTGGCCTGGCCAATCAGGCGGTCCATTTTTTGGATGGTGGAGCGGCGAACCGTGGCCGCGCGTTGTCGGAGTCCAAAGCGCGCAGAACCCGCAGACCAATCTGGCCGGAGGAGGCAACGATATCCCGAACCTGGTGATCCAGGCCCGGAACGATTTCCCATAATTCGGGGCCAAGAGCACATCGTTGCTCGGCTGGTTCGGCGGCTACTATTTCGGAGGCTCCCGAGCCGCCGCACGGAGGAGTACGGTCTGTCCGACCGCCAGCCGACCGATGCGAGTGACCGCGCCGTAGATTCCCGCGTGGTTTTGGTTCACACGAACAACCGCCTTCAGCACTTCTGGAGCGGGACTTGCTGAGTCCGGATCAAAGTTCACCATCGAGCAGCGAACGTCGCGCATCGTGACGGCGATGGCGGGGGCGTCGTCCCCCTCGCCGAATGACAGCACACCGCCGACCCACTCGTCCTCCTGGAAGGCGCCCGATCGCAGTAAACGAACTACAACATTGGGGCGAAATCGTCGCACGTCGAGGCTCCGCCCTGCGAGTCGTCCGATCTCGCGCACCGTGTCGGAGGCGATCACCGAGATGCTCGCTTCATCGAAGATGCCATGTTTCAACTGCATCATCTGCACGGGAGCCCCGTACTGGCGTCCGACCTCCCTAGCCAAGTCCTCCCCGAAGACCGGCAACTCTTCGGCATCCGGCGTGCGAATATGCGTAGGAAGGTCTCCCTGAGCACCGTCTTCATGGCGCTGCGGAGCAAACAGGAGCAGGCCGGGAAGCTTGCTTGCTGATAGCCACGGGAAGGCGCTGCGGTCATCAATCCGCCGGAATGCCAGGCGTCTGTCACCATCCATGCCGTGCCAGCCCAGCGTGGCGACCTCGAGTCGTTCGCCGCCCATGGACTTCACGGGATACCGGAAGATCGCCTCCACATGCCCGATTTCTATGAGCATGCTTGATCCGAGTCCGCCCAACGTCGGAGTTGACCGGGCGCGGCGATTAGGTTCACGCGAGATTGCCTATCCCACCACATCAGCTCAATTCGCGCACTACTTCGCAAGCGCGCTCGTACAGCATGCTGGTCTCGTTACTGCAACCTAGAAATCGCATGCCGCGCTCGCGCCAGAATTTCGCTTGCGGAATGGAACGCGTCTGCGTGCCCGGCGCTACACCATGCGCAACACAACTGTCGCGAACCTTTTCCATCGCCTCCACCATGGTCGGATGCAGGAAATCGCCGCCGATCCCGAACGACACCGACAAATCCGCCGGCCCGACCATTACCGCGTCGATCCCCGGCACCGATAGCAGTTCGTCGCGCGCGTCCACGGCGCGCTGCGTCTCGATCTGCAGCACCACCATCGAGTTCGCATTCACATGTTCGATCACTTCCGGGATGGTCGCCTTGGCGTGCTCTACTTGCAGTGGCGTCAGCCCGTAGCCGCGAATGCCCAGGGGCGGAAACTTGATCCAACTGATGGCCTTCGCCAGCAGGTCCGGCGATTCCACGCGCGGAAAAATGATGCCTTGCGCGCCCGCGTCGAGCGCCCGCGCCACCAGCGAATACTGCAGCTCCGCAACGCGCACGATGGGGCACAATCCCACCAGCACCGAGATGCGGCAGATGTCCTGCACGGTCTCCAGATCGAACCCGCCGTGTTCGGTATCGATGAACGCCCAGTGAAAGCCGGCGTCGGCGAAAATGCGCGCGACGTCCTGCGAACGAAACTGCCCGAAGCCTGTCCCGAGCTGCACCTTGCCCTCGGCCAGCGCCTTCTTAACGGTATTGATTCTCATGAGATGGTTGGATTCAGACCACCAGCACCTTGTGATCCGGACAATCCAGGCGAATGTTCGCGTAGAGCGTGTCCACGAGATCCGGACCGTGCTTGGCGATAAACGGAATGATGGAGTAGAGCCGCTCCTGCAAGTGCTTCTCGGGAAAGATCAGGCCCGACATGTAGCTGGCTTCCCCGGCGGCGCGCTGGTTGCGGCGCAGCGTTTCCCGCGCGGTCTTGCGCTCGATCTTCGAAAACTGATAAAGGATCTTGGCGCGGCTCTGATCGGCGGCCGCGGCCAGCGTCGCATCGAAGGCGACCAGGCTGGCGCGTAATTCATCCAGGGATTCCGCGGCCGTTTTCTGAACTTCTTCAAACCGGTGCGCCAGAGCGGTTGGAACCAGCTTCCGCGCGATGGCGTCGCGAATCGCATCCTCGCCGTGGAAGAAGCTCGGCAGCGTTAGCCCGTAGCGTTCGATCAGCTTGTCGGTCCTCGCGTCCAATAGCGTAAATCCATTCCTGGCCAGCATCACCGGCATTCGGCCGAGCAAATCCTGGTAGAGCACCTGGGATTGCGCCATGTAGGCCAACTCCGCGGGCCCGCCGACGTACGCCGCGGTCGGCAGCACGTAATCCTGAACCACGGGCCGCAGCAGCGCGTTGGGCGAAAGATGCTCGGCGAGTTGAACCAGGTCTTCCACCGAATAGCGGCGATCCTTCGAAGCGTATTCGCCGTTCTGGCGTCGCAGCGTGATGCGCCGTCCGCCGTCCAGCAGGAACACGAGCGACGTCTTTTGCTCCAAGTGCACCTGCGCGTGATAACCGGCGGCTTCGAGTTCCTGATTGCGATCCAGCAATTGGCCGCGCAGCTTGTCGCCATCGCGCAAAGCCTCGCGCATCAACGGCGCGGCCATGCGCCGGATCGCTTCATCCAGCGGATCGATGAACAGCAGGCCGTGTTTAGCGAGCAAGCGTTGGAGCAGCGCCTGAAACGCGGCGCCGAATGTGACGCCGGGTTGGTACGCCTGCGCGACCATATCCGCCGTTTCCTCGCCGAACGGAAATGCGGAGAGAGTCTTTCGCAACTCTTCGAGCGGCGGCTTGGCGATCGGAATGGTTCCCACGGGCCTCTCGGTCCCGGCCGAGCCGTCGACGCTGAGCGCAACTGGGCCATGGCCGGCGCCAAAAATGAAGCTGTGGTTCACTTCGGCGAAATCGTGGTCTTCGGTTGCGAGCCAGAAGATCGGCGTAGCGGGAATGCCCTGGCTGTTCAGTTGCTCAGCCAGCCGCGCTGCCGTCAGCGCTTTGTAGATGGTATACGCTGGACCGGAAAACAGCCCGACCTGCTGGCCGGTCACTACTGCCACCGTCTCCGGACGCGCCAGCAAGTCAAGCGCGGCGCTATCGCCATTCCGGGCCCGTAACGCGGCTACTAACTCCGCGCGCCGCGCGGGTGGAAACGCCATTTCTTTCGCGACAGCGGCGAAGGAGGATGCATCCCCGGGATCGTGGCCGTAGAAGCGGGCTACGCGGTCGAAGTGGTATTGAAAATCGGAAAACAGCCGCGACGTGTGCGGGATCTCGGTCTGGCGTAAACAGGCTGTCTCCATAAAGAGATACGGTCCAAGGTTAGCAGATGATCCCGCCCCGCCAAAAGTCGCTAAATCCTCACGTGAGGCCGTTGCACCGGGGCCTTTTCGGCTAGAATCAAGGTTCGGGCCACCTTCTATGGACGACCAGGAGTTCAAAAAGCTAGCAGACGATGCGCTGCACGCGCTCTACAAAAGGCTGGCCGCCGCTTCCGACGAAGCCGAGTTTGAAGTCGACTTCAACTCGGGCGCGCTGGCCATCGAATTTGAGCAGCCTCCGGGGAAGTTCGTCATCAGCCCCAACGCCCCGGTTCACCAGATTTGGGTTTCGGCGCACTCGAAGAGTTACAAGCTGGATTGGGATGCCGTCGAAAACTCCTTTGTGCTGCCGGGTACCAGCCAGACGCTGACCGAGCTGATCCAGGAAGCGATCGCCAAACAACTCGGAGAAGAAGTTTCGCTGTAAATGCCGGGCGTTTACATCTCTTATCCTTTTTGTGCGCAGAAGTGCACCTATTGCAACTTCGCATCCGGCGTTTTTTCGAGCGAGTTGGAGGGCGGGTATATCGAGGCTCTTTCGGCTGAAATCTCCGCGACGACGTGGCCTTGGCGTCCGGATACGGTCTACCTGGGCGGAGGCACGCCCAGCCGCATGGATGCCGGCGATCTGGATCGAATTCTGGCGGCGATTCCAGGCCGGCCCTGGCGGGAAGCGACCATCGAGGCTGCGCCCGGCGGCATCACGCGAGATCGAGCAGACGAATGGTATCGCGCGGGGATTACTCGCGTAAGCCTGGGTGTCCAATCGTTCGTCGAGCGCGAGCTTGCGCGGACCGGCCGCAAGCACACCGCGGAAGTTGTCGCAACGGAAGTGGCCACGCTGCGCGACGCCGGACTCGACAATCTCAATATCGACCTGATCGCTGGCCTTCCGGGACAAACGGTGGCGTCCTGGCGCGAGTCGCTCGAGTGGATTGAGCGGCTTGATCCGCCGCACGTGTCCGTGTACATGCTCGAAGTGGACGACGACAGCCGGCTGGGCCACGAAGTCCTGCTGAACGGGAAGCGTTACGGCGCGCCGGACATTCCGTCCGACGAAGTGATCGCCGGGATGTACGAAACGGCTGTCGAGGAGTTGGGCCGCCTGGGGATCCGCCGCTACGAGATCTCGAACTTCGCGCGCCCGGGATTCGAATCGCTGCACAACCTGAAGTACTGGCGCCTGGAGCCATACCTCGGCTTCGGCGCGGACGCACATTCATTCGACGGCGCCGAACGTTTTCAAAACGTCGAGTCGCCGGCGGAGTACGTGGACCGAATCCGTCGGAGCGATTCTCCGCGGCTCAGCTCAACGCCAGCGAACCGCGCCGAAGAGCGATTTTTTGTGGGTCTGCGTTTGGCGGAAGGCATTAGCCCGGATGCGGCCGAGTGGACTCGATTCCAAGCGCCGATCCGGCATTTCTTGAATGAAGGGCTTCTCGAAAGAGAAGGCGGCCAACTGCGTCTAACCAACCGCGGCGTGCTTCTTTCCAACGAAGTCTTCGCCGAATTCATCACGACATGATCGACCTTCGCAGCGACACCGTCACGCGCCCAACCGCAGCCATGCGCCGCGCCATGGCCGAAGCCGAAGTCGGCGACGACGTTTACGGCGAAGACCCGACCGTCAACCGCCTGGAGCAACGCGCGGCCGAGCTGCTTGGCAAAGAAGCCGGCCTCTTCGTCCCCACCGGGACCATGGGCAACGTCATCGCAATCAAGGTCCACACGCAGCATGGCCAGGAAGTGGTCTGCGAATCGCGCGCTCACATTCTGGATTGGGAGCTTTCGATGACGGCGTGGTTCGCGGGTTGCCTGATCCGGCACGTTCAAGTCGACGACGGGATCATGCGTTGGAACGATATCCGCGGCGCGCTGCGATTCGCGAGTCCGCACTGCGCGCCCACCGGGCTGATAGAAATCGAGAACACGCACAATATGGCGGGCGGCACCGTTTATCCTCTGGATGTTGTGCAGGAAGTCTGCGGAAAGGCGCACGAGCTCGGCATCAAAGTGCACATGGACGGCGCGCGGATCTTCAATGCAGCATGTCATCTGAATCGTCCGGTGCACGAAGTCGCCGCCCCTGCCGACACGGTGATGTTCTGCCTGTCGAAAGGCCTCGGCGCGCCGGTCGGCTCGATGCTGGTGGGAAGTGCGGATGCGATCGATCGCGGGCGCATGTATCGCAAGCGGCTGGGCGGCGCGATGCGGCAGGTGGGCGTGCTGGCCGCGGCTGGACTGGTCGCGCTCGAAGACATGCGGCATCGATTGGGCGAAGATCACTTGAACGCGCGGTTCCTAGCCGGCGAGCTTGCGAAATTCCCCGGCATAAAAGTGCATCTTGAGCGTGTCCAGACGAATATCGTGGTCTTCGATATCGGCGGGACCGGGCTTTCGACCGCCGAATTCGGCGCGCGGCTAAAAGCTCGCGGCGTGCTGGTGAACGAAGCAGCCGGTCCAACCGAGATGCGTGCTGTTACGCACTATGATGTGACCCGCGATGAGTGCGCGCAGGCTGTGGGTGCTGTCGGAGACTTAGTCCGCTCCCTCCCGGTCGGTACACCAGGATAAGCCTGGCTGATCTTGTGAACTGAAAGGAGTTCACCATGTAAATTGCCTGTTCAGCATGTAGCCGAGCGA
>WNFJ01079144.1_pt1 | contig 75592 bp, 64 predicted proteins | sample 5400461 | NCBI WGS metagenome assembly WNFJ01 (sample SAMN13153349, study PRJNA577476) | soil metagenome | isolation source: 115 cm saprolite on Douglas fir-dominated hillslope | place: USA:California | collected 2013-09-17
CCGGTGCTTGGCACGTCGGCGTCATACCAATGTTGGCTCGTCCCAGAGTCCGCTGAATCCGTGCGAAATAGCCACTCTCCGCAGAGGCTGGCGAGATTAGCGGGAAACGCTTTTGCTTCCGTGTCCGTGGCCTGGACCTCGGAAGTGGCGAGCGTTGCCGCAATTGCTCCCGCGGAGGCCGTCAGAAATTGTCGTCGCGATGGCATGAGTAAAAGCCTAACCGGGCGTAGCCGGAACTAAACAGGTATGTAATAACATGCCTGCATCGGCGCGACTTTGGCAAGCTCGTCTGTCCTCCGCCGCAGAGCAATTGCACCTGCATCTGAGGAGCTGTGGCTTTTGGAACAGCTCGCGACAGCGAGACGTATTCTTGGGCGACGAAACTGGAATGAGCAGTTGCCTATGCGCATGGGTTGTGAACCCAACGATCTGCGCAGCAGATCAATGAAAATCATGGGAAGAAGTAGGAGCAGCACTGATTGCGAGTGGTTGTATGCATCTTGCCTTAAGATGTACGACATTGTCTTGGTTCTGAACCATGCCCGAAACCAGAACAAAGCGTTCATTTAGCACTGCCATCCGGTTCTTGTCATAGAAGTCAGGGCTGATGATTACCCTCGACGTTCCGGTCTCATCTTCCAATGTCATGAAAATGATTCCCTTCGCTGTTCCCGGTCTTTGGCGTGTAATCACACAGCCGGCAACCGTAGCTTCTTTTCCGTGGGGAAGATTTTTTAACTCCATCGCGGACTTGACGCCGCGTTCGCGCAGAACATCTCTGCGATATGCCAAGGGATGGTGGCCTGTAGTCAGTCCAGTCCCGTGGTAGTCCGCAATCAGCCGCTCTTCGACATCCATCCGGCGTAATGGCGAAGCCGAATCCATGTCCACGATGCCTTCCAGCAAAGGCCCACTTCTCCTAACAGCTTTCTCCACCTGCCACAATGCGTCCCGCCGATGCAGCTTCGTGTCTGTGCACAGATTGTTCAACGCACCAATGCTCGCCAGCATCGCCAGGTTGTCTCGGCTGAGCGGAGGTACGCGCCGGACCAAATCTTCGACTGAGGCAAAGGCAGCGTGCTCGCTCTGGCGCACCATCGCTTCGCCGACGGCTTGCGGAAGGCCACGCACATAGCGAAGGCCAACGCGAAGCGTAAGGTGGCCCTCGTCGTCAGGTTCTAGTGAACAATTCCACTGCGAACGAGTCACATCCACCGGCTTCACTCGCAAACCATGTCGCTGGGCATCCTTCACGATAGTTGCGGGATGGTAGAAGCCCATCGGCCAGTTGTTCAATAGGGCAGCCGTGAACGCCGCTAAGTAACGGACTTTCAGAAAAGCGCTGGCATATGCGATCAAGGCAAAGCTCGCCGCGTGCGATTCCGGGAAACCGTACAGAGCAAATGAGCTGATGAAACGAACGATCTGATCTTGAGTCTTTTCTGGGAAATCTTTGCTCGTCATTCCAGCGCGGAGTTTGATTTCGATCTCTCGCATACGCTGCTGAGAGCGCTTGCTGCCCAGCGCACGGCGCAACGCTTCGGCTTCTCCACCAGTGAAGTTGGCGCAAATCATGGCCAACTTCAGAAGCTGTTCTTGAAATAGCGGTACGCCGAGGGTTCGCTTGAGAGCCGGGATGAGGGATTCGTGCGGATAGGTGACTTGTTCCTTGCCCTGCCGTCGTTTCAGATAAGGGCTCGTCATCTCGCCTGTAATCGGGCCAGGGCGGATCAGGGCGACTTGCGTGACCAGATCGTAAAAGCGCGTGGGATTATTGCGCGGAAGAGATGCCATCTGCGCGCAACTCTCGATCTGGAACATGCCGATCGTATCTGCTTTGCAAATCGTGTCATAGATATCGGGACAATCCTGCGGCAAGTGCGCGAGATCAACCTCTTCTCCGTAGTGATCTCGAATCAGTCCAATGCTGTCCTTAAGCACTGCCATCATTCCCAAGCCCAGTAGGTCCACCTTGATCAGGCCGAGATCGGCGCAGTCATCCTTGTCCCACTGCACTACCACTCGTCCCGGCATCGTGGCAGGTTCGAGTGGCACCACAGAGTCCAGCTGTCCCTGGCAAATGACCATGCCGCCCGAGTGCTGGCTGAGATGACGCGGCAAGTCTTGTACCCGCTGACAGAGATTTAAGTACACCGCAATTTGGGGATGAGTAAGATCAAGACCCGTGTTGGTGAATTGCTTTTCCATCGTGTCATTCGGATCTCGCCACTCCCATGTGCCAACAATTGCCGATAGCCGAGACAGTGTGTCTTCATCGAAGCCGAGCACTTTGCCCATCTCGCGCGCCGCCGAACGCCCGCGATAGGTGCACACATTGGCCGTCATGGCGGCGCCACGTTTGCCATAACGTTCATACACGTACTGAATGACTTTTTCGCGTTCGTCTCCGCTCGGCAGGTCAAGATCGATATCCGGCCACTCCCCGCGCTCTTCCGACAGGAACCGTTCAAACAATAAATCCATGCCGATCGGGTCGATGGCGGTAATGCCCAGCGAATAGCAGACTGCGCTGTTGGCGGCCGAGCCTCGACCTTGGACCAAAATCCCGTTGCGCTCGCAGAAACAAATCAGGTCCCAGACAATCAGGAAGTAGCCGGCGAGCTTGAGCTTTTCGATAAGCGCGAGTTCCTTTTCCAGTTGCGCACGTATCCGCTCGCTGACCGCTCGATAACGGCAGCGCGCCCCCTCCCACGTCCGCTTTCGCAGAAACGAATCCATGGTCTCGCCTTCGGGAACGGGATAGCGTGGGAACTCATATCCCAACTCTTCCAGGGTGAAATCCAGGCGGGAAGACAGCTCACTGCTATTCGCAATTGCTTCCGGCAGGTCGGCAAACAGACATTCCATCTCTGCCGAACTTCGGACATAACGTTGTGAGTTTTCAGAAAGCAAACGCCCGGCTGTATCGAGTCGACATTTGTTTTTCAGACAGGTAAATACGTCAGCAATCTCTCGTTCGGATGGCGTGGCGTAGCGAACGCCATTAGTGGCCAGCAACTGCAACCCACGTTCCTGCGCCAGGCTGATAACGGCTTGGTTGCGCGATTCCTGAAAGCGGTTCGCATGTCTTTGCAATTCCACGTAAACGTTTGGAGAACCGAAAATAGAAATGAGTTGCTGAAGCATACGACGGCCTTCGTCCATCCCGCCTTTTTGCAAAGCACGAGCTAGCGGCCCGTTCTCGTCACCTGTCAAGCAGATCAATCCCTCGGCAGCATTCTGCAATTCATCGAATCTTGAAGTAGCAATGGTCTTTTTCTTCGTGCGTAATTTAGAGGTCGTAATCAGACGGCACAAATTCTGATAACCGGTACGGGATTCGACCAGCACCGGAAGATTGCCGTTTTCCGTAATGCTGATCTCGGCTCCGATGTGGGCCTTGATTCCGTATTGCTTCGCGGCCATGTGAAAACGGGGCGCACCGTACACGCCATCCCGGTCGAGCAGAGCCATCGCGGGCGATTGCAGTTGGGCAGAGGTGTAAACAAGCGACTCCGGCAGGGATGCGCCTTCAAGAAAAGTGAATGCAGAACGCGCGTGTAATTCGACGTATTGCATAACGGTCAATCAAAGATGCCTTCCACAAACCATCGCTTCCGGATTCGATCCAGGTAAACGCGGTAATAAACAACCCCTTCAAAAGTCTTGAGAGCAACATCCCATTCCTCCCGCGCCCAGGCGGAGGTTTCGTTCCACCATTTCCCGGAGCTGCACCACGGTCCGGACGCGGCCAGCACCCTACGATGCTTCTTCCACAAGCGGACAAAATGTGGAGCTTCTCCGGTGAGTTCGACCGAGGTCTCTAGGGCGGGGCGAAATATTCGCAATGCCAAAGTAGGAACAACATCGGATCGATCCCTGTGTTCCGTGGCACTCAGAAATAATTGGACCGCGAAAGCGTCGGGTTTGTGAGTATCGAGGATCTGCGGAGACCCGACGCAATTGATTCCTTCCGCGTCGAGGTTACCGACTACCCCGCGAATCCGGGCCAAAGTGATTTCCAATTTCTCTGCTTCGGGCGATGGCGGCGCGAAGAGATTGCCCTGCGCCATGCGGGGCTTTACCGGCACAGCTTCGATGGTCAGTTTTTTAATGGGCGCGGAAAATGCGTTTCTCTCCAGATCAAGCCGCAAAAGGGTGAAGAGCATGTTTCGGTCTTGCGTGGGAACCGGCAGCTTCCAATGATGTTTGTATTGCTCTCCTTCCTTGCTATTCCGGATCTGTCGGACTTCAAGGTCTAAGGTCAATCGCAGTTCGTTGGTGGCCAACGACTGCGCGGCTAGGCGGTCACAAATCTCTTTTAGGACACGATTCAAATCGAAGACGAGCAACTCCACGGTTTCTATCGGATATTCAAACTCGTGGTCTCCAATGAAGTCCGGTATGGGCTCTACGGTCTTCAATGGCCTGCTCGTCCGCCCTTGCGCGAGCTTCTGCAGGTCCAGCCCCTGCTGGCCTAATCGTTCTGTGAGTGCGATGGAAGGTAAAGAAGCAAGGGCTTTGAAGGTACGAATCCCCCAACTGTCCAAGACTTCTAACAATTCCGGCGAGGCAGGCAGTATGCCAACACGCAACGGCGCGAGTACTTTGGCCTCGTCGCCGACGGGAATGACCGTAATTCCGGCGAAACCGCGGGCTGCATACATCGCGGTGTCTGGATTGGCAGCAATTGCAATGCGCAGATGCAAACCGATTTGTCGCGCACTCACAGTAATTTTGCAGGCTGTGGTTTCCGGCGACCCGAACAGCTTCGCCGTGCCCGCCAGATCAAGAATTACGGTTCCGGGACATGTGGATTCAACGCGTGGAGAGAAAGCTCCGGCACATTCCAGCAATGCGGCTTGCGCGGCGTCTTCCTTATCGGGAGATCGTTTTTGCAGCAGCACCCCGCCGCAAGTTTCGACTTGCAGCTTTGTCATACCGACTTCAATTCCCACATCCCTGGCTAAATCATTAAGAGCCTCTACTTTGGGCAAATTGGAAGGGCCATCGAGAACAGCGATCGGCGATCGTCTAAGCAGTTCTCTCGTATCCTTGGGCTCCAGTAGCAAAGCCGCTTGCACGGGAAAGTCGGGAACAAGCAAACACGCAAACATGAATCAGGCCCATTGCGCTTTCATAGAAAAATCTGAGGTCGCGGATTGAGCGCCCTTTTTTGCGCGAGTACGAAGCACGTCAGCATTCAGCGAGAAGTTCGTGAGCAATTTCCCGGAGAACGTTGCTGGTCCAGCCGCGAGTTTCAAAACCATTCCCGCACAACTGGTGGCATGTGGTTGTTGGGCAACGAAGACAAGCGCCGTAGGCTGGTTTTCCACGACACGGCTAAAGCGAAACCACGAACTGGGCGGGACCTTGTGGACGATCTTCTCGGCGATGTCACTGAGATCCACGACGATCAGGCCGAAGCCACTGCTTTGCAAAAGCATGTCGGTGACCTTGAATGCCTGTTCCAGGGGCCGCAGCTTTTGTCTGGTCTTGCCACACCGCACCCAAAGTAGGCGGGACAAATTCGCTCCGGCTATTTCTGCCGCAGCTGGATCGAAGGCGTCCTTTGCGTCCACGAGGGCGCAGTAGTGTTCGTGGGAAGCACGGGCCAATAGAGAAACCAGCACAGACGTCTTGCCCCTGCCGCAGATTTCCGTCAGCGCGTGCATAGGAACCCCACCGATCAAAGCATCGATCTGGGGAATGCCCGTCAAAATCGTCCGCAGTTCGGGCTGTCTATACGTCGCAAAGGCAGACGGGAAGCGGGTTTCAATCTGAGCGCGGAGTGAAAGGGCAGATATCATGGCAAACTGGCATATTCGCTTTTTATTCGCTACAGATGTATGATTCTGCACCTGGGACAAATGGTTGTCAAGCGGGCTATGATGGAAGTGATGGAAGCGGGTAGGTTGGAATCGAACGTGGAATCGAAGCCGGCTAAGTGTCTGCAGCAAAGGAACTGGCGGAGAGAGTGGGATTCGAACCCACGTTAGAGTTTCCCCTAAACACGCTTTCCAAGCGTGCGCCTTCAGCCACTCGGCCATCTCTCCGGCGCTCGCTATCGGGAAGCTACTGCGATGCAGGCGAGAACCTGCTCATCTCGATTCTATGGGGCGCGGGCTTGCGTCGCAACTCAGGCTGACATCAGTCAGGAATTTGTGCGATTAACACTATGAAGGTTTCTTCGTGTCAGCTGTTTCTGGACTCGAAGAAGTAGGCTCTTCTTTGGCCTGGGACGGAGGTTGGTCTTTGGTCTGTCCTGCGAGGGTCTGCCCTGCTGGGGTTGGTCCTGCAGGCGCGGCTTGTTTCACATCCTGCAACACTCGATTGTTCAAACAATAAAGCGCGAGCTCGAGGCGATCAGCGACGCCGAGTTTGTCATAGACTTTGCGAAGATAATTCTTGACTACCTGCTCGGTCGTGCCAACGCGAGTCGCGATTTCTTTGTTCTTCATGCCCTGAGTAACGCAGGAAACAATGAGCGCCTCTTTGGGAGTGAGTTGCACTTTGGAGCGTGACCCGTGCGAACGTCCTCCCTGGGTGCGATACGCCTGTAGTACCCACTGCACGGCGTGGCCCTCGAGCCAGGGTTCGCCCTTGGCCACCTTACGCAAGCATTCCACAAACATCTCAGAATCGATTTCTCGAGAAACAATAGCGTGTACGCCGCGCCGGAAGAGGTCCAGCGTGAGTTCTTCATTCGGCGTTTCGGTTACCACGACCAACCGCAGTCCGGGCGCTTGCTTGAGGATTTCCTGAACTGCCTCGACTGGATTTTCTGCCAGCGCGGCTTCAAAAATCAGAATTTCGGCAGAGAATTTGTTGGCGGCGGACACGGCCTGCGGCAATGTTTCTGCCTGTCCCACCACCCGGATATCGTCCTCAACCGCAAAGATCTTGCGCAGTCCGGCGCGGAAGATGGCTTGCGAGTCGGCGACGATCACACGAATAAACTGTTCCCTGCTCTCCATCTCCGGAGGGGCCACTCTCGGTTCTCCCGTGCTCAAAGCAGCGCTTGCCATCGGTTTATTGCCACCTGTTCAGCGGCGTTCAAAACGGTATTCGTCGATCACCACGCCAACTCCGCGGCGGCCATCTTCTTCACTGCTGCGGACCACGCGGCCTCGGCATTCAACCTGCACGTCCGCGTCTGCGCCCACCACTTCTGCGGGAAGCGAAATCGTGAAGTCAACCGTCGAACCGATTGGCATGTCCACGTCGTGATGGAACAGCACTCCGTTCGAGGAAATGTTTTCGCTTTCGGTGTCGCTCTCCCCGGTCTGCGACTTGACGTGGATCGGAAGCTTGACAGGGAAACGCGCCGCACTCTGCACTTCTGCATAGCGCGACCGCACGGCTTTTGCAGCGCCTGGTGAATTGACAGATTCGTTGGACATCAGGGGCAGACTACACTGCTAAATCACACCGCGAAAGTTACCGAAGTCATTGGACTTCGAGGAATAAAGGCTTGTAGTACATGGACTTGCGGGTACAGAGCATTCAGCATTCAACACTCAGCACTTAGCCCACTGGGCGACCGGTGGCGAGTCAATAAAATCGTCGCTGAGATGTGCTGCGCAGGAGTTGAGGAGGTTTACTGCATTGGTTCGGACTGGGGACGTTCAGGTTACCGGCAAACGTCAACTGGCCAAGTGCTAGGTGCCAGTGCCAAATGCTGCTGTCAGAACTTCGTTACTTCGGTAAAGTTAAATCCATTAACTTTCATTGCCGGCACCACCATATCGAAAGATTCCTCCCCGCTGGTGCGGACGGGCGTGCTCATCTGCTCAACGTTTGAGAGCATGTCGATCAAGCTCTGATTAAAGCGAAAATTCCGGATTCCACGCGCGACCTTTCCGTCTTCAACCAGGAACGTGCCGTCGCGAGTCATCCCGGTCAGAATCTTTTCGTACGGATCGACTTCGCGGATGTACCAGAGTCGCGTGACCAGAATTCCACGCTCCGTCGAAGCAATCATTTGGTTCACAGTCTTCGAGTTACGCGTGGGCTCGAAGACAATGTTCATGGGTGCTTCGCCCATTTCGTTCGGAATAGGAAAACCGTGTCCAGTGGCTTCGATCGGGCCGACCTTGCTTGCGTACTCCGACCTCTTCATCTTTTCTGCGCTGGCCCGCGCATATACCAGACGTTTGACGACTCCGCTTTCGACAAGCTGAACTTTCTGGCGGCGCATGCCTTCGCCATCGAAGGGAGAGCCGGACTGGAGTGGATGAGAGACGTCGTCCCAGATTGTGATGTTCTCGCCGAACAAACGGGTGCTTATGCGGTTGCTGAGAAATGACCGCTGATCGAGAATGGCAAGCCCGCCGAAATCGAAGAACGCAAATCCAACCATGTCGAGCACGGCGGACGACTCGAGGATCACCGTGTACTTGCCGGGCGCGATCTCGCGTGGCGCCGCCGAGTTCGCCGCTTTGGACGCGGCGATGTTCGCGAGGGCGGCAGGATCAAGGTTAGCGACATTCGGCGAGTTGGCTTTCTGCCATCCCGAAGAGTCCCGCGCAAGCATGGTGATGGAAATCTCCGCCGAAGTTTGGGGGTGCCAGTCCTGGAGTCCGCGAGAATTGAAAACACCTTCGACAGCTTGAGAACTCGCGAAGATACCAGCGGCGGTTACTTTCTGTTTCTGCGCAATCGAGACGATCTTCCCGACCGCGTCGGCACGCTCCGCCGGAGTCAGCGCTGCGGTCTCTTCAAAGTATCGCGTCGGAGTGGCCTCTGCACGTTCTGTGGAGGCACGGGCGTCCCCGCCCGTGTTGGGTACAGACAACAAGTCTGGATCTTCCTGCTGAACTCTGGCCAGGCTCTCGGAAGCCTGCACTACGCGCCGCAAACTCTCATCGTCGAACTTGTTTGTCGTAGCCCGGGCCGTGCGTCCACCAAAAACCGTCCGCACAGAGACCCCGAAATTTTCGTCCGCAACATTCTGATGAATAGTGTTATTGGCAAAGCGGGTGAGCGCAGAATCCCCGCCATAGAAGAGACACTCGATCTCGTCGGCGGTTGAATGTTTCTTGATATGCGCGAAGATATCAGCAGCTTGGTCGCGAGTCAGCATTCGAAGTAATCCCCGGAATTCCCTCTGTGAACCTCTGTGCCTCTGTGGTAGTCCTTTTTCTTAACCACAGACAGCACAGAGGGAAACCGATGACTATGCCAATTACTACGTCCCCTTGTACGCGCTTCCCACTTTTACTTTCCGAAATCTCGCCGGACTTGCTCCATGTCCAGTCCCCATGACTTGTTGCGGCTGGCCCTTTCCGCAATTCGGAGTCCCCCACAGCGTCCACTCATCGCGCGAACAAATTGCATCCATAGAGTTCCAAAATTCCGTTGTGATTCCGCTGTAGGACGGGTTCTTGAGCATACGCGCGCGTTTGCCGTTTCTGATCTCCCATCCAATTTCGGTTCCGAACTGGAAGTTGTAGCGCTTGTCGTCAATGGACCAGGAGCGGTTGGTCTGAAACAAGATGCCATGATCGGTTGAGGAAATTAGCTGCTCCAGCGTCAGCGGTTTCTCCCCCGGAAGGATGCTGATGTTGGTCATGCGGATGATGGGCAGCCGGTTCCAGCTCTCGGCGCGCAGAGTTCCCCCCGAGCGATTGAGACCGATGGTTGGGGCAGTCTCGCGCGAGCTGAGGTATCCGGTAAACAGGCCATTGGTGATGATCGGTGTGCACTGCGCGGGCACGCCTTCGTCATCAAAGCCGAAGGTACCGAGGCCGGGCCCGTGCTCCTGACGCGCATCAGCGACTACATTCACCAGCTCGCTTCCGTATTTCAAGGTGCGCAGTTTGTCTAACGTCAGAAAAGATGTGCCCGCAAAATTGGCTTCCATCCCGAGTACGCGGTCAAGTTCAATGGGATGCCCGATGGACTCGTGAATCTGCAATCCGAGCTGCGAACTTTCCAGAATAATGTCGAACACACCCTCGGGGCACTGATCAGCGCTGTGCAAGGCTACCGCCTCTTCGCCGATCCGGTGGGCATTCTCGACCAGCTTCAGCTCCTCAATCAGCTCGTAGCCCTTGTTCTGCCATTGTCCGCCGAAGGAGGATGGATAAGACCGCTTTTGGATTTCGCTTCCGGCGAAAGCGTAGGCAACGTATCCTGCACCAGTTGAGTACTTAGCCTGGTGGATGTTCGAGCCTTCGGAGGAAAAGAACCACTGCTCCTCACGGCGGAAATTCATATTGGTCTCAGCCAGAGTGACTCCCTGAATCGCGCGCAACTCAGCGTCAATCTCTTGCAGCAGATCTAGATTGTCCTCGACAGGAATCGTAAACGGGTCAATTTTGTAGGGTGTGGTCCACTCCGCAGTGACCGCCTGCTCGGGAACGAGTTTCACGTCACTTTGCTTTACTTTGGCTGATGCTCTTGCAATTTCCACGGCGTGCGCGGCAGTTGCTTCGACCGAACTGCGACCCAGGTCAGCGGAAGAAGCGAACCCCCACGCGCCATTCATCAGCACGCGCACACTGAAACCCTGCGACTGCGAATCCGACGCGTTGGCGATCTTACCGTTCTTGGTGGCGAGTGCGCGGCTGCGCTCATTCACAACGCGAACATCTGCGTAGGTGGCGCCGCGTTGCGTGGCCGTGTCGAGGGCAGAGGAGGCGAGGTCTTTCATAGCGGACAATAAAATCTATCACACGAACTCTGGGTGAGTTCCCGCAGTAAAGCTCTCTGTGATGTTTTCAGCAGGGGAGGTTTCAGCAGCTGGCCGCTTTGGCTTTGGAGAGCATTTTTTGTACAGCATCCACGAAGAACCCGGATCCTTGGTCCAAATTGAGCCCAGATTTTCCGAAATAACGAAGTTGCTCCTTCGCTGACGAGCTTTTGTGCGTTGCACTGCGGGAGGCTGGTCAGGACCATGACCGGGATCGAGGCAGTTCCGGGGTCTTTGCGCAATACCCGCAGCACGTCAAGGCCGGAAAGTTTCGGCAGCATCATGTCCAGGACGACCAGATCAGGCTTGTGTTCGATTGCCAGGCGCAGACCTTCTTCTCCGTCCGCCGCAGAAAGGACGTCAAAGCCTGCTTTTACGAGGGCACGCTCGTTCATTAAACGCAAAAACCGGCTATCGTCCACGATCAGAACATTCATACCACTCCTGCTGGTCAGCATAGAGGGAGATCGGCGGCACGCGGGAGAACTTGAATGCTAGGAGAACGCCCGGGCCGCTCCCTTGAGTGCGAATGTCGGTCCTCTATCGAGGACAGATCACGACGCACTCTCTAGTTGAGGAGCCAAGGGCTGAGTGGGGAGCGCTTCGTAGCAACTGGCAGGCTTCTTCTTGGGCGGAGATGTCATCCCGAACTCGTCCGCAGGGCGGGCGAGAGAGGGACCTTACGTCAGTCCGCGTGTTCGATGGCGTCATCAGGACGAACCCACAACGCCTTTCCAATACTAGGTCTTGGCTACGCTGCTGCGTCGGCAATGGCGTGTGCAGGATTTACGAGCGGCTGAAATTCTTCTGATCACGACATCGGATAGGCAGACTGACGTAAGGTCCCTCTCCCGTCCTGCAGACGGGTTCGGGATGACATCACGAAGGTGCACGATTTGGGATTGGCATCCTCCGCTCGGTATGACAGGGTTGGGAAGGGGACATCCGGACGCCCCTTCCCCTCAGTGAGTGTTGCTATTGCTGCCGAAGCGGCGGCATCGGGAGTGGAATGTTATAGGTCTTTGCACCGACCCCGACTCCGGCTTCACAAGTGTTGGGCGGAGTGGTGCAGATGGAGTGCGTGCCCTGGCATTCTGCGGCCCAAAACATAAATCCGAGCATGCCGTTCGTAGTACCGGCGCCATTGGGAGGCACAGTTTCAACGTAGTTCCCGGTACTGTTTTCGAGCGATGCGCTGAAGTTGTTGCACTCGGGTGCGGGATTTTTTCCAGTCACAATGTATAAGCTTCCCGTCAGCCGGGCGGGAGCCAGCGGGGGAACTGGTGGAGCATAGTTCGCCTTTCCAGTGATGTGCTGCTGCCAGTTGCTCTCTGCGGACGAAGCGCTGGTGGGCTGTTTGTTCGGCACCATGGCGTTGGCATAATCGAGAACCGGCGAAGAATCGTTCAGAAAGTTGGCAGTGGCATAACGCGAAATATCGGTCAGGTACTGGTCTCCGGCGCCAAGATCAATGGTCAGCCGCGCCGCTGGATTCGTTCCAGTTGCGTCATAGGGTATCTGCGAACGATATGCATTCACGAAGGATTGCAATCCGGGGAGGTTCGGGCTGGAACTGTTTTCGTAATCAATCTCAATGCCGACTCCCAGGCTCTTGGCGACGGCTGCGGCATTCAAGCCAAGCTGAGTGGGATTCGACGACAGCGCCTGGTCCCAGAACGTGGTGTATGTGATTCCGCCAATAGAGAGCATCACGCGTACGTTGTGGCTGGTGAAATAGCTGACTACGGCTGCATTCATTCCGACAGGAACCCCGTTCACATCCCCAGAATCATTTGTCTTGTTCAGCAGCTTCATCGGCTGCACGAAACTTAAGATCACGAGGTTGACAGAAGGCAGACCGGAGCCGTCACCGCGATCAATGAGCCAGTGATTCTTGGTATCGAAATCCGTCATGTCACGTACGGTCGCCCAGGTGCAGAAATCATTTCCGCAATGCCAGGAGCCATAGACTTGCATCTGGCCTTGGGAGAATGCTGATGAGATAAAAGCCACTGTTCCAAGCAAAGCAACGAACGTCAGCCCTCGCTGCATACCGCCTCCTTAATTGTTCGCGCCCGGACTCTTTAGCTTAGACCTGAATCCGAGCGGCAAAGAACGACGGCCTCCTGTGTACGCCCCGCATTAAAACGTGTCAATACAGGGAATGCTGCAGGCGAGAGTTGCTGTGCCTGCAAGCGTCGCCAGTATAAGACTGTTTCATTGCTGGCGCAGCGCAAACGTTCCGGTCGGGATGTTAAAGGTCGTGGCGCCGACCCCTGTTCCGGCCTGACAAGTGTTAGGCGGATAAGTACACACGGTGCCGTTGCCTTGACATCCTCCACCCCAGAACATGTATCCCAAAGTGCCTGACGACGTTCCGGCTCCGGCGGGCGGGATGGTCGAGACAAAGTTGAAGGCGGCCTCCTGATCTGAGGTGCTGAAGGGGCCTATGCAGTTGGGACTCGGATTGTTGCCAACCACCCAAAGGCTTCCTGTGAGTTTGGCGGGCGCCAGCGGAGGCACGTTGCCGGCCCAGCCCTGAACGTGTTGCTGCCAGCCGGTTTCAAGTGTGGAAACACTGGTACTCTGTGACGCTACCATGGCGTTGGCATAGTCCAGTACCAGATTGCTGGTGCTAAGCCAATTGGTTGTGGCGTAGTTGGCCAGCGCAGTCAAATACTGGTCGTCGTTTCCCAGATCAATTGTGAGGCGGGCCGCATAGTTGTTGCCGGTTGCGTCGTACGGCACCACCGAGCGATAGGCGCTCACGAATTTCTGCAACCCGGTTAGATTGGGATTGCTGCTCTTTTCGTAATCAATTTCCATGCCGACGTTGAATTGCTTGGCAGCATTGGCGGCGTTGATTCCGAGCTGCGTGGGATTGGCTTTCAGGGCCTTGTCCCAGTGACTGACAAAGCTAAACCCACCGATTGACATCATGACCCGAATGCCACGGCTCTGAAAATAATTCACAACCGCCGTGTTCATGCCGATCGGGATGCCGTCGACGGAGGTCGAGTCATTGGTGAGAGTCATCAGCTTTACCGGATCTACGAAGCTCAGGACGACCACGTTCACCGAGGGATGAAAAGTATTGTCCATATTGCGGTCAACGATCCAATGATTGTTGGTGTCGAAAGTTGTCATATTGGGGACAGAAGCCCAACTGCAGGCGTCGGAATAGCAGTGCCATAGTCCATAAACCTGCATTTGATATTGCGCGTGGGCAGACGGACCCGCTACCGAAAGAACTGCCGATAGAGCCAGCAATAACAGCTTGTGTTTCATATTCCCTCCCAGTCCTTCTTCGTCGAGCAAAAAAGGGCGAATCGTGCGGCCGAGGCCGGTGCCCCGATTCGCGGGCGGCAAAGAGCTTTATACCTTTATTAAAACGTGTCAATACAGGGAATGCTGCAGATCAGGGGGGAACTTCTTCGGCACAAGCCTCGCTGGAGTCGATTGCGGGAGCATCCGACTTACGACTTTTTTCCTGCGCCGGGGTTCTTAGAATGTGGAGAGAGGGTCGCGTTGGGGCAAGGGGAGAATGGTCATGGCAAAGGTGATTGAGTTCTACATTCCGAAAGGGTTTCGCAAGAACGCGTGGTGGATTGCGGTCGAAAAACGCGGGCAGGTAATCGAGTTTTGCTTGCCGAAGAAATCGGCTTAAGATCGCCTGGCGCTTGTTGGAAGTCCGGCAGGTGCGGGCACGGTACGTTCCTCGACTGCGCTCGGAATGACAGTCTTCGAGAGAATAGAAAGGGCGGCTTCCGCCGCCCCTGAGTACTGAAAGCTGACAGCTGACAGCTAAAAAGCTACGTCCCTTCACTCCAACCGGCCAAATATTCTTCCTGCTCAGGAGTGAGCTTGTCGATTTTGATTCCCACGGACTCCAGCTTAAGACGGGCCACGCGCTTATCCAGTTCTTCGGGCACGCGATAAACCTTCTTTTCCAGGCTCTTGCAGTTTTTGACCATGTACTCGACCGACAGCGCCTGGTCGGCGAAGCTCATGTCCATGACCGACGGCGGATGGCCTTCAGCAGCGGCGAGGTTGATAAGGCGGCCTTCGCCGAGCAGATTGATCTTGCGTCCATCGCGCAGTGAGTACTCCTCAACAAAGTTTCGCGTAGTGCGCTTGGAGGACGACATCTTTTCGAGCGCCGGGATATCGATCTCCACGTTGAAGTGGCCGGAGTTGGAAATAATCGCGCCATCTTTCATGACTTCAAAATGATCCTTGGCGAGTACGTTCTTATTTCCAGTGACAGTGCAGAAGACATCGCCAATCTTGGCCGCTTCGGGCATCGACAGCACGCGGAAACCGTCCATCATGGCTTCGAGCGCCTTTGTGGGATCGACTTCGGTGATGATGACCTCAGCTCCAGCGCCACGGGCACGGCTGGCCAAACCTCGGCCGCACCATCCGTAGCCGGAGATAACAAACTTAGAGCCGGCGAGCAGGAAGTTGGTGGCGCGGATAATTCCATCAATGGTGGATTGTCCAGTACCGTAGCGATTGTCAAACAGGTGCTTCGTATCGGCGTCGTTCACGGCAACGATCGGGTACTGCAGCACGCCTTCCTTCGCCATCGCACGCAGGCGGATCACGCCGGTCGTGGTCTCCTCGGTTCCGCCAATTACGCTGTCCAGTGCATCCTGGCGCTTGGTATGCAGAACGCTAACTAGGTCGGCGCCATCGTCCATGGTGATGTGCGGCTTATGGTCGAGCGCGGCGAGGATGTGGTTATAGTAAGTATCGTTGTCCTCACCCTTGATGGCGAAAACTGGAATGCCGTTATCGCGCACCAGGCTGGCGGCGACGTCATCCTGAGTGGAGAGCGGATTGGAAGCGCATAGCACAACGTCGGCGCCTCCATCGCGCAGGCAAATGGCCAGATTTGCCGTTTCTGCGGTCACGTGCAGGCAAGCGGAAATGCGAATGCCTTGCAGAGGCTGGTTCTTGATGAATTCTTTGCGGATGATTTGCAGGACCTTCATGGACTGGTTGGCCCATTCAATCCGCTTCTTGCCGAGTTCTGCGAACTCGACTCCTTTAATATCGCACTGCACTTGCGTCGAAGTGGTTGACATACGTCTCCTATGAAAATTTCAGTGGCTAGTGACTAGTTGGTTAGTGATTCGTTTAAGCGATTTGACTTGGGATCGGTGACTAGTCACTAGCAACTAGCCACTAGTCACTTACTTCCTAACTCCCACGGCAACAGGCTGATGCAAATTCGCGTCGCTGGCCAGTTGGGACGCCTTGTCGATAGCTTCCCATGTGAAATCCGGGTCGTTGCGTCCGAAGTGCCCGTAAGCGGCAGTCTTGCAGTAAATCGGCCGGCGCAGTTTCAGGGAATCAATGATGCCTTTGGGTGTGAGTTTGAAGTGCGCCCGCACTAGACCCGGAATGATTGCCGGATCAACCTTGTGCGTGCCGAAAGTTTCAACCAGAATACTCACCGGCTCAGCCACACCAATTGCATAAGCGAGCTGCACTTCACAGCGATCAGCCAGGCCCGCAGCAACCAGGTTCTTGGCAATATACCGCGCGACGTACGCCGCAGAGCGGTCCACCTTGGTCGGATCTTTACCGCTGAAGGCGCCGCCACCGTGACGTCCCATGCCGCCGTAGGTGTCAACGATGATCTTGCGGCCGGTCAGACCGGTGTCGCCCATGGGGCCGCCAATCACAAAGCGCCCTGTCGGGTTGATGTGGTACTTGGTGTCTTCGTCGAGCAACTCGGCTGGAATAACAGCCTGAATCACATGCTTCAAAATATCGGCGCGAAGTTCGTCGTTGCTGACGGTTTCTGCGTGCTGGGTGGAAACTACTACCGCGTCCACTCGGATCGGCTTTTTATTCGCGTCGTACTCGACTGTAACTTGGGATTTTCCATCAGGACGGAGGTAAGGAAGTTTGCCGTGCTTGCGAACATCCGAAAGGCGCATGGTGAGCTTGTGCGCCAGCAGAATCGGCATCGGCATCAGTTCTGCGGTTTCCTTACAAGCATAACCAAACATCATTCCCTGATCGCCGGCACCGCCTGTGTCCACGCCCATGGCGATGTCGCCGGACTGCTTGTTGATGCTGGAGATGACGGCGCAAGTGTTCGAGTCGAAACCGTAAAGCGCGTTGTTGTAACCGATGGATGAGATGGTCCCACGGACCAGCGCCTGGAAATCGACATATGCTTTAGTTGTGATTTCGCCAGCGATGACGACCAGGCCGGTTGCGGTCAAAGTCTCGCACGCTACACGGCTGGAGGGGTCTTCCGCCAGACAGGCGTCAAGCACCGCATCCGAGATCTGATCAGCAATCTTATCTGGATGCCCTTCGGTCACGGATTCGGACGTAAAAAGATAGGGGTTTCTGGATGACAATTTCAGTTTCTCCTTCGAAGGCCCAGGAACATTCCTGGTGGGGACGGTTCAGAACTTCATTAGGCCATAAAATGAACGCTTTGCGGTCATTAAAAAGCTACCAAAGAACCAGGTCTGGCGCAATGCAATTTGGCCGAGGAGTAACGCAGCTCAGCGGAATGGGAAAGAGGGAGGCTGGGTGGGGTGCCGGGTAAGCCGAATGGATGCTGCCGTTGTGCATGCCTGTGACCCTGTGGGAACCATTACCATCGTTCATTGCCCCTGGTTTCTGGCGGCGCATATAATCTGGAAACCGCTGGCCACCAAAGGACCCTTTTGACGTTGAACGCTACAGGAGCGGAGACTGCCCGTCAGTCGCAGGAACTCGGCATTTTCCATGATGTGGCGAAGGCCCTGACGTCCTCGCTTGACCTGGATTCCATTCTGCAGACCATCATGGAAAAGATGGCGGAATACTTCCGCCCAGACACCTGGTCGCTGCTCATGGTGGATGACAATCAGGAGGAACTGTACTTCGCCATTGCAGTGGGAACGGCAGCGGAGGCTTTGAAGAACGTCCGGCTGCGAGTCGGCGAAGGAATTGCCGGCCACGTCGCGAAGTATGGCGAAAAGTTAATTGTTCCCGACGTCCGCGCCGACCAGCGCTTTGCAAAACGGATTGACGAAGTGACGCAATGGGAGACCCAATCCATCATCTGTGTCCCTCTGCGATCGAAGTTGCGCGTGCTGGGCGTGATTCAGCTCGTAAACGTGGACATGGAACACTTCGGCGATCAGGAATCGTTCTTCCTGCAATCGCTGTGTGACTATGCGGCAATTGCGATCGAAAACGCCCGTTCCGTCGAAAAAATTCAGGAATTGACTATCACCGACGACTGCACCGGGCTCTACAATGCGCGCCATCTTTATAAGACGCTGGAGACTGAGGTCTATCGCTCGGCGCGATTCGGTTACGAATTCTCCGTGCTGTTCATCGACCTCGACCATTTCAAGCAGGTCAACGACACCCATGGCCACCTGATTGGCAGCAAACTGCTGGCGGAAATCGGATATTTAGTCAAGGCCCAACTGCGGTTGATTGACTTTGCCTTCCGTTATGGCGGAGATGAATTCGTTGTGCTCCTGCCACAGACCGGAAAAGATTCTGCCCTGGTTGTTGCCCGCCGCCTGCGCGACAGTCTGCGTAGCAGCATGTTCTGCAAGGAAGAAGGGTTGAATCTGAACGTGCGCGCCTCAATCGGACTTGCAACCTATCCTCACGACGCCAAGGCGCCCCACGACATCATCCGGCAGGCCGACGAGATGATGTACATGGTGAAGAACAGCACCCGTGACAATATTGGGATCGCGCAACGCGGCGTGGTGAAGTAGGGCCGCGGATCAAGACCAGTCAAGGGATTTCCACTGATTTGCACGGATTCACAAAACTACGAGACCGGTTCTAATCCGTCAGTATCCGTGTAATCCGTGGCTGCCTTTAAAGAATACCGTGAGCGCTAATCCGTTCCGGATAGTCCGAGATAATCCCGTCCACCGAAATTTCTGACAGCCGGCGAATGTCTCGCTCATCATTAACGGTGTAGACGAACAGCTGACAGTTCGCACCGTGGACACCGCTGACAAACTCTTCCGTGACCGAGCCGATGTTCACTCCGAGGTGTGTGACCTCCACATTTTTTGCGAAGTCCAAGTTGACCGGGACACGGTCGATCAAGGCGAGAGTTCTTGCGGTTGATTGTAAGCGGCGTACCTCGATCAAAGCGGGATGGTAAAAGGATGCGAGAATGACCTCCTGGCTCGAATGGCAATCCTCGATCAGGTTCATTACCTCAGGAACGATTCCGGGTTCCTTTAGCTCGATCATCAGCTGAACTGATCCGCGGACGAGTTCGAGTGCCTCCCTCAGGGATGGGATTGCTTGACCTAATCCGGCATCAAGACGACGGGCCTCCTCAAACGACAAGTCTTCGATACGGCCGCTTCCGTTGGTAGTTCTATTCACCCGTTTGTCATGAAGCAGTACTAGTTCTCCGTCACGGGTGCGCCGGACATCCACCTCGACGATGTCGACACCAAGCTCAATCGCCTTTTGGATGGATAGCAGTGTGTTCTCTGGGGCGTGTCCTGCGGCTCCGCGATGACCGATTCTAAGCATTCTTCATGCTCCTCAGCCGTCATGCAGATCAGTGTTGCGCCGAAAACCAGGCCCCGGATTTCACGGATCTTCATGGATCGATTCGTTTCTTGAATCCGTGGGAATCGGTGGCTATTTCTGACTTACGTGCCCTTCGGACGTAGTGCTTTCTCTAGTCCCCTTCCAGATCGAGGGCGGGGTGTACCAACGCGGTTTTCGAAAGCACCGGCTTCAGCTGGACGGCCGGTTCCAGCCACTTGCGGATTTCGGGAAGCGCTGCGCGGGTCGCGGTTTCTCCCAGATGGACCAATTCAGCGCTATGCTCGAAATCGTCGTAGCGATAGCCGGTGACATCGGGTTCAATCACCAGGTCAGCACATCGCTTCGCTTGCGCGCAGTTCATATCTTGGGCAATCGAGAAACATTGTCCGATGACGTCGAAGATGTGTCGTGGGCCTTCGGCCTTTGTCCAGGCGCTTCTTAGATTCACAGCCAGCACTCGCTCCGCACCCATTTCGCGTACGGGCGTAGTGGGAAGAGAGTGGGCGAGCATGCCGTCCACCAACATACGTCCATTGACGGTGACGGGGAGAAAGACTCCCGGATAAGCGCAACTGGCGCGAACCGGGTCGATCAAAGGGCCGGAGCGAAATACTACGCCTTCTCCGGAGATAAAGTCGGTCGCGGTAATTGCCAGCGGGATACGAAGCTCTTCGAAGGTCTTCACCTTGAGAAGATTATTGAGAAAGCTGATCATGCGCAGGTTGGTGGCAAATCCATAGCGCGATAGTGTCCAGCGGGCAAGATCGCGAAAGCGGACGCGGGCGGCAACAGCTTCCAACTCCGTCGGGGAGACACCGCTGCAATAGGCAGATCCGACCAGCGCACCCACGCTGGTTCCAGCGACGTATCCGACTGGAATGTTTTCTTCTTCGAGAACTTTCAGAACGCCGATGTGGACGATGCCGCGGGCAAAGCCTCCGCCGAGTGCGAGGCCTATTGACGGAACTTTCGACGGAAGGGGTAGGCCAGGCACGCGGGACATGCCTCGGCCGAAATCCCGAACCGACCGCACGATCTTCTGCAAGCCCTTCATGGCCATAACCGCAGGCCCCCGGCCTTAAAGCTCCATGCAGCAACTTAGATGCCGCTCGATCCAGTGTAGGTTCCATGTAGATCCCGCCGGTAGTTACCCTAGTCCCCTGGTTTCAATTACGTGACGAACTCCTTTGTTCCTGATAACTTGAGGGCGTGCTGCGGGAGATCTCTTCGGGCGGGGTAGTGGTGCGCCAGGCGCCGAACGGCTGGGAATTGGCAGTAATCGAACCGCAACGAGACGAGAGCGATGCTCAAAGGAGCACGAGAAGTGACAAAAAACGTCACAAACAGGTATTGGCGTTACCCAAGGGCCTGGTTGACCCTGGTGAAAAGCCCGAACAGACTGCTATCCGAGAGATTCGCGAGGAGACTGGAGTCAGCGGTGCGCTAGTCACCAAACTCACAGACATTAAGTACACATACATTCGCTCGTGGGGCGACCAGCAGCGCGTTTTCAAAATCGTCAGCTTTTACTTGCTGCGCTACCATTCCGGGAACGTTGATGACATCGCGCCCGCAATGAGAGTTGAGGTTAAGCGAGCGCTCTGGATTCCCCTTGAAGAAGCGGAAAGCAAGCTTGCTTATCGCGGTGAGCGCGAAGTAATCCGTCGGGCAAAACAATATCTAGAGTCGCACGCTGAGGAGGCGCAGTGATGGCGCGTATGGTTCATAAAGAAAAGCACTTTACTTCCGGCAATTTCGTCCGCGATGTAGTGATTGGAATGTCGGATGGACTCACCGTTCCTTTTGCGCTTGCCGCAGGACTCTCGGGGGCGGTGGCAAACACGCGACTGATCGTGATTGGCGGACTAGCAGAAATTGCTGCCGGATCAATCGCTATGGGGCTTGGGGGATACCTGGCTGCGCGAGGGGACGCTGAACATTACGAGCAGGAAAAAGCCCGCGAGTACCGGGAAATTAAAGAGATTCCAGAAGAAGAGAAGGCCGAGGTCAGCCGCGTATTTCAGAACTATGGGCTGCCGGCGCAGGAGAGCGCGCGCGTGTCGGAAGCTCTAAGTCAGCATCCCGATGCCTGGGTGGATTTCATGATGCGGTTCGAGCTGGGGCTTGAAGAACCCGATCCTAAGCGAGCGGTTACCAGCGCGGGGACCATCGCAGCGTCGTATATTGCGGGAGGATTGATTCCGCTTTCGCCTTATGTGGCCCTTGGCAGCGCTTACAAGGGGCTCATTTTGTCTGCGATCGTCACCCTGGCAGCACTTGGGATCTTCGGATTCATCAAAGGACGATTTACCGGAGAGCGGGCGTCACGTAGTGCGATTCAGACGGTAGCCATTGGTGGAGTTGCGGCCACCGCAGCGTTTCTGCTGGCGAAGCTGATCGCGTGATTCGCGCACCCCGTGAACCTTGCTTGTATCTTCCGAGACCGGAACTCTTGCCCGATGATGGCTTGATGAGAAGTCGAATCGCCTTGAGTCTCCTGTTTTGCTTTGTCTCTGTACTTTCATACGGGCGTGTGCCGAAGAGCAGTTCCCGATCGCAGGACCCGGCTTACAGTTCCGCACTGGCGACGGCCAACCACTTCCTGCACGCGTGGCAGACTCAAGATCACGAAGCCGGGATCATGATGCTGACCGACTCCGCACGCGAGCACACCTCACCGGAGCGGTTACAAGATTTCTTTTCTCCGGGACCGCAGGCCGCATTCGAGATCGACCATGGCCGGCGGCTCGGTTCTGGAACCTACGTCTTCCGCGTGCTGCTGTTTGGCTGCTCCAACACTCCTTCGCGACCGCATTCCGCCACGATCATTGTGACCCGGGCTGGCAAAGACGACTGGGCGGTGGATAAACTTCCTTAGTAGCCTTAACCACAAGTTTATCCTTCGACCTCCCAGGACAGGATCGATCCACGACGGAAGCCACGGGCACGGCCCTTCGTGAAACTTCGCGTCCTTTGTGGTTTACTGATTGGTCTGTTGAGTTCACATCCATGAAACGAATTCACAAAGTTGCCGTTCTAGGTGCCGGGACCATGGGCGCACGCATTGCCGCGCACCTGGCGAATGCCGGCATTCCCAGCTTTCTTCTCGACATCGTTCCGGCGGGTACTGTATCCCGCAACAAGCTTGCTCTCGCTGGGCTTGAAGCTGCGCGGAAATCGAAGCCAGCGCCTTTTTTTGATTCGTCACTCGCGGCATTAGTGACTCCGGGGAACTTAGAGGACGACTTGAAGCGCGTGGCGGAAGCGGACTGGATTATTGAAGCGGTGGTCGAGGATTTGGAGATCAAGCGTGCGCTGCTCAAGAAAGTGGAGGCCCTGCGGAAGCCGGGGACCATCGTGACCACCAACACCAGCGGCCTGCCGGTGGCAAAAATCGCAGAAGGATTCTCAGAAGACTTTCGGCGCTCCTGGTTTGGCACGCACTTTTTTAATCCTCCGCGCTATATGCGATTGCTGGAAATCATCCCGGCCCCGGAGACCGATCCTGCACTAATGGAAATGGTTGCGAACTTTGCGGATGTGCATCTCGGCAAAGGCGTGGTGTTCGCCAAGGACACTCCGAACTTCATCGCCAACCGCATCGGCACGTTTTCGGTGCTCAACGTGATGCGCTTGATGCAGGATCTGGACCTGACCGTCGAGGAGGTGGACGCGCTGACGGGAACGGCTGTCGGCTGGCCGCGCTCGGCGACCTTCCGAACCATAGACATGGTCGGCTTGGACGTTCTGGGACATGTTGTCCGGAATATGACCGGTTCAGGACAGGCGCATTCGCCCGCCAAACTTGACGAGAGAAGCGATCTCAAGCTGCCTGATTTTTTCAATCAACTGCTCGAGCGCAAATGGTTGGGCGACAAGACGGGCGGCGGGTTTTACAAGAAAGTGAAAGGCGTCGGAGAAGATGAGCGCCTCGCTCTGGATTGGAAGACTCTCGAGTACCGTCCGCGCCAGAAACCAAAGTTCGCATCGCTCGAGATGGCGAAGAACATCGAGGACACGGGAGCAAGACTGAAGAGCTTGATCGGCGGCCCGGGCAAGAACCGAGACGAGCAGTTCCTCTGGACCGCGCTCTCCGAGTTGTGGACATATTCCGCAAACCGTATCCCGGAAATTTCCGACAGCATCGTTGAGATCGACCGTGCCATGCGGCTCGGTTTCAACTGGGAACTGGGGCCATTCGAATTGTGGGATGCGGCAGGCGCCGAGGCAACGGTCGCACGCATGAAGAAAGAAGGACGTCCGGTAGCGCCGAATGTCGAGAAGCTGCTCGCCGCGGGAAAGAAGTCGTGGTACGAAGATGATCCGAAAGCGGCGGCGGGCCGCGCGTATTTCGATCTCGCAAGTTCTGGTTACAAGCCAGTCGCAGTCCCGGCCGGAGTGTGGTCCGTCACCGTGGCTAAGAAATCGAATGGCATCGTGAAGAAGAATTCCGGAGCGTCGGTGGTGGACTTGGGCGATGGCGTGGGATGCATCGAGTTCCATTCCAAGATGAACTCGCTGGGAGGAGACATCGTTCAACTGGTTTCGCAAACCCTCAAAGCAAGTGGCGCCGGGGACAACTTCGAAGCATTCGTAATCACCAACGACGCGCCGAATTTCTCCGTCGGCGCAAACCTAATGCTGCTCCTGATGAGCGTGCAGGAAGAAGAGTGGGACGATGTCGACCTTGCCATTCGCTCTTTTCAGGGAATGACCCAGGCAATCAAGTTTTCTCCCAAGCCAGTGGTGATTGCCCCGTTTGGGATGACCCTGGGCGGAGGCGTCGAGATGTCACTTCATGCCGCTGCCCGCCAGCCACACGCGGAGCTCTACATGGGCCTGGTCGAAGTCGGAGTCGGCTTGCTGCCCGGTGGCGGCGGATGTAAAGAGATGTTGTTGCACGCGATTGACACTGCGACCTCGGTTCGTCCAGGTGGAAGAGGAGAGTCCGTCGAGCTGATGGAAGCAATGAAGCGCGCGTTTGAGATCATCGCGATGGCGAAAGTTTCGACCGCTGCTCACGAAGCGCGTGGACTTGGCTTCTTGAGCAACTCCGACCGGATCACGATGAATCGCGATCGCGTGCTCTCAGACGCAAAAGCGCGAGCACTCGAACTTGTGCATGCAGGATACGAGCCTCCGCAACCGCGCACGGACATCCCTGCTCCGGGAGAAAACATTCTGGCCACGCTGAGGCTGGGCATTCACCTGATGCGGCAAGGGGAGTACATCAGCGACCACGAAGTGAGGATCGGAACGAAAGTGGCCGAGGTACTGTGCGGTGGAAACGTCACTCCGGGCACACCCGTCAGTGAGCAATACATTCTCGACCTGGAGCGGGAGGCGTTCAAATCGTTGTGCGGAGAGAAGAAGACGCAGGAAAGGATCCAGTACACGCTGAAGACCGGCAAAACGCTAAGGAACTAGCGTCACGGGCTAGAGTCTCTTGGAAAGGCGGTTGTGAAAGTTCGTGATGTAATAAAACGCTTGCGAGCAGGACGGCTGGCGGCTGGTTCGAACTAAGGGGAGTCATCGTCAGTTTCACCACCATTCCAAGCCGGGGACAGTGACCGTCGCGGGCCATTCGTCGGTGGACGTTCCACCGGGAACGTTGAACAATATCCTTAAGCAGGCAGGACTGCAATGAAGTATCTCGTGGTTTACGAAAAATCGCCGACGAGTTGGGGCGCCTATGTGCCGGATCTTCCGGGTCTGGGCGCGGCCGGTTCAACCCTGGACGAGGTGAAAGAGTTGATCCGCGAAGCAATTGAATTCCACCTTGAAGGCATGCGCCAACACGGCGACGCAATTCCTGCGCCGAGCGCCACAACTGAATACATTTACATTAAGGTTTGAGTTGTCCGCCGCGCTGCGCGATTGTGGAACGTCACGCCTGACACTTCTTTACGTGGCCCAATTCCGGATTCAACAACGCTTTTCTCGTCTCGCGCGTCTAATTGAATGAAGGCAGAATCAATCCTGGCCTTCCTGGTTCCTAACCACGGTATAATCAAGAGTTTGGAAAACTGGAGGCAAGTTAACATGGAAGTGCGCGCCAACGCTTTGTGGAGGCGTTTCAAAGCCAATCGTGTGGCATCCACGCTGGTGATTCTGCTTACATTGGCAGTCGGCATTCTGATAGGAACTGTGGTTTCTGTCGGAGTGAAAGGGCAGGAAAAGAGATCGGCTGATGCTACTCCCTTGAGCGTACCCGCCCCCCGGCAGATGTCAAGCCAGTTCTCTCAGATTGCTAAATCGCTCGAACCTGCCGTCGTTAACATCAATACTGAATCCACGATCAAGCCGGCAGCGCGGCGACGCGGAGGCCAGAATCCCGGGGACGACGAAGAAAATCCGTTCGGCGACTTTTTTGATAAGTTTTTTGGCGGCCCTGGCGGCGACGGTGGTCCGGTTCGCGAGCGGTCGCTGGGCTCAGGCGTGGTGGTAGACCCTAAAGGATTCATTGTCACCAATCGCCACGTGGTGGAAAAGGCCGACCGTATACGGGTGCGATTGCAGGATGATGCGCCCGGAGTTCAGCACGATGCCAAGGTCATAGGCACCGACCAGGAAACCGATCTGGCCGTGATCAAAATTGACGTGGATCATTCCCTGCCGGTAGCGAAGCTGGGTAACTCAGACAGCATGCAGGTAGGTGACTGGGTGCTGGCAGTGGGGAGTCCTTTTGGATTACAGGCCACGGTCACCGCCGGCATTGTTTCTGCCAAGGGCCGCAACATTGTCCCGAACCGCCAATTCCAGTCTTTCATCCAAACTGACGCGGCCATTAATCCCGGCAATTCTGGCGGGCCTCTGGTCAACATGGATGGCGAAGTAATTGGCATCAATACGGCGATTTTGACTGACACAAACGCATACGCCGGGGTTGGCTTTGCGCTGCCGTCGAACACTATTGTTCAGGTCTATAACCAACTTACCGGCCCCGAACACCGGGTCCAACGTGGATCGATAGGGATTGAATTCAATGCGCAGGAAAATCCGGCCATTGCTCGCGTGTACGGTGTGCAATCCGGGATAACGATTTCGAACGTCGTAGCTGGCAGCCCGGCAGAACGCGCTGGTCTTAAGGTAGGCGACACCATTGTTTCGGTGGACGGCAAACCGGTAAAGAACGGCGACGAGTTGGTGTCCGATATTGCAAGCCGCAAGCCCGGCGCCAAAGTGGCGCTCGGTTATTTCCGAAATGGCAAGAAAGAAGAAGCTACGGTTACCGTGGCTGACCGCGCCAAGCTGTTCGCTACTCGTTTGGGGGAAGACGAGGAAAGCGGCGAAGAGGCAACGCCTAAGCAGAGCAAGATGGGAATGACGGTGCGTCCGCTAACACCGGACATGGCGAACCGGCTGAATGTTCCTTCTGGACAGGGAGTGATCGTCCAAGACGTAAAGCCGGGCTCGTTTGCGGATGATGTTGGCGTGACTCGTGGGGACGTTGTCCTCGAGATCAACAAGCAGCCGGTGAATAGCGAGGACGAATTCGATCGCATCCAGGCAAGTCTGAAAAGCGGCCAGGATGTGGTGTTCCTGGTGCGTCAAAGAGGCGCAGGGCGGAACGGCGGCACCATTTTCCTCGCCGGAACACTTCCGTAACTGTTACCCTGCACCAACGGCACTGGCGCTGAATGGAATTCCGCGAGATGATGGTCGGCGACAGAAATTGCTAAATTGCTTTCTAAAGAGTGGAGTGCCATTTTCGCGTTTGCGCGAAATATCTGGAACGGAGGACTCGCGGATGGATTCATTGCGGCGAACACAATCGGCGATCATAGCCGTGAGCCTGCTCCTCACCGCGTCCGTGTCTCTGGCTAGCGCGTCCCCAAAGAAGAACTCCGCCTCGTCGCACCCAAGCTCAAAAACCCGCAAAGTTTCGCACCACGCGACCAAGAAATCACGGAAAACGCGCGGGCAGCAGGCGATCGATGGCGAACGCACCCGGCAGATCCAGGAAGCGCTAGTTCGCGAGCACTACATGACTGGTGAGCCTTCGGGCAAGTGGGACGAAGCGACCCAGCAGGCGATGCGCCGGTATCAGGGCGAGCAGGGCTGGCAAAGCAAGAGCATTCCAGATTCTCGCGCGCTGATCCGGATGGGGCTTGGCCCCGATCACGTGCACTTGTTGAATCCCGAGAGCGCAATGGTTTCGGAGCCGCAGCTCTTGCGAAGAACTCAGGCTGTCACTAGGGTTGCGATGCCTTCCTCTCTGCCTGCCCAGAATCCTGCTCCTCCCACACCGGCACGGGTTTCTGCTCCGGTTGCCGCGCCTGCCAGCAGTTTGCCCGATATTTCTCCCAGCCGGTAAGCTTTCCGCGCCAACTATTGATTGAAATGAGGCAACGGCTGGTCTTTTAGCACCGCCCCTGGATTTCCCGCAACCAGTGCCTGCGCGACTTCCTCCCCAAATTGTTTTGCAATGATGCTTCGAGCATTGGAGAGTACCGGCGGACGGCGTTCGGTGTCGTGCGCATCAGTCGCGAGAAAGTGAACCGCCTTTTCCTTCAAGAGCCATTCAGCGGATTGCCGCGACCGCACTCCCCACGCCCCGGTAATGGCTGATGCAGTCACCTGCACGGCGCATCCCAGCTCCACCCACTGCAACACTCGTTCCGCGGCTTGCTGCAGAATTGGATTACGCTCGGGATGCGTGATGATCGGCGTAATCCCTCTCTCGTGCATCTGGGTAAGCCACGCGTCCATTTGCGCTGGGATGCTGAAATTGCTGAACTCAACCAGCAGGTAGCGGGTGTTTCCGATGCAGTAGCGCTCCGGCGTCGCCATGGCGCTCTGCAGATTTTCGTACGAGAGATGAAAGTCACAGCCCAGGTTCAGTTTCGGAGTTTCTCCAATCCGTTTCTGGAGATTTTGCAGCAGGCCTGACAGGTATTCGCGATCATAGAAATAACGATCGTTCGCATGGGGGGTGGCGACGATGTGCTCGATGCCATCCTGCACCGCCATCCTGCACATGCTCTCAGCGGTCTCCCAGGATTTAGGGCCGTCGTCCACTTCGGGCAGGATGTGGCAGTGGATGTCGATCACGTAGGCCGATTTAAGCAGATTCGGCAGAAAGACTCAAAAGCTAAGGGCTCTCCTTCGTGAACCTTCGTGTCCTTCGTGGTTTAAGTTCTAAGGCATTAACCACGAAGGACACGAGGGTTCACGAAGGAAGATGGCGCGAAGCCTAGTAGCGGGCCTGCATGAAATCGCCAATCTCCGCGTAGGCTTTTTTGAGAACGTCTTCCCGCGGCAGAAACACGATGCGGAAATGCTTTGTCCCAGGCTTTTGCCCGAAGCCAGAACCCTGTACCACCAACACGTGTTTTTGCAGGAGAAGGTCCTTAACCCACACGTCGTCGCCGTCAGGAATGTCAATCTTCGGAAAAGCATAGAAGGCGCCGCGCGGAGCGACGCAGCTCATTCGCGGAATCGAGTTGCAGGCTTCTACCGTGATGTCCCGGCGTGCGCTGAGCTTTCTGCGCACTTCGATCAAATGATCTTGTGGCCCTTCGAGCGCGACTTTGATCGCATACTGCTCCGGATGATTCGCCGAAAGTCGTGCACGAAGCAGCTTGTGGATGCCTTCGATGTACGGCTTCACGGCGGCAGCTTCGCCACTTACAATTCCCCATCCGATGCGCCATCCCGGAGCCAGATAGTTTTTTGATAACCCACCGATGGTAACGACCGGAACATCGGGAGCGACCGCGGCGATTGAAATGTGCTCGGCACCATCGAGAATCAGCTTGTTGTAAATTTCGTCGGCGATGATGAGCAGGTTGTGCTGCCGGGCAAGCTCGGCAATTTGCTCCAGCATCTTCCGCGTACACAGCGAGCCGGTTGGATTGTTTGGATTGATCAGGATGATGGCCCGGGTCCGCGAGTTGATCTTCCGCCGCATGTCGTCGAGTTCCGGTTGCCAGCCATCTTCCTCGTTCAAGAAATACGAGTTCATCTCCGCGCCCGTTTTGCACAGAACCGCAGTGTAGAGCGGATAGTCCGGGCTGGGAGTGAGCACGTTCTCTCCCGGATTAAGCAACGCGGTAAGACAAACATCCACCGCCTCACCGGCGCCGTTGGTGATGAAAACATCTTGCACGCTGCCGATTCCCGCCTGCACAGCTTCCCTGCGAATGGCTTCCAGAGCTTCAGGAACTCCCTCTGAGGGTGCGTAGCCATTCTTGTTGTCGCGCATGGCGCGATACGCAGCTTCAATCACGTGGGCAGGCGTTGCGAAATCAAAGATATTGGGATCGCCGACGTTGAGGTAAAGAACCTTGTTTCCCTGCTTCTTAACCTCATTGGCGAGACCGACCAGGTCGCGGATGGCATAGCGCAGGTTGTCGAGGCGCTGGGCCGGGGTGATTTCGGTTTGAGTTACGGACATAGGCAATTCTAACCGCTCAGTACTAAGACTCGGAAGCGAAAGCAAGAGCAAGAGCTAACCACAGAGGGCTGACAGAGAAAATCTGCAGAGACTCTGTGTTCCTTTGTGTCCTCTGTGGTACAGCCATTGATCTTTGATTTTGGCCAACAACCAACGACTGACGACCAACGACCGCCTTTCTCACTCTGGCCTGTCGATTTGCGCCCTTTGCAGTCGGTCGGAGTAATCCACGTACACCGATTTCCATTCCGTGTAGAAATCAATCGCGCCAATTCCGCCTTCGCGATGACCATTGCCGGTGGCTTTCACTCCGCCGAATGGAAGATGAACTTCCGCACCGATCGTAGGTGCGTTGATATACGTTATTCCGGCGTACAGATCGCGCATGGCGGTGAAAGCTTTGTTCACATCCCGCGTGTAGATCGATGACGACAGGCCGTATTCGATGTTGTTGGCAATGGCTATAGAATCTTCGAAATCCTCGCAAGGAATAACTGAGACCACCGGGCCGAAGATTTCTTCCTGCGCGATGCGCATCTTCGGATCAACATCGCTAAAAACCGTCGGCTCCATGAAAAATCCATATTGGTAGTCGCCTTTGTCCAGACGATTACCGCCACACAGCAGCCTCGCACCTTCGCCTTTACCGATTTCGACATACTCGAGGTCGCCCTGGAGTTGCCGTTGATTGATGGCCGGACCCATGTCGGTGGTTTCATCGAGGCCGTTGCCGACCCGTAGTTTGCGCGCGCGCTCTACCAGGCGGTCCACGAATTCGTGATAGACGCCCTTCTGCACGATGATGCGGCTAGTGGCGGTGCAGCGCTGGCCGGTAGTGCCGAACGCTCCCCACAAGGCGCCTTCGATAGCGAGATCTAGATTTGCGTCGTCGAGAACGATCATGGGGTTCTTGCCGCCCAACTCTAACGAGCAATGCTTGAAACTCTTAGCGGCGGTGGTGCCGATAGTTCGTCCAACAGCGCTTGATCCAGTGAATGAAATCGCGCGCACCTCCGGATGTTCGAGCAGCGGTGCGCCCGCTTCCGGGCCAAATCCCGTGACAATATTCACGATACCCTTGGGTACGCCGGCATCCGCGAGCACCCGGACGAGGTTGAAGGTGGAAAGCGGAGTGTCCTGAGCTGGCTTGATAACGCAGGTATTGCCACAGACCAACGCCGGCAACAACTTCCACGACGGAATCGCCATGGGGAAGTTCCAGGGCGCAATCATTCCGCAGACGCCGAGCGGCTGACGGATAGCCATGGCGAATTTGTTGGGCAGCTCTGATGGTGTGGTTGGCCCAAACATCCGCCGTCCTTCACCGGCCATATAGTAGGCAGTGTCGACAGCTTCCTGAACGTCGCCCCGCGTTTCCTTGAGGACTTTGCCCATTTCGCGGGTCATGTCGCGAGCGTAGTCTTCCTTGCGTTCGGCCAGCATTTCTGCGGCGAGGTAAATGATCTCCGCGCGCCGGGGCGCAGGAACCAGTCGCCACTTCAAGAATGCGCGTCTGGCGGCGTCGACGGCGGCATCAACGTCCGCTTTGCCGGATTTCTGGAAGATCCCGACTACATCACGGGTATCAGCAGGATTGCGGTTTTCAAAAGTTTCGCCGGTCGCGGCCTCGACCCATTCGCCATCTATGAAGTTTCGGTACACGTTGGGACGACTGGCACTTGCTGTGATGACTGGGCTGGTTAGAGTATCAGTTGCCATATGAAGCCTCCTGGGAACCTTTTATGCTACTGCTCGGTCAGAGGAGGGGCAAGCGAGGCCCGACCGAGTCATCGGGAAATTGACTAGAACCATCTCGTAAAAGGGGACTGCCGCAGTGGTCGCAGGTGAACCGGGATTTTCGACCTCTAACTTGAGGCGGTAACAACTTCGAGTGGTTGTGTGAGATGTAGCTCAGCCTTCTAGGCAGCCGACCAGCCGGACCCGGCCTCAACGAAGCTGAGCATGGCCTGCTTCAATTGCGAATCCACTTCGTCGGCTATGGTGATAACGTCTCGCAGCACTTTGCTGAAATCCACTCGTGCCAGATTGTTTTGTAAGGTGTTAAAGATAGTGACCTGTAAGATTCGCGATTCCTCAACCACCATAGCGGGGGTGTAGCCTTGTTTACGCCGCAGATCTCCATGCTGGCGTGCGGGTAGTGAGATGTTGGCCTTCGAGGTTTGAGGAAGTCGTAAGCGATAAACCAACTCTGCGAGGAGATTGGGAAGGTGACCGGTGCGGTCATCAAAGCTCAGCGGGATACAAGTCAGCTCTTCGTCGTGCTCCACAAGTTGCATCCAGTCCTGAATCGTCGCATCGAGGTCATGCTCCAGTATGGCGGCCACGCTTTCCGTGGGCAGCGGCCTGTGAGGTACAGGGTTCGCGAGTTTCCTGTGGATAATTTCTCGGAGTGCAGCGATTTCGATTGGTTTTACAAGGACTTCGTCAGCCTGTATCCGAATGGCAGACAGCGCCTCGTCCAGCTCTGGAAACCCGCTGAGCATCAGGGTTACTGCATCCGGGTGGGTGTGTCGCATGGCGCTCACGACGGTGAAACCATCACCCGCATGCGGCATGTGCAGGTCGGACAGGAGTACGTCAAAATCCTCCGTGGCGATGCGGCTGAGCGCCTCGCGTACGCCCGCTACCGCGACTACCTCGAACCCATCGCGTTCCAGCGCTGCCCGTAGCATATCGCGGACAGGGTCGTCGTCCTCTGCCAGTAAAATTCTAGGCATCTACGCACTTCTTTCTCCCCCTCGGAGAAACCTTGCAGTTTAGGCTTTCTGAAACACTACGGGAGTTCCTGAACTCTGTCTGTTCAAAATTGTACAGTAAGGGTGCTCCCATTGATGCGGTTGGTTCCACGGGCCCTGAGGCATCTCCTTTCGTCTCTGACGAGTAATTGCTGTTCTGATTTCGTAACAAGAGGAAGATTTGCTGGCCACCTCCCTATCTCCTGGTGCTAAGATTTCTTAGTGTGCCCTCGCCGAGGAGGATTTATGTCCCCTTCCAAGACTCGGATATTTGATCCCAAGGCTTTCCTTGCGCAAGCCGGATTGGGAAGAACCATGCTGCAATATCCAAAGAACAAGGTGATCTTTGCCCAAGGAGGACCTAGCGAGGCCGTTTTCTATATTCAAAACGGTCGAGCCAAACTCACGGTCGTATCCACGCGCGGCAAAGAGGCCACCATCACCCTGTTAGGAGAAGGGGACTTCATGGGGGAGGGGTGTATCACCTCCGATCAGCCTCTTAACGCGGCGTCTGCGACGGCAATTACAGATTGTTGTGTACTAAGAATTGAAAAAGAGGCGATGCTGAAGGTACTTCACGGTGAGCACGCATTTTCAGACCTGTTTGTTGCATATCTCGTTGGCCGCCACAACCACACTCAGGCAGACCTGGTTGATCAGCTGTTCAACTCTGCTGAGAAGCGGCTGGCGCGGACGCTTTTGCTGTTGGCCCACTTTGGCAAAGAAGGAAGATCGGAGAATGTAACTCCGAAAATAAGCCAAGAAACCTTGGCGGAAATGATCGGCACAACCCGAGCGCGAGTTAACTTCTTTATGAATCGATTCAGACGGCTCGGTCTTATTGACTATAACGGCGGTTTGGAAGTTCACAGTTCGCTGCTCGACATCGTGCTGCACGAATGATGTTTCACTGAGAGAATCGGCTGCAAACTGTACTGATTTGAACAGTTTCGCCTCGCCTGAATCATTTTAGGTGCAAACCGGTCAAGTGCAGAGGTAGGCTGGGTTTCAAGGCTTGAGCCAACGGCTTTTGCACAGTACCTGTGGAAAAACCCTCCGTTTCTACGAAGCAGTGTCCGCTGCCAGTTGCCCGCTGGACAGCGCATGTCACGTTGAATCTCGAACGAATGCCGGGCCGTTTATGAAATAGTTTCTAATTAAAGCTCGAAACGTCCAGCATTTCCAAATACCAATTCCGCCGATTCCACAGTCCCCCAATTAAACCCCGTGACCTCAGTAACCTCCAGACAGACGTTTCCCACTACTGCCTTCGTGCTGCCCTGTAATAATCTGAGCGTAATTCGGGGATTCTCTCGTCTACAGAGGATTTGGGTGGCTTCGAGAAGCAAATCAGGAATTCAGATTGCCTGGAAAACGGTCACGTACCGTAGCGTCTTCCTGATTGTGCTCACGATCTTGCTGGGGATGATCGTGGGCGCCCGCATGGCGTTCCCGGAGTTCTCCGCAAACACGGTCAAGGCGGCCAGCAACCTGGTCACTAATTTGTTGGAACGGGTGGCTGCACCTGCAGCGTCTGCAAAGGCTGGAAACACCTTGCAGCAGGCGCACATTACCGCGCTGGACGGCACAGTTCGGGTCAAGAAAGCCAGCAGCAATAGCTGGGGGCGGGCCGACTACAGCGTTCCTTTGGAAAAGGGTGACATTATTCAAACCGGTTCCGAGGGCATGGCGAAGATCGTGTTCAACGATGGAACGAACTACACGGTGAAACAGGACTCGCTTATCGTCATTGAAGAGAATTCAGCCAACGAACGGCAGCAGACCAACGTTGCGGTCAGTGTGAATACAGGGACGGTAGACCTGGCGACCGGCACCTACATGCAGGGTTCCAAGTCTGAAGTCATCATGGATGGCGCGACAGCATCGCTCGCGCCCAATAGCGCTGCTCGAGTCAGCAAAGATCCGAAATCCGCGCAAGACGAAATGCTGATCACCAAGGGCAGTGGTACTGTCGAGCGCAATGGTGAAACCGTCAAATTGGCGGACTGGGAGAAAGCCAGCTTTAAGCCGAATTCGGTGCATCTGGAGAAAGTGAAGGAAATCGGGCCGCCAATGCCCATTTCGCCGGCCAACATGATGCCGATTTTTGTTTCGCACGATCCCAAGCCAGTCGAATTTTCGTGGACCCAAATGGCGAACGCCAAAGGCTATCGCTTACAGATTTCCCGGAACCCTTACTTTTCGTCGTTAATCGTGGACCGCAAAGTGAGCTCACCGGACGTTATGGTCTCCGGCTTGCCTGAGGGACCGTACTATTGGATGGTCCGTTCATTCGACGCGCAGGACAGGGAGTCGGCAGAAAGCGAGAAAAACCGGTTCACAGTCATCGCCAAGGAGTCGGACCAAGGGGCGATAGCGCTGGCCCTCGACCCTTTTGTCCAACACGGGCACGTAATTGAATTGACCGGCAAGACCGAGATTGGCGCCAGGGTGATGGTCAACGGCCGCGAAGTACCGGTAGTTGGAACGGACGGCAGTTTTCACTATTTCACGCCGCCGTTGCCGAATGGCGAAACCCTGATCACCATCACCGCCCAAAACGAGCGGGGAGGGGTCAATACTCAGCAGCAGAAGGTCGTGATCGAATAGTGGGTTTACTCCTTCTGGAACTGGTGGTTGAAAGCAGTAACTTTATTTGCATGTAGGGTCCGGGATATCTCTTACAATAAGGAGAAAGGACCCAGAACAATCGAACTTTAGAGAGTAGGAGCCTACCCGGCTGACTCTGTGCCGGGGTTTGGCAGATTCAAAAACAGAAGAGAGAGACGCAGTTACGTATGTCAAACAACGGATTTCACAACGGTTCATCCCGCATGCACAACTTGCGGTCGCTTTTCAGCCTTTTCTCAAGCGACCTCGCCATTGATCTGGGGACCGCCAACACGCTGGTCTATGCCCGCGGCAAAGGCATAGTCGTGAATGAGCCTTCCATCGTGGCGTTGAACAAGAACACTGGAGAAGTCGAGGCAGTCGGCAAAGAGGCGAAAGAAATGCTTGGCCGCACGCCTGGCAACATCGTGGCCATCAAGCCCATGAAAGATGGCGTGATCGCCGACTTCAAAGTCACCGAGAAGATGCTGAACTACTTCATCCAGAAGGCGCACAACCGCAAGATGCTGGTCCATCCGCGCATCGTGATTGGCGTGCCTTCAGAAATCACCCAGGTGGAAAAGCGCGCAGTTATGGATTCGGCTTATCGCGCCAAAGCCAGCGAAGTGTACCTCGTAGAACAAGCGATGGTGGCGGCGATTGGCGCAGGCCTTCCAATCACCGAGCCTTCCGGCAACATGGTCGTAGACATTGGCGGCGGTACAACTGACATTGCGGTCATTTCTCTTAGTGGCATCGTTTATTCGCGTTCCGTGCGCATGGCGGGTAATCAGATGGATGAAGCCATCATGAATTACCTGAAGCGGAAATATAACCTGCTGGTCGGCGAACGCACAGCCGAGCAGATCAAGATGGAAATCGGCTCTGGCTATCCGTTGGACAAGCCGCTGACCATGGAAATTAAAGGCCGTAACCTGATCGAGGGCGTGCCCAAAACTATCACTGTTGATGACAGCGAGATCCGCGAGGCGCTCAGCGAATGCGTTTCGACCATTATGAATGCGGTACGGGTAGCGCTGGAACGCACGCCTCCAGAACTTTCCGCCGACATCAGCGATCGTGGAATCGTACTGACTGGCGGCGGTGCCCTGCTCAAGAACCTGGACAAGCGGATTCGTGAGGAAACCGGGCTGCCAGTTTCCATCGCCGATGACCCGCTCTGTAGCGTAGTGCTCGGCACCGGCAAGATGCTCAGCGATTTCAAACTGCTGAGGAAAATTTCGATTGAGTAGTCAGTGGAAGGACGTCGTAATTTTTCACGACCTATTCTCGGATTTTTCCGCCTCAAGCACAGATCCTTTTACAGATCGTGCTTATCGTCTCTGCTTTTCTCTTAGGGTGGATCGTGTTTAACACCCAGCGAACGATGAACTGGCTGGCTAGGCGAGCGCCTTCGTGGTGGCCGTTACGCGAGACATCTATATCGTTGGCCAATAAGCGTTTATGGATATGGGTCTATAGAATTGATTGTGCCGTCGTTTTTAAAGGGATCGTGTTAATGCTCGTCTCGCACTGGCTGTCGCGCTAATAGCGAAATTTGCTGAGAGCTGACAGCCGTCAGCCTGTTTTTTATGGAAAACCTTATCGGCCGCTATCGCAACGTCAACATTCTGGCGATAGTCATTGTCATTCAAATACTCGGGTTGGCAGTCCAGGTTAAGCGCTCGACTGAGAACCAGTCATCACGGCTGATCCGCGTCTGGGCGGTCACGGCAGTGACTCCGCTTGAAAAGCTCATCGTCAGCGCTCAGAGCGGCGCGACTGGCCTGTGGCACAACTACTTCTATCTGCGTGGCGTGCGGCAGGAGAACCGCGAACTTCGGGAGCAGATCGAACAGTTACAGTTGGAGCAAGTGCGGCTAAAACAAGATGCCGACCAGGCTCACCGTCTGCAAGCTCTCTTGGGATTCAAAGAACAGTTCATTGCGAAAACCACGGCGGCTCAGGTGATTGGCTCAAGCGGCAGCGAGCAATCGCGCACGGTTTACATCGATAAAGGGTCGCGAGACGGGATCGAGCCTGAAATGGCGGTAATCTCCTCCGAGGGCGTGGTAGGCAAAGTCATTTCTGTCTTCAACAGTACCTCGCAGGTGCTCCTGATCAATGACCAGCAAAGCGGGGTGGGGGCCATACTAGAACAATCGCGCTTGCAGGGAGTGCTAAAAGGTAAGGTCTCAGGGGAACTGATCATCGACAAAATCATGACCGACGAGGAAGTGAAGCCTGGGGATAGGGTATTGACCAGTGGCGGCGATCAGATTTTTCCGAAGGGACTGCCCGTAGGCAATGTAGTAAAAATTTCGAAGGGATCGGAATTCCTCCAAATAACGGTAAAGCCTGCCGCCATCCTGAACCATCTGGAAGAGGTCCTGGTAATAACCAAGAAAACGGAACACGAGGCGCCGCTGTCACCTGCGACACCGGTGCGGGCTGCCGATATTCTCGCCCAGCGGCTTCCGTCGGTTCCGGACAAACCGGCCGAGCCCGCGCTGAATTCGGTTTCACCTGGGGTCGCTCCCGCGGCCACACATCCAGCCACAGCCGGCGAGGGCGCGCGCTCCACAACTACTCCGGTCGGGAAAACTCAAACTACTGTGCCGAGTGCCTCCGTCACCGCAAAACCAGTGGCCCCATCAGCTCAACAACCGAAGCCCGTTGTGAGACCGCCAGTATCAGCACCTCCTAAGCCGGTGGCGGACACCCCGGCGGTCCAGCCTCAACCCGAGTCTTCCGGAGACACTCCTCAATAGACGTGGCCGTTACTTATACATCGCGCGACCAGATCGAGGTCTACCGGTTCAGTCTGCCGGTGGCGATCTTCGTGCCGCTGCTAGCCATCTTTTTCCAGGCGTTTGTTCCGTTGCGATTCTCGTTCTTCTCCATTTTCGATCTGCCGCTGCTGGTCGTGATCTTTTTTGCCATGGCGCGCCGTAGTCCGGTTGCCGGGTTGCTCACGGGTGCGTGCATCGGCCTTCTCCAGGACTCGCTCACTCATCATCCAATCGGAGTCTATGGCATCGCAAAAACCGTGGTCGGCTATGGCGCGTCGTCCCTGGGAGTGAAGCTGGACGTGGAAAGCGTGGGCACGCGGCTGCTGGTCACGATCGGATTCTATGTCGTCCATCAGGTGCTGTATTTCATGGTCGCCCGAGGCATGGTGCGCCTGGATTTGCACTGGAGCTGGCCCCATGAATTAGGAGCCGCCTTCGCCAATGCGATCCTTGGGGTGTTCTTGTTTGCGCTGATGGATAGGCTGAAGCAGAGGGCGTGAAAGGCAGTCGTTGGTCGTTGGCTATTGGTCGTTGGCAAGGGCACGACGCGGAGCACATCTCCCCTGGTGGATTAAACGAATCACCAATTGATCCGTTTGTTCCCAGATACCACGTCGAAATGGTGGTCGCGGCTTAAGATTGCAAGCCGGTGCTGGCGGCATAGCGCAGCAATCCAGAGATCGTTTGTGGGAATTGGATGTCCGGCCCGTCTCAGCTCAATATTGATGTCGGCATAGTGAAGTGTGGTCCTTTCTGAGATTTCCAGAACTGTGCAATCTGCAAGAAGGCCGTCTAACCAACTAGAATATCGGGCCTTGTAGCGCGACTGTGCGATTCCGTAGCGATACTCTCCCAGTACGACCACCGGGATTGCCAATTGCTCCGCACCAGCGAGAATGGTGAGCACGGCAGGATGTTCGTCAGCAAAAGCGGACAACGCATTGGTGTCGAGGATCACTGCTAAAGTTGCTCACTCCCAGTTTTCCCGATCGATCTGTTCGAAAGCCTCTTCAATTCGCTTGTTGACCCGCTCGGTTTCTTTGCGCAAGGGCTTCAGTTTACCCACATGTCTCATCCACGGTTTCTGGCCGGTTCCAGAGGTCACGCTGAGCTTGTCTTGCACAGCCTCGGTCACAAACTGACGAAGGGGAATGCCGCGTTGGGCGGCTACCGATTTTGCCCGGCGGAATAGCAGGTCGGGTATTTCGAGCGTCGTTTTCATGTTCCATATTACCATATTTATGGGAGTATGGAGTAAAATAAAAGTCAGTCTTGGCCCACGGCTTTGAGCTACGTTACTCGGCTGCTCACGAGTGGGTGCTTCAGGGCGGAAGTCAAGCGGTGTAGTCTCAGTGACCTTCGTTACTGAAGGTCCCATTCCCGACCAATCCAGAGAAGATTTACAATTAAGTTAACCCCATGCAGCAAACCGTAATGGCCAACGACCAACGACCAAGGACCAACGACTGATTTATGTTTGGCCGCGATGAAAAGCTCTCGCCTATCCGCTTGACTGCGGTGCAGTACGTCATTCTTGTCATCTTCCTTTTTCTGGCTTATGGGCTGTGGAGGTTGCAGGTGTCGCAGAGCGATTACTATTCCGCGGCTGCCGAGAAAAATCGGGTGCGCAATGTCCCGATCCTCGCACCGCGAGGGAAAATTCTGGATCGTAACGGGCGCGCCATCGTCGATAACTATCCCTCATTCACTGCGCTGCTTATGCGCGATTCTTCGCGCGACCTGAACGCCGATGCCGGCCTGATCGCCCAAGGGCTGCACATGGATGTTAAGGAAGTGCGCGATAAAATTCGCCACTTCGCTTCCATGCCCCAGTTTCAGCCGATTTACCTAAAAGAAGACATCACCATGGATGAAGAATCCTTCATCGAGGCGCATAAGAGCGAACTGCCGGAACTCGCCACCATCATGGCTTACCGGCGTCTCTATCCCCTTAAAGGATTTCTGGCGCACTTGATTGGTTATGTCGGCGAAGTCAGCGAAGACATGCTGAACCAAGCCCAATTTGAGCTCTACGATCCTGGCGACGTGGTTGGGAAATCTGGCGTCGAACTGCAGTACAACTCGGTCTTGATGGGCAAGAACGGCTCGCGGCAGGTGGTCGTGAACAGCCACGGAAAAGAAGTCGGCAAGCCTTTGGATGAAAAACCCGCAGAGCCAGGCAAACCGCTCAAGCTGACAATTGACATTGATCTGCAAATCGCAGCTGAAGAAGCGATTGAAGGGAAAAACGGCGCGATTATCGCCATGGATCCGCACACCGGCGAAATCCTCGCCATGGTGAGCCGCCCGGTCTTCGATCCCAATGATTTTGCAGTCCGAATTTCCAAGGGCGAATGGAACAAGCTGGTAAACGATCCCGATAAGCCGCTCCTAAATAAGGCTATCCAGGCGCAACTCGCGCCCGGCTCAACATTCAAAATCATCATGGCAACCGCGGGATGGCAGGAGGGCGTTGCCCAAGACCTTAATGTTCACTGCAACGGCGGAGCCGAGTTTTATGGCCGCCGATTCGGATGCTGGGTGAAAACCGGCCACGGTGAAGTTGATCTCACGAAAGCGATTTATCAGTCTTGTGACGTGTTCTTTTACACGCTGGCGGAAAAACTGGGGATCGGCCGCATTTCAAAGTACGCTACCGACTTAGGTTTGGGGCAAAAGACGGGGATTGACCTGCCGCAGGAGGCAAGCGGGATCATGCCCTCCGAAGAGTGGAAACTCCGCAACTTCCGGCAGAAGTGGTTTGCCGGAGAAACAATCTCCGTTGGCATCGGCCAGGGAGCTGTGACCACTACGCCGGTGCAACTGATGCGCGCCATTGCAGCCATCTCGACGGACGGCCGCATGGTTGTCCCGCACGTGGCCGACCCAGCCGGCCTTCCCCCGGGATACCTCGAAATCAATCACTACACCGACGTGAAGAACATTCCGATCGATTCGACTGGATGGAACCTGATTACTGACGCGATGGGACGGGTGCTGCTGCCGGAAGGCACCGCTCCTTCGGCCCACATTCCGGGAATCGACATAGCTGGCAAGACGGGATCGGCTCAGGTCGTCTCGCTTGCAACGCGCGCGAAGCACCAGAACAACGAGGCATTGAACCAGAACGGATGGTTCGTAGGATTCACTCCTCGGCGCAATCCCGACGTTATTGTGGCGGTGCTGTTCGAGGGCGGCGAACACGGAAAATTGGCAGCGCGCCTCGCGACTCAGGTGATCAAAGCCTACGTCGATAAGCAGCGGCGCCTGCCAACGAAGATGGTGGAGAAGAGTGACGGGAAAGTCGAGATTGGCAGCCTGTGGACCGATCCCGATGCTGATGGAGATGGGCAGAAATTGCAAGGCGGACGTTTTTCAGTGAATCTGCCGAAACCGCCACTGCCATTGGCGACGGCAGCGCCAGGGTTGGGGGGGGTTAACTGACGGCTGATCGCTGAGAGCTGACAGTTTTTTTATGGCCCGCAACATTTCATTTCGCGATTTTGACTGGCTGCTGCTGACCTTTGTGCTGATCATCTGCACTCTGGGCGTGGTTGAGATCCGCAGCGCTACTCTGCACACCAAGTTTGCGGGCGTCCACATTAAGCAGCTTTACTGGATTGCCGGCGGACTGGTGGGGATGTTCGCTGTGAGCGTATTAAATTATCAGATGCTGCTTGAGCGGGTGCACTGGATGTACATTGGGGCGGTTGCATCGCTCATGACAGTCCTCGTCTTCGGCCAAAAGTATCTAGGCGCGCGGCGCTGGGTGAAGCTGCCCGGCGGCAACCACTTCCAACCGTCAGAATGGGTAAAGCTGATTCTGATTCTGGCAGTCGCCAAGTACTTCGCCGACCTTCAACAAAGAGAACTCTCATGGTCAGACTTTGTCAAAGCTGGAGCGATCGTCGGTGTGCCCATGCTCATGGTGCTGGCGCAGCCCGATTTGGGCACCGCACTGACATATCTTCCAGTGGCGGTAATTGGCCTTTTTCTCGGCGGTGTTCGCTTGAAGCAAGCACTGATTGTTGTCATGTTGGCCGGTTTGGCGATGCCGCTGGCCTGGCATCACCTCAAGGATTATCAGAAGCAACGGCTGGTTAGCTTCATGGCGCCTGACGCCGATCCCAGGGGTGCCGGGTACCACGTCGCGCAATCGTTAATTGCGGTAGGTTCCGGCGGAATATGGGGTAGCAGTTCGGGATCGCAGACCCATCTGGCTTTCCTGCCGGAGCCTCACACCGATTTCATTTTTGCGGCTTTCTCCGAGGAACATGGTTTTGTAGGTGCGCTGGCGTTGTTGCTGTTATACTTCATAGTGCTGATGCGCTTGACCCAGAACGCGCAGACAGCGCCCGACCGCGCTGGCACGTTCATAGTGATGGGTGTGGTGGCGGTTTTGACCTTTCATATCCTGGTCAACATCGGCATGGTGGTTGGCTTTATGCCGGTCACCGGAATACCTTTACCCTTAATGAGTTACGGGGGTTCATCGGTCCTATTCATGTTTCTAGCGCTAGGGATGGTGATGAACGTCCGGATGCGCCGCTTCGTTAACTGAAGCAAAAGGTAAGCAAGCAGTAAACCGTGCGCCCGAGGCGTGCGGACTAAAGAGATTACGACCGCCCTCACGTGAAGAGGGCACGCACCGGCAGGAATGATAGGCCGGGTAGGATTGAAGTAAGGGCGCTTTGGGCAGGTAACGGCCCCCTCAGAGAAACTGAGAGAGCGGTCACAACCCCGGCGCATTGCGATCAGTGGAAAAGACTTTCGAATTTCTGCAGCCAGCCCGGCTCGGGACAGTAGTCCTGGGCCAGGGATCTTCTTTGCGCCGGGCGCATCGAACGGTCATCGCATTCTTCTTTCCTTCTCGCCCCACTCCTAGTTTCCGGTGAAACCCGCGGTCGATTAACGGCCCGCGGGCCGGAGTTTCAATGACAAAAGAATTGTTTGTGTCTTCCACGCCGCACGAAACCAAAGTCGGCATGGTGGAAGATGATCAGTTAGCTGAAGTGTATCTGGAGCGTGAGAACGAATACACGCTTGCAGGATCAATTTACAAAGGACGAGTCACCCGGGTGTTGCCAGGAATGCAATCCGCGTTCGTGGATATCGGATTGGAGCGCGATGCCTTTCTCTACGTCTCCGATTTCATGGAACTGGAGAGCCAGGACGAAGACATCGAGGAGATTCCAGCGGGACGCAGCGTATCGGACTACCGGCCAGCACAACAGCCTTCGATAGCGGCAGCTGTTCCGGTCGCGGGGACGCAATCCGAACGCGAAGTACAGGATCATGTCGCGGTCGCTCATCCAGCGGCTCCCGAGGTTCGGGAAAGCGTTCGGGAAAGCTCAGGTCAACGCGATGAGCGGGACAGCCGGGGCGGGTGGCGAAGCCGGCGTCGCCGTGGCGGGCGGCGCGAAACTGGCGGCCAGGAGCCCCAGTTCTCGCGGCCAGCGCAGACTGAGCCAAAGCCGGAACGCGAACAATATGGGCCACCGCCGGGCTATCAACCGATCATCCTGCCGGGCGAGTCAATCTCGAAGTACCGGCGGGTTGCGGAACATGCGCCAGCTGGTCCAACTGCGGCTGCCCAGAAAGCGACACCCGCCACCGATGAGGTCCACAACGCCATTGCTGAAACCTTTCCTCAGGACGAACCGCTGTTTGCCGAGGCAACGGTTGGTGGAGAGACTCAGCAGGCTGAGTCGAGTCTTCCGGCATCCAGCACGGGCGAGGACGCCCGCGCCTCTACGTTCATGAATGACGAGCCTGCCCCCCCCATTCAGTATGGAGGAACGGGCGTCCCCGCCCGTTCAACCGGGCATCCGGAGGACGCACGCTTTGAAGTCCCCCCTCCAGAACCACAGGTCGGCTCCGACGAATGGGAGCGCGAACAGAAGCGCCGACACGAGATGAATGTGGCTGCAGTCTTCGGCGGGGAACAGAAGGAAGTGACAGGTCAACCAGCCGAAGATCCAGAAGAAGACTTGGATGAAGACAAGCTGCTTATCTTGCCAGAACATTCCGATCAAAGGCCCGCTGCGTCCGCCGGGACAATGGAAGAAGAGGAAATCGACGAAGAAGAAGCCGATCTTGCTTCCTACGTAGAGGACTTGGAGGAAGACGCGGCATTCGATGAATTCGAGGAAGAGACACACGCGGCCGGAGATCGGGTTGAGCCTGCGGCGGAGCAGGAGATCGCTGCGTCGGCCGAGGACAGCGCTGGTGTTGTCCCATTCTCGTCCGAACCAGTATCGCAGGGGACGGTCGAGGTTGCTCAAGCAGAAGAAGAAGTGGATGACGCTGCTGAAGACGAAGCTGAACTCGAGGAAGCCCAGGCAGAAGCCGAAGCCTTACTGGCTGCCGAGGCTGTCGGAAACGGCACCGTAGACGCGCGGGCCGAAGTGCGAGCTCCTGTGGCCACCGCTGCCTACACTCAGCGCACGCCGCGCCCGGCCTTTGACCGGGACCGAGGACGCGGCCAGCGCCACCGTAGCGGAGGAGGAGGGCGTCGCTTTCGCCGCCATGAGCCCCAGAATCTGCCGTTGATTACAGACCTGCTGAAAGAAGGACAGGAAATCCTGGTACAGATTGCGAAGGAGCCAATCGGCAAGAAAGGCGCGCGTATTACCAGTCACATCGCGCTGCCCGGACGTTTTCTGGTCTATATGCCGACGGTGAATCACACCGGCGTCTCCCGGAAGATTGCTTCCGAAGAAGAACGGTTGCGGCTGAAGCGGATCATCCAGAGTGAGCGCGAAAACGGACACGGCGGATTTATTGTTCGAACTGCTGCCCAGGGAGCCGACGAACAAGAGCTGCGCGCGGACATCCGCTTCCTCAAAGGACTGTGGAACGAAATTCGCACCCGCGCAGAGAATGGCAAGCCACCTGCACTGATTTACCACGACCTGAACGTGGTCGAGCGCATACTGCGCGACCAGGTTACCTCGGACTTTTCCGCCATCTGGGTCGACACCGAGCAGGAATACGAACGCATTCTGCGCTTCGCCAACCGCTTCCAGCCCGCGCTGATAAGGCGAGTGAAGCTCTACACAAAAGAGACTCCCCTGTTCGAGCAGTTTGGGCTGAAAGATGAAATTGATAAGGCGCTCAAGTCGAAGGTCTGGCTGAAGAGCGGCGGCTACATCGTCATCAACCAGACTGAAGCGCTGGTGGCGATTGACGTAAATACTGGCAAGTACGTCGGCAAGACGGCGCGCCTGGAAGACACCATCGTAAAAACCAACGTGGACGCCATCAAAGAAATCGTTCGGCAAATCCGTCTGCGCGATCTCGGCGGAATCATCGTCATCGACTTCATTGACATGGATGAACGGCGCAACCGGCAAAAAGTCATGCAAGCTCTGGAAGAAGCATTGCGCGGGGACCGCTCGCCTTCAAAGGTCCTTCAATTTAACGATTTCGGCCTGGTAGCGATCACGCGCAAACGGGTAAAGCAGTCGCTGGAGCGCACAATTGGTTCGCCGTGCCCGTACTGCGAATCCACTGGGTACGTTAAGTCAGTAAACACGGTTTGCAATGAAATCTATATCGAGATGCGGAAGATCGCGAAGCAGCTCGATCACTCCGACGTGATGCTGCGGGTACATCCGGAAGTGGCGAAAGCGCTGAAGACCAGCGGTGGGCGTTGGCTGAACGAACTGGAAGAGCTGACGAAGAAAACGGTGATCGTGAAGAGTGATCCGGCCTTGCATCAGGAGCAGTTTGATATTAATTGAAGCTCTTAGCTCTTAGCCATTAGCTTTTGGAGAGACGGGCGTCCCCGCCGCCCGTCTTTTTCTTGTCCGAATAGAGCTGCCATCCCATCAAACTTCGTTTATTGGAACTTGACTTTTTCCCGCAATATGGCACACTAGGTAAGCACATATAGTATGCATACTCATAGAGCACATATATTACTTCCTGAAGACTTAGTCCAGGAGATCGACAATCTGGTCGGCCCACGGGGACGCAGCGCCTTTCTGGTAGAGACCGCTCGGAATGAAGTCAGGCGCCAGAAGCTGCTGCGATTCCTGACTAGCAAGGAGCCTGCGTGGAAGGATGAAGACCATCCAGAACTAACCAGCGGATCCGCAAAGTGGGTGCGGAAGTTGCGTGCAGAGAGCGAACACGCTACCCGACAGCGCCAGAAGCGCAGGGACTGAACTGCGAGATGAATCTATTACTTGACACTTCAGTTCTCATCGATACCCTACGCTCCCGTAACCGCCGTAAAGAGTTGCTGGCTAGGCTTGTGGAAGAAGGACACCGCCTGACCACGACTGCCCTTAATATCGCGGAGATCTATGCTGGAATTCGTTCTGGCGAGGAGACGCGAACTTCCTTGTTGCTGGATTCATTGGACTGCTATGCCCTCGATTGTGAGACTGGAAAACAGGCAGGATTGCTCAAGAACGTTTGGGCTAGAAAAGGTAAAACAGTTTCACTGCCAGATGCAATCGTCGCCGCGATTGCGATCGAGCGAGGATGCACCCTTATGACGGACAATCGCAAAGACTTTCCGATGCCAGAACTCAGTCTGTATCCGTTGCCCTAGTAAACGCAATTCAGTCCGCTCCGACGGCAGCACTCTTTGCTTCGACCGACCCAGTCAGTGTCGCAACCGCGATGCCACTGTAGTCATGCAACTTCTTCAGTGAAGTTTGCATTTCTTCAACTTGCTGGCGATGACCGCGCTGCGAAGCCAGCGTGCACACGCGTTCGGAATTCTCCGTTGCTTTGCTGGCTATTTCCAGCAGCGTGACCAGCGAGTCCGCGTGCAGCTTCCATAATGAAGGAGAGTTGTTGGCGCGCTTGAGTTCTTCCAGCTCGGTGATGATGCGAGCAGTCACCGCGACCAGGCGCAGCAGCACCCGTGCCACACCTGCGCGCAGACTCTTTTCTTCGAGATAATCCGCGCAATAGGCATCGGCCTCAGCCGGTGTGAGGGTCAGATTGAAGAAGCGCATGGGTACGACCTGGCGGAATTTGGGGTCGGCGACGCGCACAAAAATTCGCACTGACTCTTCTACTTTGAGCAGCTTGGTTTCTTCGGATGCAACCTGCTGCGGTGTCACCGCCTTCCGCATAGCTTTCAGATTGAACGGAGGTGTGACTGCAGGATTGCTGGAAGTTTTTGTCGCAGGCTTGGGCGCCGCCGCTGAACGCGCCTGCTTCGAGCCCCGTTTCATCGGCGGTTTCGCCTCCAGAGTCTGTTTCAGTTTCGACACGCGGCGGAATTTTTCTAGAGCATGTCCATAATCAAGCTTGAGCAAGCCATTTTCGTCCATGGACTTCACTTGGTCGACAGTAACGTCCACTCCGTCCACGCTGCCCAGAATGGTGCCGCCCTGCTCTTCCAGATCCCCAGCAAAAGCCTTAATTTCTTTTGTCGCAGCGTGAAAGAGTTCGTCAAACTTTGAGCCGAACGTCGTATTGTAAGGTGCAATCGTCGCCAGCACTCCGGGATGAAAGAACGAATCTTCCAGTGTCTGCTTCAGTTGGCGGACCGTTTGGATGACTCCTGATTCCAGCAGCGCATTCAAATCGCGAAAACGCAGTACCTGTTCTTCCAGCGGATCGAAGCGGCGCAGAATCTGAATGTGTTCTTCGGGAAGCGGCGGCGGATCGGAGTCGGCGAGAATTTCAATCAGCGCGATTTCAAACGGCGAAAGGGGAAGCGAGCCGTCCAGTCCGTAGCCGCGCTGTTCCCACTGCCCAGGTACGCGAGGATGGCGATAAAGAAAAGTAGAAACGATGTCAGTCTTGTCGCGGTCGGTATCCAGGTGGTCGTGCTTGCGCACGAAATACCGGAGCATGGCTTCAGCGATCTCCGGGTCGGTTTCGTCGTTGAAAGCTCTCCGCAACATGGCTGGAGAAATGGCCATGTCGAGGAGCCGCAGCCAGCGGCGCATGGCGCCCAGCACCTCACCTACATCGTTGTCCCCTTGCAGGGAGACAGTCTCCAGCCCCGCCGGGACCGGGACCTCGCCAGCCACGGCCTCCTGCAGGAGCTTCTCGTAAAAGCCCTGAACAGTGGCCAGGATGGCAAGCTCCCATTTGGGATCTTCAGCCAAAAGCGTTTCCTCGATGAAATCGGTTCCAAAGTAATACTGCCAGAGGGCGGGGATTACGGGGTAGTTACCTTAGTAAGACTGGGCGGCTCACCATGGAGGCACGGAGAAAACCCGGAGGAGTTATGTAGCGTCCTGCTGAGGCTCGCTATGAAAAAAGGGTTTACGCATGCCGATCTGATTTTGCTTTTCTCCGTGTCTCGTGCTCCGTGGTGAACCGTCTTTCGTCTACTCGAAGACGACCGTCTTGTTCCCATATAGCAGAACACGGTTTTCAACATGCCAGCGGACAGCGCGAGAGAGTACGACTTTTTCCAGATCGCGGCCTTTCTGAATGAGGTCGTCGACTGAATCACGGTGCGAGACGCGCACCACGTCCTGCTCGATGATGGGGCCATCGTCGAGCACTTCGGTCACATAGTGGCTGGTGGCGCCAATCAGCTTCACCCCGCGGGCGAACGCCTGGTGGTAGGGCTTGGCTCCGACAAACGCTGGCAAAAAAGAGTGATGGATGTTGATGATCCGCCGCGGATAGGCGTTCACGAACTCCGTCGAAAGAATTTGCATATAGCGCGCGAGCACGATGAAATCCACGCCGTGTCGTTCGAGCAGTGACAGGATTTGGCGCTCTGCACCTTGCTTGTCTTTCTTTTCGACCGGCACCAGAAAAAAGGGAATCCGGTAGAAATCCGCGATGGCCTGGCTGTCGGCATGATTGGAGACTATGCAAGGGATCTCGCAGGCTAGTTCCCCACTCTGGTGACGGTAGAGCAGATCCACGAGGCAGTGGTCGTACTTCGAAACCAAAATCGCCATTCGCGGACGGTAATCGGATTGCGCGAGCCGCCAGCGCATGTCGAAGTCGATGGCAATCGGAGAGAAGTGACGCGCGAAATCGTTGAGGGGAACATCGAACTCGGCGGGATCGAATTCCACGCGCATCAGGAATGTGCCGGAATCCACGTCGCTGTGTTCGTCAGCGTGCAGGATGTTGCCGCCATGCTGAAAAACAAATCCGGCGATGCTGGCGACCACGCCTTTTCTGTCTGGACAACTGAGCAAGAGGACGGCGCTTTTCTTTTTCATCGCCGCCCCTTCAAGTCTTTTAGGATTTCGCGAGCGGCGTTCGCGCCCGACCCTCCAGTGAGGCCAGTGCCGGGATGCGTTCCCGATCCGCAGAGATACAGATTCTGAATCGGCGTCCGGTAGCGGGCCCAGTCAAGAATTGGACGCATGGTGAAGACCTGGTCTAGAGCGAGCTCGCCGTGGAAAATATGGCCTCCAGTGAGCCCGTATGTTTCTTCCAAATCCAGCGGTGTAATGATCTGGTGATGGAGAATCTTGTCCGGAAGATCGGAAGCGTATTGCGCTAGAGTTTTTACCACAGTGTCACCGAGTGCGAGGCGTTGGGCTTCATCTTGCCAGCTGCCGTTCTTCAATTTGTATGGAGCGTATTGCATGTAAATGGACATCACGTGCTTGCCTTCGGGCGCAAGCGGTGGATCGGTGAGAGTAGGAATTGTAACTTCCAGGTACGGAGCGTGGGAAAAATTCCCGTATTTTGATTCGTCGAAGGCGCGCTCCAGATAGTCGATTTCTGGTCCGATGTGAATTCTTCCCGCCAGCGCGCCGTCGTTTCCGTCGAGTGCCGTGAATTTCGGTAGGCCTGAGAGGGCGAGGTTCACCTTGGCGACGGTTCCGTTCATGCGGTAGTTCTGCAGCCGCTTGGTGAAGGTAGGGGAAAGCAGCGATGGATCGGTGAGCTTAAGAAATGTGCGCTTGGGGTCGGCGCTTGAGATTACTGCGCTGGCAAGAATTTCTTCTCCTGTCGAAAGGACGACTCCCTGGGCGGCTCCATTCTTGATCCTAATTTCGATGACTTCTGCGCCGGTGCGAATCTCGGATCCCGCATGCTGGGCGGCCCCGGCCATCGCTTGCGTAATGGAGCCTAGTCCGCCGGCTGCAAAGGAATTGCTCCCTGCCGGATTCGAGTCTGCCGCCGCGCGTAGTAGCAAAACGAGGCTTGTCCCAGCGGACCACGGCCCGAGAGATGTCCCGAAAATGCCGCGGGCGGCAATCGTGGCACGAAGAAGGTCGTTCTCAAAAAACTCGGCTGCGAGATCGGCAACCGCCATCGGCGCCCAGCGCAGCAGGTTGTAAGTATTTGCCTTGCCAAGCCCGCGTAAAGAGCGTCCGAGTTGCAGCAGGCCAAAAAGGTCGGCTGCAGTCGGGTGCTCGATTTCCGGAGGAGTTTGTGCCAAAGAGTTGGCAATTACTCGGGAGGCTTTTTCGATGGCAGGCTGAAATTCGCGATACTTCGCAGCGTCGGCTTCTGAAAACTTCGCGATTTCCTGTGCGGCTCTTTCAACGTCTCGATAGAGAATTAACGCACGGCCATCGGGCGAGAACGCAGTTACGGCAACCTCTGGCGTGATCAGCTTCAGACCATGTTGCTCGAGTTGCAAGTCGCGAACGATATCAGGGCGAAGCGGCCCCGCAGAGTGGGCGAGGAGGGACGCGCGAAATCCGGGATGAAATTCTTCGGTGATGGCGGCACCACCGACTTGATTCCGGCGTTCGAGGACCAGCGGCTTAAATCCGGCGCGTGCTAGATAGAAGGCCGTGACCAGCCCGTTGTGGCCGCCGCCAATGATCACGATGTCGCGAGAGTTAGCCATGCCTCTGTGTCTTCCTCTGTGCGCCTCTGTGCTCTCCGTGGTGAAGTCTTGGATTTTTAGGCTCGCAAAAACCAAAATCCTCAACCACAGAGGCCACAGAGTTACACAGAGAATTTCAACTGACGTCCTTCAAAATCTCCAATGCTGCAAGCCTGCCCGGCGCGCCCATGATTCCGCCGCCGGGATGCGTGGCCGATCCGCACATATACAAATTCTTAATCGGAGTACGGAAACGCGCGAATCCCGAAACTGGGCGCAAAAAGAAAAGCTGTTCCAGCGAAAGCTCACCTTGAAAAATATTGCCTTCGGTCAGTCCAAAATCACGTTCAAGATCGAGCGGCGTGAGCACCTGTTTGTGCAGAATGATATTTTTCAAATTCGGGGCGTACTCGGAGATCGTGTCAATTACGGTGTTGCCGAAATCGTCGCGAAGCTGGTCCCAGTTCAGCCCCGGACGCAGTTTGTACGGAGCGTACTGCACGAAGCACGACATCACGTGCTTCCCCGGCGGCGCAACGCTCGGATCGGTGAGCGATGGAATCACCATGTCAATGTAAGGGCGGCGGGAGAACATTCCGTACTTCGCATCATCGTAAGCTTTTTCCATGTAGTCCACGGCCGGTGAAATGGAAATCGCGCCACGCAGATGTGGGCCGATTCCAGGCATGCACTTGAAATCCGGCAAGACGTCCAGAGCAAGGTTTACTTTTCCTGACGATCCGCGAAATTTGTAACGTCGCACTTCATCGAGAAATTCGCCAGGCAAATTTTCGTTGTCGATAAATTCGATAAACGTATGCCGAGGGTCCACGCTCGACGAAATCACGCGACTGTAGATTTCATCGCCATTCGCCAAAGCCACTCCAGTCGCCCGACCGTTCTTCACAATGATCTTGGCTACAGCCGCCTCTTTGCGAATTTCTACTCCCGCCTCGACTGCCGCGTCGGCGATGGCGTTTGAAATTCCTCCGGTGCCGCCGCGGGCGAATCCCCACGCGCGGAATGCGCCGTCGATTTCTCCCATGTAGTGGTGCAGCAGAACGTAGGCGGTGCCGGGCGAGCGCACGCCGAGGAACGTACCAATAATTCCCGACGCCGACATCGTGGCCTTGAGCACATCGGTTTCAAACCACTGGTCGAGAAAATCCGCCGCGCTCATGGTCATGAGTTGCACCAGGTTGTAGCGATCGTCGCTGGCAAGTTTCTGAAAACGCCGTGCCAGAAACAGCAGCTTCGAAAGGTCTTTGGGATTGAATCCAGTTGGGTCGGGCGGGACCATGTTCATGATCGGCTTCACGAAATGGCACATCGGCTGCATGGCCTTGCCAAACTCGTCGTAAGCCTCAGCGTCGAGGCGCGAGTGGCGCGCAATTTCGCGATGCGTCTTGCCATGATCGTTTACCCGCCACAGGTAATCGCCGCTGAGCATGGGCGTGAACGTGCCATCGAGCGGAAGAATTTCCAGGCCGTGGCGGGGCAGGTCGAGGTCGCGAATGATCTCCGGCCGCAGCAGTGATACGACGTAAGAGCAAACCGAAAACTTGAATCCGGGAAAAATTTCTTCCGTGACCGCCGCCCCGCCCAGCACATGCCTCCGCTCAAGCACCAGCACTTTCTTTTCCGCGCGCGCGAGATACGCGGCGTGGGTCAGGCCGTTGTGGCCTCCGCCAATCACGATGACGTCGTAAGAAACAGCCACTAGCTTCTAGCTCCTAGCTTTTAGCTGTCAACTCTCAGCCGTCAGCTTTCAGTTCTTGCACAGAGTTTTGCTGCGAAAAAGAATGATACTCGCGAACAGTGCTTTGCGGCGCGGATCAGAGTCCGCTAGGAAGGAGGCTCCATTGAATGAGGCGGGACATAAGAAGCTAGATTCTAGCTGTCTCACGAGAATTTGTCTCTAAATCAATACGGGCAGGGCTTGCCAACCTGCCACACCAATTTATCCTCATGTGTCATTGACCACCTGGTGTCCTCTTCGAAGTCGGCCCACGCGGCAGGCATAAGTTCAGAGAACTTCTCGCACGTATGCCGAGTTGTTAAACACCTCAAATTAAATTGAAACGCGTGCTCAATATTTTTAGGCTCAGTGTCTTCAGAGGTTTCTGCGCTGAACGAACGGATATTACTTGCGTTCCCGATCGTACCCAGGGTGCCGCTTGAGTGGATAGTAGGTACATAGACTACGCTGCAAATGTTTCTCCTCCCATGCTGCGACCTCGATTTTCGGATAATCGCTATGGGAGAGGGACCTAACGTCCGCCTGCGCTAATAATGCACTCGGGCAACACCGGTTCCTGGCGCGTACACCTTGTTGCATCCCGATCACGTCCGTGGCGATTCACACGCATCGTAAGGTCCCTCACCCACCCGCTTTCAGCGTGCGCGTTCGGGATGACATGAGGTGGGTATAATCCGGAATTCAGAAGTTATCGAGGAAATCATGCCCATCGGAACCGCACTTCAGGAACAAACTCTTCCACTCTGTTACAGCCCAAAATACCGCGAGTGGTTGTGTCCCATGAGCAATCTGTGAATCCACACCTAGGCACCAAGCTTCTCTACCTCTCGCAGGCCGACGTCTCGTCTACCGGTTTGAGCATGGAAGAAATCATTTCGGCGCTCGAATTCATGTTCCGTGAAAAAGCCGAAGGGCGGGTCGAAATGCCACCGAAGATCGGCATTCATACCATGCCCGATGCCTTCATTCACGCCATGCCTGCCGCCATTTCTGGGCAGAAAGCTGCGGGTATGAAGTGGGTCGGAGGCTATCCCGCAAACAGCAAATGCGGACTGCCTTACATCACAGGCCTGCTAATCCTGAACGACTACGAAACCGGAATACCACTCGCGCTCATGGATTGCACGTGGATCACAGCCCAGCGCACCGGGGCCGCGACTGCGCTCGCCGCCAAATATCTGGCCCGTTCCGATTCCGAAACTCTAGGCATTCTGGGCTGCGGCGTGCAGGGACGGAGTAATCTCGAAGCTTTACGACTGCGTTTTTCTTTGCAAAGAGTCTTTGCATATGACACCCACATCGAGCGCGCAGAAAGCTACGCCCGCGAGATGCAATCGCGATTTGGAATCGAAGTGCAGCCGGTCAGCCACCCGCAAGAAGCCGCCATCGCCAGCGACATCGTCGTAACCGCTGGCCCGATTCTGCGCAAGCCGCATGGCACGATCAAAGCGGGCTGGCTTCAAGAAGGCGCCTTTGCATCCCTGGTGGACTTCGACTCTTATTGGTCTTCAGCAGCACTAGCAGAAGTGGACAAATTCTGTACCGACGACGTTGTTCAGATGAATCACTATCGCGATCTCGGATACTTCCTGCACATCCCGCCGATCCACGCCGACCTGGCGGAGCTTGTCACAGGACGCAAGCCGGGCCGCGAAAAGCAGGAAGAGCGCACCATGGCGTGCAATCTCGGCCTGGCACTCGACGATATCGCCGTCGCACCGTTGATCTATGAGCGGGCGTTAGCGAAGGGGATTGGAACCTGGTTGCCGCGGTGAACTGAAGTGCCCGCTCAACAACATCGTGGGTATAATCCAAAGTTCGAGGGAATTTAAAAGGGAAATCATGCCCATCGGAACTGCTTTTCACGAACGAACTCTCCCCCTCTGCCAGAGCTTGAATTACCGCGAGTGGTCGGGATACTACACGGTCAGCGTGTACGAGGTGCACCATGAGCACGAGTACAACGCCATCCGCAATGCGGCGGCGCTGATTGACATCACGCCGCTGTACAAGTACCTGATCACCGGACGCGACGCCACCAAGCTGGTGAACCGCATCATTACGCGCGACATCAACAAAGTGGCCAATGGCCAGGTGATTTATTGCTGCTGGTGCGACGAACAGGGCAACGTGGTGGACGACGGCACCATCACGCGGCTCGACGAAAACCGCTATCGCTGGACCGCCGCCGAGCCCAATCTGCGCTGGTTTCATCAGAATGGGCTGAATATGGATGTGCAGATTGAAGACATTTCCGAGCGCACCGCGGCGCTAGCACTGCAAGGACCAACTTCAGCGCGGCTGCTCAAGACTGTGGCCGAAGCGGAAATTACCAACCTGAAATACTTCCGCATGACCAGCGGCAAAGTCGCCGGCGTTCCGGTGGACATCTCGCGCACCGGCTACACCGGGGACCTGGGCTATGAAATCTGGGTGGAGTGGAAAGATGCAGTGAAAGTCTGGGATGCGATCGCGGTGGCGGGCAGGCAATTTGATTTGCATCCAACAGGGATGCTTGCGCTGGATGTTGCCCGCGTCGAAGCCGGATTGCTGCTGCTTGACGTGGACTACACCAGCTCGCGCAAGGCGCTGATTCCTTCCCAGAAATATTCGCCGTATGAGCTGGGATTTGGGAAGATGGTGCATCTCGAGAAAGAAAACTTCATCGGGCGGGACGCGTTGGTGACGGATTCAGGACAAGGAGTGGCCCGGCAGCTTGTGGGGCTGGAGCTCGACTGGATCGAGATCGAAGCGCTGTACGAAAACCTCGGCCTTACGCCCGCCGCGCCCAGTCAGGCCTCGCGTGTGCATGTTCCGGTTTACTCGGGCAGGCGGCAAGTCGGGAAGGCGACGTCGACAACTTGGTCTCCGGTGCTGAAGAAGATGATTGCGCTGGCTAGTGTCGAAAGTGCTCATTCGAAGCCTGGAACGAGATTGCAGATGGAAGTCACGATTGAGGCAGTACGGCAGAAGGTCTTGGCGACCGTGAAGAAATTGCCGTTTTTCAATCCGGCAAGGAAGACGGCGGTTCCGGTATGATTTCCTCCTCATAAATTGTCATCCTGAGCGAAGTCGAAGGACCCCATGATGCTAGCTTCACCACTAACCTGAAAAGGCATTCTCAACATTGCAGTGGTCGAACTCCTTTTGAGGCCGTTGCTGGTGTGCGCGAACACGGGGTCCTTCGACTCCGCTCAGGATGACAGAGTTGCTTTTCGGAGGGCACAAAAATCAACATCAACGGCGTCGGACAAGAATGTCCGACCCACACGGTCTACGTTATATCCGAATAGGTGGATGAGAAGAAATCTCCTGCTATGAACCTCTCGTGGCATTCGGTGCAGACCCAGTCTCTGCCATTTGTGAATCCGAGGCCGCGGCTGGCATCGTCGGATTCGAACAATTCCCAACAGCAGATAGCGCACTGATCTTTCTTCCATCCCCCTTTCACCAGCTCGAATTCAGACGATTTTTTCGCGAGGGTCAAATCAAAGGAAAATTTCTTTTCGTCTTGCCTCATTACGACGTTGTGCGGCTTCCAATGTTTTCGTCTCCAATGAAATTCTTTTAGATTGCTCACACTTCTCCGTAACTCTTCCACGTGCCTCGTCATACCGTGAATCGCAATTACCTCGGGCCCGGTCACGGTGCGATGATAAGCAATTGGAGGACGCGCCCTGAACGGACTCTGCTCCCCAAGCGCTTCCACCTTTTTCGGCAGCGACCCTAGGGTTACGCCGAAGCGCGAGAGAAACTCGGCAGAGGCAAACTCTTTTTCGCGCATAAGTCCTAGCAACAGATGTGCGGTGCCAATATGCCGGTGGTTTAGCGCGTCCGCTTCCTCAGCGGCATAGATAAGCGCGCGTTTTTCCTGATCGCTCAAAGGCAAATCAATATTCGTTGATATTTGTTCAGCGGGGTTGATGCTGAGACTATTTCTTGGCGCGCAGAATCGAAATCCACCTTCAACAGGACATGGCGCATGAGTTCCTTATCGTCGCGCAAAATGCCGAGGAGGAGATGGTCAGTCTCGATGAAAGGCGAGCCGAACTGACTTGCCTCGTATCGGGCGAAGAAGATCACCCGACGTGCCTTTTCTGTGTACCTCTCAAACATAGATGGATGGCCAGCGCGAAGGGATTATCCCATCCCCAGTTCGTCCGCGGCTTCGAGCACCGAGCCGCATTTGCGGCAGATGACCGCGCCGCAGTCTCCGCAGATGAGGGGGTCAGCGACTTCCTGTGCGCAGCGGGCGCAGTAGAGTGGCTCAGGTGTAGATTCTGGGGACATCAGGATTGAAATGTAACACAGGAAAGGGTGGCTTCAGGCTCTTAAGCCCAAAGCCTGACGCCTGCCTCTAGCTTCCCATCACTGCTGCGACCTTGGCAGTCAACTCGGATGGGGTGAACGGCTTTTGGAGAAATGCAGCGTCGCGGTCAAGGTCTTCAATTTCATCATCCGCGTAGCCAGACATGTACAGGACACGAATCTCTGGAAACCGTTCTCGAACCACGTGAACTAGTTCCGGGCCACTCATCCCTGGCATGACGACGTCGGTCAAAAGCAGGTCAATGCTTCCCGAATAATCCGCCATTAAGGATTTGAGCGCCTGAATGCTGGGCGCGGTCAGCACCTTGTACCCAGCTTGGGTCAGAATGGTTTCGCCCAATTCCCGCAGCAGCGGTTCGTCCTCCGCCAGAAGAATGGTCCCCGTTCCGCGCTTATGCGTGTCCGCTGTCATCGGTTTGTGAACCGCGGCCGGCTGATCCTCCACCCGGGGCATGTAGACCCGGAACTCAGAGCCTTTGCCCGGCCCGCTATCTACTTGTATATACCCGTTGCTCTGCTTAATGATGCCGTATACGGTGGCGAGACCGAGTCCGGTGCCTTTTCCGACCTCCTTGGTCGTGAAAAACGGCTCAAAAATCCGAGCCTGGGTCGCGGCGTTCATGCCAGTGCCGGTATCGGAAACTGACAAGGTAACGTAAGAACCCGCCCGCACCAGTAACTCGTCCTGCCCACAATCTTCCGCCAACTGCTGCATGCTGGTTGTGATAACGAGCCTGCCCCCCTTGGGCATGGCATCGCGGGCATTGACTACCAGGTTCAGCAGCACTTGCTCCATTTGCACCGGATCGGCTTTTACGTAGCCTAAGTCTGGCGCGGTCTGAATCACCAGATCCACTTTTTCCGAGAGCAACCGCCGCAACATTTTTTCTAGACCATGGACGATCGTGTTCAAGTCCAGAAACCTCGGCTGCAGCGTCTGTTTGCGACTGAATGCAAGAAGCTGATGAGTCAGTGAAGCCGCCCGGTCTGCTGCCTGCTCAATTTCCTTGGCGGCACGGTAGTCCTGTGTTCCGGGGTTTCGTTCCATCAGGATGCTACTGTAGCCCTTGATAATGGTCAGCAGATTATTGAAGTCATGGGCAACTCCTGATGCCAACTGACCCACGGCTTCCATGCGCGCGGCTTGTGCCAGGCGCTTCTCCATCTGCTTCTCTTCGGTGTCGTCGAGCAACACCCCATGCAGCAGCGCCCGTCCGTCCGGGCCCGGAACCAGCGATCCACTATCTTTAATCCAGATGATTTTTCCATCCCGCCGGAACATCCTGTACTCGGCGCGGAAAGGATTACCGGCGCTCGCGGCACTCTCGGCGTCGTTTACAAGCTGGCGGTCTTCCGGATGCACGTGCTGAATCCAGTTGCTGGAATCGGCAAGCCATTCGCTGGGCGCATAGCCGAGCAGCGCTTCGATCTGGGGGCTGACGAAGAGCCATTCGCCTTCCAGTCCCAGCTCGGCAATATAAGTCACCGCCGACAATTGCTCGACCAGACTGCGATAGAGGGTCTCAGCTTCGGTGCGTCCCCGTTCGTTCTTCTTTCGGTCGCTGATGTCTACAGCGACGCCAATGCTGCCGGCAAGATTTCCGTCGGCTGTGCGAATTGGCGCCCAGTGAGTCTCGAAGCAAAGTTCGCGCTCCGGGAATTCGTCAATGCAGGAAAATTCTTCACCGTTCAACGCGCGGCGCACGTGTTCAAGGACCCTAGGATTGTCGCGATACAACTGGAACACCGATTGGCCCACCACCTGCCCCAGTTGCCGCCCGAGTTTCTGAAGCGCGCGTCCTTCCGATAACGTGAAGATTCCCTTGGCGTCGAGCGCAAAGAAAACTACCGGCGCCTTGGTGACGATCGCCCGCAGGCGCTGCTCGGCTTCGCTAAGGATTGGAGCGGGTTTGGCCCGAGGAGTCAAAACTCTCTCTTTTTCTGGTGCAGCGCTGGATTTCTCAGCAGTCAGGGGAAGACCGCACTTGTGCGCCAGTCTAGCGCAATGCGACAAAAATTGTGAGTTACCTTTGTGACTTCGCGGCCTTTAAGGGTTAAGGCGGAGGCTATGTGTGGTCGCAATCCCAGCAATCGTCAGAACGCGCTGGGCGGGACGCCAGTTCATTTCTGCGCATCCCGCCCAACCACTGCTGAGCGAAAATCTGCAATGCGACGCTACTGCCCTATCGGGGGCAGGGCAATGCCGAATGTGGAAGCGCGCCCTCGTCCGGGAAGCTGAATGCGCCATCCACCGCATTCGATGAGGGTCCCATCTCAAACCATTGCAGCAAAGCCTCCGTCTGAGGGTGATAAGTGAAAGATTGACCATTTTCCTGGAGAGTAATCGGCACAGTTGCGGTCGGCAAAACCTCTACAGGATCGCCCGTCTCCAGGTTGTTTTGACAGATTTCAGACTTTGCAGGTAAACCAGGAAACTGCCAATTCGGCGTGGCGTTGTTCAGGAAGGGATCGTTGAACGCCTCGGAAGTTTCATGGGAAAGCGCAGTCACATCGTGGAAGCCGCCCCCGAACAGCCCCGGCGAGATCCAGCTGGCATACTGAGTAACCCAGCGGGTTATCGAGGTTACGCTCGGGTCGAAGAAGTAGGTATGGAAACCGATCGTGCAGCAATTTCCAGGAGTGTTTGGCTTGTTGGCGTTGAGCCCAAACAGAAAGGTGTTCGGAAACAAGGTCATATTCAAGGAGTCGGTTGTGAAATTGCCGAGGTTGATTTCATTATTTACTTCATTGCCGAAGAAAAAGTTGAATAGCAGATTCAGCATCAGCACGAAAGTGCTGCCGTCTGCAGCCGTGCCGACGAAATAGGAACGAGCCTGGATGACATGGCCGTTGGAGAGCTGAATATTGACGAACCTCGGTACGGTGATATTTACGCGGTTCACCACCGAAGGTTGAAGCACCGTATGCCAATTTGACGCCCTGCCGTTGAAGAACTCGGCGCGTTGCACCGCATCGGCAAACTGTATCTGAGTGCCAGAACGGTAGTTGGTCACCTTGAAGTTAGGAGACTGAAGAGTGAGGGATTCGAACGGCGCAAAGGGGACCGTCGTCAATGTGCTGCCATCTGCGTTGAGCAACGTCAGTGAAACTTCGGCGATTTTGGCCGGAGTCGTCTTACCAACTAGAGGCTGCCCTCCAATCATAGAGAAGTTAAACACGTTCCCGCGGCTGGGCCGACCTTGCGCAACAAACGCCCCATCGAAAGTGGAGATCGGGATCAGACTAATAATGGTTGCTGCGGCATTGCTGCTGTTTTGCACACTGCTTTGTCCGGCATCACCAATTACGGCGCCGGTTGTGGCATCCAATACAGTGCCTGAACCTATGAACGCTTGCGCGGGCTGGAAGCGATTCACGTTCACGGGCGCCTTCCGAGAATAACCGGCTGCACCGCCCGCCAAGGCAGCAGAGGCCTCGGGATCTTTTGCCTGGCTAAAGCTGACTGCACTGAGGCCAAGCAGCAGGCAACAAGAGATTGTAAATCGTGCGGCGACACTCATGCGACATCCTCCGACGCAGTTCAGAGTTTTTCGGATGACTGGAGCTTCCCTCACCCGTTCACGACAAAGTTGGAAGGTCCTCTAACGAAAAGAATCGGAACCGAATCAACTTAGACTCGCTCAGAACTGAGCGAATACACTACGATATGCCACAGAGGTAAGTTGTCAAGCAAAATCTCCGCGCGCCTTGGCGAATCGCGCTAGGGGCGCGGCATTCAGCGCGATATAGGCAAATATTTGCACAGTGTTTGTAATGGATCAGGACCACCGGGGGTTAATAGCGCGAGAAGCCAAGGGCAAAACTGATATGGTAGCGTTTCTGCCTGCATTATTTTGCCAAGCGGTTGTACTTCTTCAACACTTGCTGCAGCTTGTCATGCGGCAAGGCCGGCACGGTGTGATTATCGATCCCGGTCATGGTCTCCGCCGCGACCATGGCATTGACAACTGCCTCTTCGGTCGCCTGTACGGTTGCCAGGAACAAAGGGTCGAGCTTTTCATTCGGCAGCATGGTGATGTGGCGGAGTCCTTTACCGGAGATTGCGTCTGGATTGGCCGTCGAGAAGCTCATGAAGAGGTCGCCCGAACCGTCTCCCGAGTAACTACCGTCCCTGCCGACGCCCAGTGAAACCCGGCGCGCAAGCCGCTTTAATTGCGTTGGAATCAGAGGCGCATCGGTGGCTACCACCACAATGATTGATCCTGTGTCGGCATCCCAGATCGTTGGGCCCGGAATCTCGCGTCCAACTGGAAAGCCGGCAATGCGCAGTTGCTCCCGTTCGCCGTAGTTGCACTGCACCAACACTCCGACGGTGTAACCGCCCTGCTTGGCACTCAACACGCGCGATGAGGTCCCAACGCCGCCCTTAAACTCATTGCAAATCATTCCGGTGCCGCCGCCAACGTTACCTTCGGTGATCGGTCCGCTGGTGGCAGAATCTAGCGCGTGAATCGCGTCCGCAGCAGTCACATGAAAGCCGTTGATGTCGTTCAAGTAGCCGTCCCAGGTTTCGGCCACCACTGGCAGCGACCACCAGTAGCCTTCCATGTCGGCCTCGCCGCGTTTCACCTTCCACGCGATTACTGCATCGTGCACGACGCCCACGCTGTGGGTGTTGGTAATCATGACCGGGCCATCGAGAAAGCCTGAATCCTCCACCCAATGCGCTCCCGTCATTTCGCCATTCCCGTTCAGGCTGAACCAGCCGGCGAAAACTGCGTCTTTGGATTCCTTCCCGCGCGGCAGAATCGCGGTCACCCCAGTCCGCACCGGGCCACCTCCGACCTTCAACCCGCTTTCTCCTGAGATGAGCGTGGTGTACCCGACCTCGACACCTTTAATGTCGGTGATCGCGTTCAGCGGCCCTGGAATGCCGTCAAACGGTACTCCCAGGTCACGCGCTCGTGGTTTGGACTGTCCTAGGGATGAGAGCGAGCAAAAAAGTACAGTCGAAACGCAGATCACAGAATTCAGTTTGCGCATCCAAGTCCTCCAGGGAATGAAGAAGTATATTCGAGTGCTATGGTGAGACGACATCACAAGAAAGAGATGGAGAATTGGAAGCGTGCGCTTCTGGCTGGTTCTGCCGGCCTTAGTGTGATCTGTTTGCTGAAGGGCAACCGAAGCGGCGGCCTCATTTTCGGAGGAGTAGCGCTGGCAACGCTAGCATCCGAATATCCGGAGAAATTCGCGGAGATTCGCGCCAAGCTGCCAGATTACATTGAACGCGGCTCAACCTTCCTTGAGGTGGCATCGCGGGTAGGTGAGCGCCTGGCTGAGGCGACCGAGAGGCGGAGCGCAGCCTGGTACGAAGCCCTGCTGAACAGCTGACTCCTGCTGCTCCGCCACGCCTACGGACAGACCAGAGTCGCGGTTCCCGTCACCGTGGGCACGTTCTGAGTGTAGAGCGGAAGCTTAGGGTGCCTACCGAGTGCCGAGCGCATTACGGAATTAAGCGAAGGCGCTAGATACACGTGGTACCAGACATTACTGAATAGCTGATCACCGCTCTATCAGGACTTTACGGGCACACTAGAATAGCCGTTCCGCTTACCACCGGCACCCCGGTAGAATTCAGCGGAAGTTTGGGATCAGCCGGAGCCTCGGCAGTCACAGTTCCATTAATCGGTCCTGCTCCGCAGGTTGCCAATCCCCGGCTTGTAATCGCCGGGAAGGCGCATCCCGGTGGCGTACAAGTCTGTGGTGACATCGGTTGCGGACCCACGGTCCAGTTCACCGGCAGGGGGGTAACCTTGGTAGGCGGTGCGCTAAACGTCCCCGTAGCTACGAACTGTGCCTGGCCATTTCGTGCCTGCGGGCTAACCGAAATCGACTCAAGCACTCGGTTGGAGCCGCCACCGCAGCTGAGCATGAAAAAGGCAGCTACCAGGAGTGCTAACGCCAGAGAAACGCGAACGAGTATGGCGTTCATCTGACACCTCCTCGAACACCGGGAGCCAAACGGATTCTGGTTCCCGTGCTACATAGGATGCCATCGGGAGATCAACTACGTAACTTGTTTTTGCATTACTCAATTCCCAGTTGTTTGCGGGCGTCGGGGCTGAGCCGCTCAGGGGTCCAGGGCGGGTTCCAAACTACATTCACATTCACGCTGCGGATGCCAGGGAGCCGCTCGACCCGGTCCTTCACTTGCTGGCCGATGGTCACGTGTGCTGGGCATCCCTGGGAGGTGAGAGTCATATCGACGGTGACGTCCTGCTTCTCGTTTTCGGCAGGATCAATCCGGATGCCGTAGATCAGCCCTAAGTCAACAATGTTGACGGGGATCTCGGGGTCATAACAATCTTTTAACGCGGTCAGAACTTCTTCCTGAGTTGTGGACGGCATTTGAGGTTCCTCGCGGGGAAAGTCTCCTTCTATCTATGCGGCGCCGTCGCTCAACGCCGCTTCGTGTCAGGGCACGCTTTTCAAGCGTGCCGTACCGACAGTTCTAGCCAATTACGGCATGGCTAAAGGCCATGCCCTGATACAGACCAAGATACTTCCGGCTGTTTCTAAAGACTAGTTTAGCGCACCTTCCTGATTGCGCCCTGATATGCTACCCAGCCATGAAGCAAAAGATCCAAGTTGCGCTGATCTTAGCTATGTTCGTAGCTGGGATTCGCCTAGCCATTATTTTGTACGAGCGGCACGAGGACGCAATTGAGCAAACGAAGAAACCGGAAGTACGGGCGCTCAATCCTGATTACTATGTCACACCCAAGAAACTCTATCCCTATGACCTGAAGTCGGCAAAACAGCTTACCAGGCAGCCGGCCTGGGTAAAAGTGGGGTACGCATATTCGTACTACGCGTACGATCCGGCAACTCATCGCGCCAATTTCTCTCATGAAGCCGGGAAGTTGTTGCCAATTCAGAAGCTGGAGATTAGAGACATCGTGATCGGTATTTCACCCAACGCACCCGGTGAGCGGCAAGTCATGGCGGTGTTTGAGCAGGATGGTAAGCACTACGCCGCTGCGATTGGCACCGAGAAGAACGGCGACTACCGCTTCTATTCCGATGACATGCTGTTCATCGAAGATCCGCACCAGCTCTACAAGCATTGGCCGGCAGATGTTTGGCACGCGATCGACCAGCACCAGGTGAAGCCGGGCATGAACGAATTGCAGACGGACTTTGCAATTGGCATCGGCCTGTTGAGACCGGGCGGCGATTCGTCAGACAGGACGCTAGAATATCCCAACGGCGGCAAGCCGCTCAGCATCAGCTATCACGAGGGCAGGGCTATAGAGATTCGCCCGGGAACAGCTGGGTAAAACGATTTTGGCTTTGAGACTTTAGATTGCAGATCGAGGACCTTCGGGAGTCAATTCGGATGTCCGATTTCAGATCTGAAATCTACAATCTGAAATCTGCAATCTCCCCTCACTCCGCCTTCAGCACTTCCGAGCTCTCATCCGCTTCCTTCTGCTCGTCCGCGCGGATTTTGCCTTCCTGATCGGAGAAGAACGAGCGATGCGTAGCGTCGAGTTGTTTGGGGACCATGGTCACTTCGAATGTGTCTTTGTCTTTGCGTGCCCGGAATTTCACCGTATAGTCGCCACGCTCAGTCGATACCATGCGACGGGTGAACGAGCCGGTTTTAGCGAGCTCGAGTAACGATGTTGCATAGTGACCGTTCTTCTTCTTGTAAATCCTCTGCGCGCGCAAGAAAGTGCGCATATATCCCAGCGCCGCAGCCTCGGAGTCTGAGCGCGCGGGATCGGCCTTGAACTTTGGCTGGTAGACGGCCTGGGCGGATGCCAATAGTGCTACCAGCAGCACCGAAACTGCCCCGGAAAGAGCTCTTCTCATTTTCATCGCTTCAGTTTCATCACTTTCAGAGTTCCAGGCTTTGTCAACTTGGATGCGACCTATGTTACTCCCGTAATTCGATGTGCGTTACGGAACCTTGCATCCCCCCTTAATACAGATATCCTAACCACATCCTTGGACCAGGGAACAGGCATATCTATGAAAGCTGCAACTGGAACTGCAATGAAAGTGGCACCGGCAAAGAAGCCGCTAATCCGCCTTGCCGTGGTTGAAAGTGACCCACTGCGCTTCGTCGGATTCCGCGCGCTGTTCGATTCCGAGCCGGATTTCGAGCTGGTCTCAGCCAGCCTGCCGGATATCGCTACGATGCAGGACGTTGATCTCGTTCTGCTGGGCAACCGTAACGGCCAGAATTTGTTTGACGTGATGGCGAGCCTTAAGGCCTCGCGGCCAGACCTGCGCATTATCGTGACCGGCGCGGGCATGGATGAAGAGACCATTCTGAAGGCGGTTGCATCCGGAGCCAAGGGATATGTGGACGAGGCCGCTTCCGCAGCGGAATTTGTGCAGGCCATCAGGATGGTGAATCAGGGGTCGGTTTGGGCACCCCGCCGCGTACTGTCCATGTTTATCGAGCGGGTCAGTTCCTCTCCCGGACGCATTTTCCCCAACGGTCGAGTGACGTTTACAGACCGCGAAAAGGAAGTCCTGGAAATGCTGGTCGCCGGTCGTTCCAACAAAGAAATTGGCTCCGCGCTGGGAATCGAAGAGCGTACCGTGAAAGCTCACGTGGCCAAGCTGATGCGCAAAGTCGGGGTGCAGAACCGGATTGCGCTGTCAGTACATGCGATTACGCACTCGTTGGTCACGGCGAAGTAAATCAGGGGTCAACCAGCCCCCGATTTTGGGCAGGGCGCTCCCTTCAGCGGGCGCTTTTTTCATGTCCGCAAAAGCTGGCTAGACATTTTAAGGGAAGAACGATCCTGCTTAGCGCGGGCACGTGCGCTTTGTTCCAACCAATGGCACGCCGTGCATCCTCGTTGCCTTGCGCGGCAGCTTGGTGGAACAAGCGGTTGGCTTCGCCTTTGTCCTGCGCCACCCCGTAGCCGTAGTAATACATGTAGCCCAAGAAGTATTGAGCGTTCCCATCACCTTGTTCGGCAGATTTTCGCTACCAACGCGCCGCCTCCGCATAATCCTGTGGCACTCCTTCGCCTCGGTAATACAAGAATCCAAGACCCTCCTGGGCCCACGCGTCTCCCTGCTCAGCAGCTTTACGGCACCAGCGTTCAGCCTCCGCATAGTCTTGAGGAACTCCCTTGCCATCGCGATACATGCTACTGAGGTTGTATTCGGCCTTCGTGGAACCCTGCTCGGCGGATTTGCGGTATCAGCGAACGGCCTCGCCATAGTCCTGCGGGACTCCCTTGCCTCATACATGGAACCCAGCTTGAACTGAGATTCCGCATCCCCCTGCTCAGCACGGATGCGGTGCGCGATCGCTTCTTTTGCGAGCCAGCGGACAGTAAGCTCAGCGTGGACAAAGTGCCAGATGATTAGGCCCACAAAGATCAGAGCCACGCAGCTAATGGCAACGATTGTCCAGCGCAGCTTCATGGGGCACCTCTATACAACTCTGAGTGTTTAGCGCGGATGCGTGGGCTCTCTACCGGCCGCAAATGGAAGTAGATTACATTCCGGCCTGAGTCCCTGTAATAGGCATCACTGCAGCCTTGTTATTGGCGAAATATCGCCAATACCCCAATCAGCAGTATTGAGGGGTGCCTTTCAAACCCCACCCTCCCGCACAGATCACGATCCCGCCGTTCTCGACGTACTCCGTGTTGAATCGGAGGACTGGTTACTAAAGGCCAATGACCTCGGTAATCTTGTTACCTCCTCGGCTATAGCCCATACTCGCTTCACCTACCACAGAACCTGGGAGACGGGGTTGGAAGTGGCGGCTAGGCCGCTATTGCTAACCCCGCATTTTTTTGTCCCTAAGTATCTGGATCGTCAACAGCTTCCGCCTGATAATCGCTCCTTCCACAGAGTAATCTCCTAGAATCAGGTGTTCAGGATTAGAAATCCCTTTGTCAGAAAGTGTGAAATGCATGAAAAAGCTCCTTTTGCAGTTGGTAGTGCTGGGTCTGGCCGCCACCTCGTTTGCCGTTGAGGAAGAAGACAACAAGGCCGCCGACCGGGTGAAATCGGCCTCTACGATCCTGGAAGAGATTCAAACCGCCCCCGACACCGGAATTCCCGACGAAGTCATGGGTTCCGCACAGTGCGTCGCGGTCATTCCTTCGATGCTTAAAGCCGGCTTCGTCTTTGGCGCGCGCTATGGGCGCGGAGTTGCAAGCTGCCGTACCGCGAAAGGTTGGAGCGATCCTGCCTTCTTCACTATCCAGGGTGGAAGTTTTGGCCTCCAAATAGGTGGTCAGGCAGTCGATTTGATCATGCTGATCATGAACAACCGCGGTATGGAAAACCTGCTCAACAGCAAATTCAAGCTCGGGGCCGACGCCAGCGTGGCCGCCGGACCGGTGGGGCGACACGCCGCCGCTGATACCGACTGGAAGATGCGCGCCCAGGTGCTCAGCTACTCCCGCGCGCGTGGAGTGTTCGCCGGACTCGAACTGAACGGTGCGGTGATCAAGCAAGACCGTGAAAGCACTCGCGAGTTTTACGGCCACATGCAGCCAATCCGCACGACGCTTGAAACCGTGAGCTCGCCGCAGGGCTCGTATCCATTCCTGCAGAGCCTTTCGAAGTGGGCGAAGCTGGCAAGCAAATAAAAGCTAGCCACGGATTTACACGGATCAACACGGATCGAAAAAACTCAAAAGAAGCAAAAGATTCTTGGTTTTCTAATCCGCGGAGATCCGTGAAAATCGGTGGCTGCTTTTGATTGCCTTGTAGTTTGACAGCGGATTTTCCCCAGTGTACCGTCAGCCTTCCCTTGCGCTATCGAATCGAATACGCGCTGGCATGGGTCCTCCTGAAATTCATAGGCGCGCTGCCCAGGTCACTGGCCCGAGCGGCGGGAATCTCGCTGGCCTGGATGATTTATCTCCTGCACAGAAAGTTGCGCCACGTCGGAATGAGGAATCTGGGGCTGGCCTTTCCGGAGAAGGGCCGATGGGCGCGGGCAAAAATTCTTCGCGGAGTGTTCACGTCATTAGGCCGTCAGATCGCAGAGGTCTGCCTGTTCCCCAAATACACGCGCGAGAATATCAGCAAAACTGTCGTCTATGAAGGCTTCGAGAACTTTGAACGCGCCTTGGCGCGAAAAAAGGGTGTGCTGTTTCTGACTGCGCATCTTGGCGCCTGGGAACTCTCCGCGTTCGCACACTCGCTTTATGGATATCCCCTGAACGTGGTGATGCGGCCGCTGGACAATCCTTATCTCGATCGGCTTGCCCGTGACTACCGCACACGTCACGGCAACAAAGCCGTAGACAAGGATTTCGCCCGCGGCCTGATTGCCGCCATGCGCAAAGGAGAAACCGTCGGCGTACTGATGGACACGAACATGATTCCAAGCCAGGGAGTGTTCGTGGATTTCTTCGGCATACAGGCATGCACCGCCAGCGGCATTGCCCGCGTCGCCCTGAAAACCGATGCTGCCGTGGTTCCCGGCTTTACGATTTGGGACCCCGCGCTCAAGAAATATCGCTTGCGCTTCGATCCTGCGGCGAAGCTGATTAGGACAGGCAACACGCCTGCTGATGTCGTGGCTAACACTGCTCTGTTTACGAAAATTATCGAAGACTATGTGCGTCGCTATCCAGATCAGTGGCTCTGGGTACATCGGAGATGGAAGACCAGGCCGGAGGGCGAGCTGTCACTGTATTGAAATTCAGAACCAGTCGCTGCGATAAGCGACCCACCAGCTCACGAACGCTATCGGGATGGTTGCGATCAAAGCCCACCAGATGGGAAACACAAAATCGGCTATCAGCCCAAGCACGACGAACACGATCCAAAAAATCTTCTTCTCCACACATCAATTCTAGAGCGGCACGCATGCTGATGCACGCTGGAGATTGAAGAGTCCTACTTTGAGGCGCACCGAAACATTCTCGGGATGACATGATCTGGAATCACTGCCCGGCTTCCCTTTCGCGTCGCAAACGTATAAAACAGGTGCAATGAAACGGCGGATCAGCGAGATTGCCAAAGCGATCGGAGCGCGCGTGGTGGGTGACGGAGGAATTGAAGTCTCCAAAGTCGCCAGCATTCCAGCAGCAGTTGGCGGCGATCTCGTGTTCATCGAAGATGAGAAAAATCTCGACTCCGCGCTGCATTCCAAGGCGTCGGCCGTCATTGCAAGTGACTTCGCGGAAGGTAGGGGCACATCCAAGGTCCTGCTGATTGCTTCTCATCCTCGTCTTGCATTCGCGCTCGCTGGCGAGTTCCTGCGTAAGCGCGCCGAACATCAGCCCGGAGTTCATTCAAATGCTTTCGTCCATTCCTCGGCGAAACTTGGCACTGGCGTTTCAATCGATGCGAATGCCACTGTGCATGGAGAAGCAGAGATCGGGAATCACACCTGGATCGGGGCGGGGTGCGTGATTGGTGAGGGTACAAACATTGGAGAGGACTGCAAAATCTATCCCAACGTGACGATCTATCCCGGAGCAAAGCTCGGCAATCGTGTGATTGTTCATGCGGGAGCGGTGCTGGGCAGCGATGGCTTTGGCTATGTTCGGGATTCTGCCAGCGGGCGGCATGAGAAATTCCCGCAGATCGGGAAGTTGGAGATCGAAGACGATGTCGAAATTGGCGCCAACACAACCATCGATCGCGGAGCTCTGGAAGTGACCCGGATTGGACGTGGGACGAAGATCGACAACCTTGTGCACATCGGCCACAACTGCCAGATTGGCGAGAATGTCATTATTGCGGCGCAGGCGGGTTTTTCCGGGAGCATCGTAATAGAGGATAACGTTGTAATCGGCGGACAGGTTGGCGTGGGAGAACATGCGCGCATCCAAGAAGGCGTGATGCTGGGCGGGCAGAGCGGGGTCTTGCCGAAGAAAATACTTCGTGGCAAAGGCATCGCGTTCTGGGGGACTCCCGCCAAACCGCTGCGGGACTACCTGAAACAGTTGGCGGCGCTAGCGAGATTGGGCAAGCGGGAGTAGGCGCTTCGTATAGGAGCTTCGTATCAGGGCACGCCTTCAGGCGTGCCGCACAGCGCCTAACAATGCTAGCGGCATGGCTGAAAGCCATGCCCTGATACGGATCACGACCCGCGCGTTGCGGAAGCACAGAGAACAGCCAGAATCGGAGCCAGAATCATGGCAATCATCGTCATCGGCGGACAGTCCCGGAATCTGGGCAAGACCAGCGTGGTCGCCGGTGTGATCGCGGCAATGCCTTCGTACAACTGGACTGCCTTCAAGATCACACAATTTGGTCATGGCCAATGTTCGCTGGATGGCGAGTCTTGCCACTGCGCCACGGCCGATCACACCTGGGCAATCTCCGAAGAAAAGGACCGTTCCGGAGAGTCAGACAGCTCGCGTTTTCTTGCTGCCGGAGCAAAACGATCGTTCTGGGTCCGCACTGAACAAGGACAACTTGCAGAAGCAATGCCAGTTCTGCGGCGGAGGCTGTCCGAATCCGAGAACGCAATCCTGGAATCAAACAGCATTCTCAAATTCATTCGTCCAGATCTCTACATTACGGTGCTTGACCCTGCGACCGAAGACTTTAAGACTTCAGCTCAGGAGTTTCTGGACCGCGCCGATGCGGTAATTCTTCATGAAGCTCGCGAATTTCGATGGCGTGGTACTTCGTTAAAGCCACTGATAGACAAACCAGTCTTCCAGATTCGTCCACCAAATTACGTCACTGACAAAATTGTTGAATTTGTCGAAAGACATATGAACCTAAAGAACGCATCCTCGACACTCTTGCCCTGATATCCTGCTTCAGCAATGTTCAGAATTGAAAGAAGCGCGTGGCTGCTGGCAATCCTTTCAGCCGTCCTACAGGTCGTGATCTTTCCACTGCCCAATTTGTATGTTCTCAGTTGGATTGCCCTTGCTCCCCTTCTGATTGCACTGCTACGAGCCCGTCGTCCGGAAACTCTGCAGTTGAGAGGAGAAGTGGAGCTGTTGCCAGCCACTCCCATGCAAGGCTTTTTGCTTGGGTATGCGTGCGGAATCATCTGGTACGGAGGCACTTGCTACTGGATATACAGCACGATGAAGCAGTATGGCGGAATCAATGGATTTGGAGCAGCAGGGCTTCTCATCCTGTTCTGTCTTTACCTTGGCCTTTATCACGGACTTTTTGGGCTGATTATCGCCTGGCTTGCAGGCAGTGCCGCATCGGTTCGAGGAGCGCTTGTGCTCTCGCCGTTTGTTTGGGTGGCGGTGGAGCTTGCGCGTACCCGCATCACTGGATTTCCCTGGGACTTGCTGGGCACGCTACAGGTGGACAACATTCCTCTGGCGAAGATCGCCACGCTCACCGGGGTGTATGGGCTCTCGCTCGAGATCATGATCGTGAATGTTGCATTTGCCGCCGCGTTGGTGATCGAGCGAAATCTGGTGCGAAGGAATCGTCGCCGAGCTCTGCTGCTCGCAGCTTTGAGTGCAGCTTCTCTGCTTCAGATTGCCCGGTGGATACCGGTTTCACCTGTTCCCGCAGACCACATTGCGCTTCTGGTGCAGGAAAACATTCCGGTGCTTGAAAGCGCCGACTGGACGAAGCAATATTTCGACGACACTCTGGCGGACCTGACGAGAATCAGTTTGAACCCGCCTGCGGCAGAACCACGGCATCCGGACCTGATTGTTTGGCCTGAGTCCCCTGCTCCGTTCTATACCGGTGATCCGTTGTTTCGCAGCGCAGTCAGTCACCTCGCTCTCAGCGCGCAGGCCTGGGTGGTTGCCGGAGGCATTGGCGTGGAGAATGCGAGCACATCCTCTACGCAGACGACACAAGTCTTCAACTCAGCATCGCTGGTTAGTCCAAGCGGTGACTGGATTGCGCGCTACGACAAAATGCATCTAGTCCCGTTTGGTGAATACGTTCCGTTTAAACAGTGGCTGTCTTTTGCCGGCGGCCTTACCAAAGAAGTAGGCGATTTCTCCCGTGGAGTTTCGCGCGCACCATTGCCGGCTGGGGACCAGAGGCTTGGCGTCTTCATCTGCTACGAATCCATTTTCCCGGATGAGATCCGGCAATCCGTAAAACAAGGTGCGCAGGTGTTGGTGAATATTTCGAATGATGGCTGGTATGGGGACAGTGGCGCTTATGCCCAGCACCTGAAACAGGCCCGGATGCGTGCAGTTGAAAATGCCCGCTGGCTGCTGCGCGACACGAATACGGGGGTCACGGCATCAATAGATCCTTATGGACGGGTTGCGCAGAGTGCGCCGCGGAAAGTTCGCACTGTGCTCCAGGCTTCCTACGCTCTCTCGAACGACACCACCTTCTACACGCGCCACGGTGACTGGCTGGCATATGGCTGTGCGATAATTTCAATTGGAGCGATCATTGTGTCGCTGACTTCGGCCAGAGCCAAACGGACAGGATGATTCAGAATTTATGATCCAAGAATTCGAACAGGAATATTCAGCCTTGAAGGACAAGGTCCGCGAGCTCCGGGAGTACCTTTGACGCCGGCAATCTGCGCCAGCAACTTTCCGAAATAGAAAAGCAGGCCTCCGACCCGAATCTCTGGTCGAACCCTCAAAAGTCTCAGCAGGTCATGCGCGAGAAGAAGCGACTCGCGGACATGGCTGCCACTGAAGCCGACCTCATCCGGCGCACAGAGGATATCTCTGCCTACTTCGACCTGGCGCGCGAAGGCGAGAAAGTAGAACCCGACCTCCGCCGCGAAATCGATGCCTTGCGCGAACTGGTTGACAGGCTGGAAACCGAGACCCTACTCTCTGGCGAAAATGATGCACGCAACGCCATCGTGACTATTCACCCCGGTGCAGGCGGCACCGAATCACAGGACTGGGCGGAGATGCTGATGCGAATGTATCTGCGCTGGGCCGAGCGCCAGGGCTTCCAAACTGTCCTCTATGATTACCAGCCTGGCGAAGAGGCAGGGATTAAGTCAGCGACCTTCGGCGCTAATGGCGAGTACGCTTTTGGCCTCCTCACCAGTGAGATCGGGGTGCATCGGCTGGTGCGCATCTCGCCATTTGACCAGGCGAAGAGACGGCACACATCTTTCGCCAGTGTTTATGTCTCTCCGGAAATTGACGAATCGATTGAAGTCGTCATCAAGCCGGAAGACCTTCGCGTGGACACCTATCGTTCGAGCGGTAAAGGCGGACAGCATGTGAACACCACTGACTCCGCAGTCCGTATCACTCATACTCCTACCGGAATTGTGGCCAGTTGCCAGAATGAACGCTCCCAACACAAGAATAAGGAACGGGCCATGAGCATGTTGCGATCCAAGCTGTATGAATTCGAGATGGAGAAAAAGCGCGAGGCCACAAGAAAAATTGAGGACTCGAAACTCGATATCGACTTTGGATCGCAAATTCGCTCCTACGTTCTCCAACCTTACCGGTTGATCAAAGACCATCGCACCAAGACCGAAATCGGGGACGTGGACCGGGTGATCGATGGCGACTTGCAACCGTTCATCCGCGCTTATCTACGCATGCGGCGAGGCGGAACCAGCACAGCTGCGGCGGAGAGCTGAACCTAAGGAGTGGTTGCGGGTTCCTTAAGTAACGTTACTTCGGTTGAAATTGCTGGAAGAGCGCATGTTTTTGAGCGATTCTGATAGGGCCAGAATTGATTCCCAACCATGTCTCGCATGCTGGACCTCATTCGCGCTTCTGCTCTGCCGTCGCACCAGATGATGACGGCTGCCAGGGGCGCTCTCCAAGTGCCAGCGGCGGAAACGGTCGAAATTTTAGTCTATTTAGCCGAACACAATAAGATTTTCGGCGAGTCGGCGCGGCTTACGCTGGCGGGATGGGATGAGGCTTCCTCAAAGGCCATTGCTTCCGATCCAAAGACCCCCAAAGAAGTTCTTGATTACTGGCTGTCGCCCAAGAACATCCGGCCAGCTCTCTTCCCTATTCTTCTGGAGAACCAGTCGGTCCCGGTTGGAAAACTATCCGAGCTCGCAACGACACTAAAAGGCGAATGGATCGACACCATGCTGGCTAGCCCGCGGGTTCGAAGTTCGCGCCAGCTTATAACCGACCTTAGGTCGAACAACGAACTCAGCGGAGTGCAGTCTGCAAGAGTGCAGGAGATGATGGGGGGATCAGGTGGGATTCAGGCCAGCGCTCCCGCCACGCAGGAGGCCGCCCTGCCACCGCCAGTACTACCAGAGACGAACTTCGAAACTCGTACAACCCGCCTGGAGCCTAGTGCTGAAATCAGTGCCGAAGTTCCGTCTGAGCCGAGCGATCCCGAAACTGAAGATGCACTAGTCGCTTTCTTTACCGAACACGCGAGCGAAATCGCTGCCGAGGGGGAGAAGCCGTTTCATCCAATTGGCGGCATGCGCGACGGGGAAGCCCCTGCGGAACCGGAGGTGAAGGAAGCAGCGGCTGCCGCCTCTGCCACTCCCGCCCAGCCCGCGCCCATCAAACCGGCATTTCCCAAGAAGCTTGTTAACCCCGCAGACGAGCACAGAGGCAGCGCCCTGCAAAAAATTGCCAAACTCGATATCAAAGGACGAATCCAACTTGCCATGAAGGGTTCGAAAGAGGAACGCTTGATATTGGTCCGTGATGGCACCAAAATCGTCGCCATCGCGGTACTCGATTCACCTAAGATCAGCGATGGCGAAGTGGAAAAAATCGCCAGCCAGAGGAACGTCCTTGAAGCTGTGCTGCGCGCTATCCCGCTGAAGCGACGGTTCATCAAGAACTACGCGGTCATGCGCAATCTGGTTTTTAATCCACGTACTCCAATGGATATTTCGCTCGGCTTGATGAAAAATCTTTTAGTTCAAGACCTGAGAAACCTGTCAGGAAACAAGGAAGTGGCCGACACCATCCGCAAGCTTGCCTTGCGAATGTTCAAACAGAAAACTGAGAGCGCTAACAAGAAGTAAAGACCGCCTGCGCTAGAATAGGCAGCGTGTCGTCATTGCCCAAAGTTGATGCTATCCGCGAAGTGCTCGAGAGATCAAAAACTATTGCTGTGGTCGGATTGTCGGATCGTCCTTTACGCCCGAGCCATGGTGTCTCCGCCTACATGCAGATGCACGGCTACACCATCATCCCCGTGAACCCGAATATCTCCGAGGCGCTAGGCGAAAGATCTTACGCGGCGCTGCTGGACGTTCCGGAAAAGATCGACATCGTTAACATTTTCCGCCGGCCGGAATTCGTGGAAGAAATTGTTGACCAGGCCATCCAGATGAAAATCCCTGCCGTCTGGATGCAAGAAGAGGTAATCAACGAAAAGGCTGCCGCGAAAGCGCGTAAAGCGGGAATGTTCGTGGCGATGGATTTGTGCATTTTGAAGGAGCACCGGGCGCGATTTGGGTAGCCTGTTTCACCACCGAAAACACGGAGAAAAGACGAAAAGAAATAGTGGGAAGCGGTTCAAGCTCTCACAAGAATCACCGTCGCATCGTCCTGCAGACCTACGCCATTGACGTGCCTGCGCACATCGGCCAGGACGCTTTCCGTCGAGGCGTTGGCTCTGGTGACATGATCGCGCAGCCGCTCTGGTCCGTACTCCTCGTCGCTAGGCCCCGCAGCTTCAGTAATGCCATCACTGTAGAACAAGAGTCGGGAGCCTTCTCCGAGCTGAATTTGCGTGTCAGAAAATTCTCCGCGGGTAAGTCCGAGAGGCATGCCTAATTCACTTTGGAGAAATCTGGCTCCGTCAGTACTAACCAGTAGCGGCGGGAGGTGGCCCGCACTGGCGAATTTCAATGTGCGTTTTGCAGGGTCGAGCACAGCATAAATCAAAGTGACGAACTTGCCGGAAGGGAAGTCCTCCACCATCAAGCGATTCAGCTTGTTCAGCACTTCTGCAGGCGATTTGCAAGTGTCTGCCAGCGACCGCAGCATGCCGCGGGTGGCGGACATCAAAAGAGCAGCCGCGGTTCCCTTCCCTGAAACATCGGCCAGCACCAGTCCCCAGCAGCCGTCATCGAATGGTATGAAGTCGTACCAGTCGCCACCCACTTCGCC
>WNFJ01655660.1_pt1 | contig 74860 bp, 66 predicted proteins | sample 5400461 | NCBI WGS metagenome assembly WNFJ01 (sample SAMN13153349, study PRJNA577476) | soil metagenome | isolation source: 115 cm saprolite on Douglas fir-dominated hillslope | place: USA:California | collected 2013-09-17
GCTTCCGGAACAAGCGGAACTTCCAGATCGCCATCTATTTCCATTGCGGCCGTCTGGATCTGGTGCCATGATGATACCCACTAAGAAGCCGGAAGAGCCCAATAATTTGCAGATTCCCACCGCGTCCGCCCGCTTGACACGGTGCTAGCCTCGAATCGACATGAACCGTCGCGAAACCAGCGCCCATCGAATGCATCTCCGACAGCGCTCCCACAGCCAGTCACAACACTTGAAAATAGTGACGCAAGATGGAAAATCGAGCAAAACAGCCCGTGGAAATAGCCACAACCACGCGCTCCGCCAACAACTTACGGGATGGCATCACCACGCACGAAGAATTCGTTTTGCGTCACTCCTGGCGTGCTATCGCGCCGGACTCCAGACTCGAATGCTAGAATTACGCGCCCCAAATCCTGCCGCTCGCGAGCGACGAGGTAGATATACTGGATCGGTGATGAGTCTACTAAGACTGAAGTCGTTGGCTATCGCAGCGCTGCTGGTTTCGTTTGCCTCCGCCGCCCAGGAAACCGCGCTCGACCGCTACGTCGCCCAGCGCGACGCCGTCTACGGATGGAAACTGGTGAACACCATCCCCGGCGACGGCTACAAAACCTTCGTGCTCGAACTCACCTCACAGCAATGGCGCACGGCGAAAGACGTCGACCGCTCCGTCTGGAAACACTGGCTTGCCATCACGCGGCCTGATAAATTGAGCACCAACAAGGCGATGCTTTACATCGGCGGCGGTAACAACAATAATCCCCCGCCGTCCAAACCATCGGAACGCTCGTTGCGCATCGCGACGGAGATCGGCTCGGTAGCGGCTGAATTGTTTATGGTGCCGAATCAGCCTCTGCACTTCACCGATTCGCCGGACAAGGCGCGCTCGGAGGACGACATCATCGCCTACACGCGCGTGAAACACTTCGCCACCAAGGACGACACCTGGCTGGTGCGTCTGGCGATGGTGAAGAGCGGCGTCCGGGCCATGGATGCGATCCAGGAATTCATGGCGAGCGACGCGGGCGGCAAGATCAAAATCGATCAGTTCGTGGTGGCGGGTGGATCCAAACGTGGCTGGACCACCTGGCTGGTGGGCGCCGTGGACGATCGCGTGGCAGCGATCGTTCCCATCGTGATCGACGCCTTGAACAGCGAAGCCATCACCAGGCACCACTTCGAGGCTTATGGATTCTTTTCCTCGGCGCTCAACGATTACGTGCGGCATGGGCTGTTTCCGAACAAGATCGGCACTCCGGAGTATCGGGCCGTGCTGAAGATCGAAGATCCGTACGAATATCGCGACCGGCCGCGGCTGCGCATGCCGAAGTACATGATCAACGCCTCGGGCGATCAGTTCTTTCTTCCGGACGGTTCGCAGTTCTACTACAACGATCTGGCCGAAGAGAAACATCTGCGCTACGTGCCAAATGCCAAGCACAATCTGGAAGGTTCGGACGCGACCGACAGCATCCTTGCGTTCTACCAGGCCATCGTGACCGGCAAGCCGCGCCCGCGCTTTACCTGGAAAAAACAGAAGGACGGATCGATCGTAGTGAACGCGGCCGATCGTCCGGCGGAAGTGAATCTGTGGCAGGCAACCAATCCGGAGGCGCGCGACTTCCGCGTCGACACCATCGGCAAGGCGTATCGATCGACGCCATTGAAGGAATCGAGCCGCGGCGTTTACGAAGCCAAGGTCGCCAAGCCTGAGAAGGGCTTCACGGCCTTCTTTGTGGAACTGCTGTATCCCGGACCCGGCAAATATCCGTTCAAGTTCACCACCGAAGTGAGTGTCGTGCCCGATATCCTTCCCTATCGCTTTGAAGATGCCGCGAAGAAGTATGCGCAACAGGCTGTCATATACCAGCCTCGCAATTCCAACTAATCTGCTAAGTGGATGGAAATTGCGGAACTGCGGGCGCAACTGGAGCGTTACCACCAGGAAAGTTATGGCTGGGCGCGCAACTGTTGCCGCCAGCATCCCGACGATGCCGAAGGCGTGCTGCAAGCCGTGTACTTGAAGATTCTGGAGCGAAAGGCGGTTTTCAACGGCCGGGCGTCGTTCCGGACCTGGCTGTTTGCCGTGATTCGGAACACTGCCGCGGAGGAACGCAGGCGCAGAATGTGGAGCAAGTTGCGGCTGGTTCCATACCCGGAGGCCGCGGCGCCGGCAAGTCCGGCCGAGCGAGCGGACGACGCGGTGTACCGCTCCCAGATTCAAGCCACGCTCGGCCGTGCGCTGGCGGCCCTGCCCCGGCGCCAGCACGAGGTCTTGCAACTGGTCTTTTATCACGATCTTTCCCTCGCCGAGGCCGCGCAGGTGATGAGCGTTTCGCTCGGATCGGCCAGCAGGCACTATGACCGCGGCAAGAAGCGGTTGCGGGAATTGATGGAGAGTGCGAATATTCGATGACGCCGGATCGGAAAATTCGGGATTGGTTTGAGCGATTGAAGCACGAGGATGCGCAGACCGCGCCGGCGTTCTCCAGTTCCTGGCGAGCGGCGGAGGCGCGCATGCGGCGGCCCGGTGTTCGTTTCCGGTTCGCCGCGATTGCTGCTGTACTCGTACTGGCAGCCGTTGGAACATGGATCGTGCTGAAGCAGCGTCCCGCACGGCCGGTCGCCACCATTGCCCAGCTCTCCCAATGGCGCGCACCAACCGATTTTTTGCTCCAGACGCCGGGCGGCGAGTTTCTGCGTACGGTCCCCCGATTTGGAGGGTTGCCGATCATGGACAAGCCGGGAAAGCATGAGGAACAGAAATGAAAGCAAAATACTTTGTCGTTTTGTTTGCGGTTGCAGGATACATCCGGGCACAGCAGCCTGGCGAGGATCCCCTGCGCGAATACCTTTTTCCTCCTGAACTGGTGATTGAGAACCAACAGGCTATCGGCCTCACAGGAGACCAAACAATTTTGGTGAAGATGCAAATGGCCGAGGCCATGCTTCAATTCATGCGCCTCCAAGGGAAGCTTAAGGATGAAATGGGAAAGATGGTCTCGCTTTTGAAACAGCCCAAGGTGGATGAACAGCAGCTTCTGGCCGAACTCGACAAGGTCCTCGAAGCGGAGCGGGAAATCAAGCGCACGCAAATCCAGTTGCTGATCCGGATCCGAAACAACCTGACGCCGGAACAGCAGAACAAGCTTCGGGAGCTACAAACCAAACCCGGAGCAAAGTGAGGTCTCGTGGGGCAGGCAATCTTGCCTGCCGCCGGCTTTCCAGCCGGCGTGGTCAGGATGCCTACTTGATCCAAATCGTCTTAATGTTGACGAACTCCCGGATCCCGAACGTGCCGAGCTCGCGGCCATAGCCCGAGCGCTTCACGCCGCCGAACGGCAGGCGCGGATCGGAGGCCACCATTCCATTGACGAAAACCTGGCCGGCTTCGATTTCATCGGTGAAGCGGGCGCGCTCCGCATCGTCCTCTGTCCAGACGCTGGCGGCGAGGCCGAAATCCGAATCGTTGGCGATTTCAACAGCTTCTGCCGCGTCGCGCGCGCGAAACAGCATCGCTACGGGGCCGAAAATTTCCTGATAGTACACTGGACAGCTCTTCGGCACGCCCGTAAGCACGGTGGGCTCGTAAAAATTCCCAGGGCGGGGAAGACGCTTGCCGCCGGTCAGAACTCGAGCGCCTGCTGCGACAGCCTGTTGCACCTGCTCGTCCAACTCGCTCACGATTTGCTCGGTGGCCAGCGGGCCGACGTCGGTGGCCGGATCCACCGGATCGTCGACCTTCAGCGCTCGCATGGCGTCGACGAAGCGGCGCTCGAATTCGCCGTAAATCGCTTCATGCACGATGAAGCGCTTGGCCGCGATGCAGGATTGGCCGCTGTTCACCGTGCGGGCCTTCACGGCCGTTCGCACCGCTTCGTCGAGATTGGCGCTGGGCATGACAATGAACGGATCGCTGCCGCCGAGTTCCAGAACGGTCTTCTTGATTTGTTTGCCTGCTTCGCTGGCCACCTGTTGGCCGGCCGGTTCGCTGCCGGTGAGGGTGGCGGCGGCAACGCGCGGATCGTCGATCACCGTCCGGACCGCATCCGAACCGATGAGCAGGGTCTGGAATTCACCGGAAGAAAAACCCGCACGGCAGAAAATTTCCTCGATAGCCAGCGCGCACTGCGGCACGTTGGACGCATGTTTCAGGAGGCCCACGTTGCCCGCCATCAGCGCGGGCGCTGCAAACCGAAACACCTGCCAAAACGGAAAATTCCAGGGCATCACGGCCAGGATCACACCCAGCGGCTGGCAGCACACGTAGCTCTTGCTGGCGTTGGTAACGATGGTTTCATCGGCCAGCGCGCGTTCGGCCGTCTCTGCGTAATAGCGGCAAGCCCACGCGCATTTCACCGCCTCGTCGCCGGCAGCTTTGATCGGCTTGCCCATCTCGATGGTCATGATGCGCGCGAAGCGGTCCTTGTCGGACTCCAGGATTTCGGCCGCGCGTTTCATGCGCGATGCCCGGTCGGCGAAAGAAGTGCGGCGGTGCGAGCGAAAAGCCTCCAGGCTGCGTTGGAGCTTGGACTCAATCTCTTCGGGAGAGAGCGGCTCGAAGGTCTGGAGCGTTTCGCCCGTCGCGGGATTTATGGTTGCAATTGCCATATCATTGGTTTGACACGCCACGGCGAGAAAATCAACCAACGAGACACGCTTCAGGGCGTTACTTTTACGATTCTTCGCCGTCCACTGAAAGATAGGAGCCGGAAACAGGCATGTTTACGAAGGATCTCGGATACGCAGCCCGCACGCTGCGCAACAGTCCCGTGTTCGTCGCGACCGCCGCCGTCACGATCGCGCTCGGCATCGGCGCCAGCACCGCGATTTTCAGCGTGACCAACGCTGTGCTGTTGCGTCCCCTTCCCTACAAAAACCCGGACCGGCTGGTGATCGCCTGCGGGGACATGCGCAAGCGTAACGTCAAGGATTTTCCTTTTTCGAACGCCGAATACTTCGATCTGCGCAACGCTGCGAAGAGCACGTTCGAGGAGTTCACCGCCGTCAGAACGGGCCGCGGCCCTCTGCCGCGCGCAGACGGCACTTCCGAGCAAGTCCGATTCGCAAACGTCACGACGAACTTTTTCCGGCTGATGGGCGCCAAGATCCGATTGGGCCGCGATTTCGAAGAATCGGACGGACAGCCGCAACCTCCCGCGCCGCCACCCGGGGCCGCACCGAACACGCCGGTCGCGCCTCGCCTGCCCGGGATGGTCATCCTCAGCTACGAGTATTGGCAGCGGCGTTTCGGTGGAAATTCCGGCGTTCTTGGGCAAACCATTCCGGTAGCTGGTGGAGGTCCGGCGCTTCAGATCGTGGGCGTGCTGGCGCCGCGTTTTGAATTGCTCTTTCCGCCCGATTCCAACCTGGAACGGCTGCCCGACATCTGGGTGGCAGCGCGGCTCGCCTACGACGCCGCCAACCGCAACAACGTTTCGCTGCGCGTCATCGGCAGGTTGAAACCAAATGTGACCTTGGAGCGTGCGCAGTCGGAAACGGATTCGTTCTCCACGGAGCAACAGCGCTTGTATGCGATTCTGCGAACCGCGGACTGGCATCTCCGGCTGGAGCCGATGCAGCGGCATCTGGTGGCCGAGGTCCGGCCGGCAATCCTGGCTTTGATGGGCGCGGTGATTTTCCTTCTGCTCATTGCCTGCTCGAACGTTGCGAACTTGCTTCTGGTGCGGGTTTCCTTGCGCGAGCGCGAGCTTGCGGTGCGCACGGCGTTGGGCGGCGGCCGCTGGCGGCTGGTGCGCCAGATGATACTCGAAGCGCTTCTGCTCTCCGGGCTGGGAACGCTGCTTGGCTTGGGACTAGCGTGGTTTGGCATTCATGAACTGCTGGTCATCGCACCGGCGAATCTGCCGCGCCTGGATTCCATCCAGATCGATCCACTCGTGCTCTTCTTCACGGCCTTGGCGGGATTGGCTGCGGCGGCGATGTTCGGCATCGTGCCGGCATTGCGCGCCTCGCGGCCGGACGTCATGCAGGTCTTGCGCGGCAGCGGACGCACCTCGGGATTAGGACGAGGCGGGTTGTTGCGAAACGGCGTGGTGATCGCGGAAGTGGCGCTCTCGTTCGTGCTGCTCATCGGTTCCGGCCTGATGTTTCGCAGCTTCCTGGAGCTGCAGCGCATCGATCCCGGTTACAATTCTCACCATCTTCTGACGTTCTTTCTGCAAGGGGCCCGTGGTGGAAATCAACCGCCGGCACGTGCGGCTTTCCAACGCGAGGTGCGGCAGAGGCTGAGCGCGCTCGGCGGCGTGGAGAGCGTGACGGCTGCCTTTCCCTTTCCTCTGGGGGGAGGCTTTAGTCCGATTCGATGGGGACTCGAGCCGGCGTTGGCAGATCCCAGCAAATTTCAGGCGGCGGATCTGCAGATCGTGCTTCCGGGCTACTTCGAAACCATGCGCACGCGGTTGATCGAAGGCCGCACCTTCACCGAAGCGGACAATGCGCCCGATCGCAAGATCGTGATCATCGATCAGCTTCTTGCCGCCAAAGCGTTCCCCAATCAGTCCGCCGTTGGAAAGCGCATTCTCCAGCGGGCGATCACGCCAGAAGCGGAGTGGGTGGAGATCATCGGCGTGGTCGGGCATCAGCGGGAGAGTTCGCTAGCCGAGCCTGGGCGCGAACAGATCTACTATGCTGACGGGTTTTTCAGCCATGGCGCCGCCGGATGGTGGGCCGTGCGAACCACCGGCGATCCGGCCAAGTACGCCGCAGCGGTGCGCGCGGAAATCGCGAAGCTGGACGCGCGCTCCACCGTGACCCAGATGCAACCCATGGATGCGCTCGTGGATCAGGCGCAATCCGGTACGCGTTTCTCGCTGCTCCTGATCGGCGTGTTCGGCGCGATCGCGGCTGTGCTCGCGGGCGTGGGGCTTTATGGCGTGCTGTCGACCGTGGTGCGGCAGCGCACGGCGGAGATTGGCGTGCGAATGGCCATGGGTGCGGCGCCCGGAAACATTTTTCAGCTTGTGGTGAGCCACGGGCTGCGCCTGAGCGCAGCCGGCATTGTGGTGGGTTTGGTGGCCGCATTCGCGCTCACCCGAGTGATGCTCAGCATGCTGGTGGGCGTTAAGCCAACCGACCCGCTGACCTTTGCCGCCATGGCCGTGCTCTTTCTTCTGATTGCCGCACTCTCGTCCTGGCTGCCGGCGCGCCGCGCGGCTGCGCTCGACCCGACGACGGCATTACGCGAAGAATAACAAAAAATCTGGGGACACTCCGGGCTCGATTCCACGAATGGTCCATCCATTCACTACGGCAGGCGTGTCCCCAGATTTTTCCGTACATAGCGTAAGTCATAATTGAAGAGTCATGAAACGATTCGGACTCTTCTGCCTGTCGATCGCGCTATTCGCACAGACCACGGACATATCCGGCGAACGCATCCGCGCGCACGTGAAATACCTGTCAAGCGATCTGCTGGAAGGCCGTGGCGTCGGCACGCGCGGCGAGCGGCTCGCCACCGAATACATCGCCGCCCAGTTCGCCTTGATCGGCGCCAAGCCCGCCGGCGATCGCGGCACTTATTTCCAGCGTGTGCCGATGGTTGGCGCGGCCACGCAGCCGGGTGCGACCCTTTCCGCCGTTAGCGCAAACAAGACTATCGCGTTCAAATGGCTGGATGAATTCGTGGGCGTGAGCCAGCTCCAGGAAGCCGCGGATCAGTTCGACGCCGATGCGATCTTCGTCGGACACGGCATCGTGGCGCCCGAATTCAAGTGGGATGACTTCAAAGGCGTCGACGTGAAGGGCAAGGTTGTGGTGCTCTTTACCAACGAACCGCCATCGGAAGATCCGAAATTCTTCGGCGGCCGCGCGCTTACCTATTACGGACGCTGGACGTACAAGTACGAAGAGGCAGCGCGGCGCGGCGCACGAGCGGTGTTCATCATTCACACGACGCCGACTGCGGGTTACGGCTATGACGTGGTGCGGAACTCCTGGGGCAAGGAGGATCCGCAGTTGAAGCTCGCGTCCGGGCAGCCCGCCCTCGCGTTCGCGGGCTGGGTGACCAAAGAAGCAGGCGAAAAACTGGTTGGCATGGCCGGAAAGACCGTGGACGATCTGCTGGCAGCCGCCAACTCGCGCGATTTTCATCCGATCCCCTTGGGCGTCCGTATGCGCGGAAACATGCCCACCAAGATTCGCCAGATCGAATCGCGCAACGTGGTCGCGATGATTCCGGGCAGCGATGCGAATCTCGAATCGCAGGCCGTGGTTTTCACCGCGCATTGGGATCATTTGGGAATCGGCCCGCCGGTTCGTGGCGACTCGATCTACAACGGCGCCGTCGACAACGCGACGGGATGCGGCATGCTGATCGAGCTGGCGCGCGCTTGGGCCGGACTTGAGCATAAGCCGCGGCGTTCGGCTCTGTTCGTCGCCGTTACCGCCGAAGAAGCAGGCCTGCGCGGCTCCGAATACTACGCCGAACATCCGGTGATCCCGCTGGCGAAGACGGCGCTCGATCTGAATTTCGACGCCTTCTATCCGTTCGGACGGACCAAGGACATTTCGCCTGGTGGCGCCGATCGCACAACCGTTTGGCCGGTAGTAGAGGAGGCCGCGCGGCGCATGAATCTGACGATCGCTCCGGATGCTCATCCCGAGCAGGGTCATTATTATCGCTCCGATCATTTTTCGTTCGCGCATGCGGGAGTCCCTGCGTTCTCCATCAGCCTGGGCACCGATTATTACGGCAAGCCGGCCGGCTATGGCGAAAAGATTTTCGAAGAGTACAACACCAAGCACTATCATCAGCCGTCGGACGAATACCACGACGATTGGGACTTCGCTGGGATGGAAGAGGCAGCGCGCTTCGGTTTTCTGATCGGAACCACGGTGGCGAATCAGGACAGGCTGCCGACGTGGAAGGCGGGAGATGAGTTTCTGGCGGCGCGGGAGAAGTCATTAGGCCGCGAATGAACGCGAATAAACGCGAATCTCATTTCGCATCACGCCAATTATCGCCTATGCCGACGTCTACGACCATCGGGACGTCCAGCCGGTGAACGGTCTCCATTTCGTGTTTCACCAGTTGTGCGACTTTCTCCACTTCCGCGGGCGGGCTTTCGAAGAGAAGTTCGTCGTGCACCTGCAGCAGCATCTTGGTTTCCAGCTTTCGCTCGCGCAGGATTTCGTCGATGCGGATCATGGCCAGCTTGATGAGATCGGCGGCCGTCCCTTGCAGCGGCGTATTCACCGCCGTGCGCTCGGCGAATGAGCGCGCGTTGGGGTTGCGGCTGTGCATGTCGGGAATGGGCCGCTTGCGCCCGAAGAGCGTGATCGCGTAACCCACTTTGCGAACTTCGTCGATGGTCTTGTCGATGAACTTTCGCACGCCCGCGTGCAGCTCGAAGTAAGTGCGGATGTACTCTTCGGCTTCTTTGCGATCGATTCCAAGCGTCGCCGAGAGTCCGAAAGGCGTCTGGCCGTACACGATCCCGAAATTGACCGCCTTCGCGCTACGGCGCATTTCCGCCGTCACCATCAGCGGCGGAACTTGAAATACCTCGGCTGCAGTGCGCGTGTGGATGTCCTCTCCGCTGCGAAACGCCGCCACCAGCACCGGATCGTGCGACATATGCGCCAGCAGGCGCAGCTCGATTTGCGAGTAATCCGCAACCACCAGCTTCCAGCCTTCGCGCGGGACGAACGCAGCGCGGATCTCGCGGCCGAGTTCGGTGCGGATCGGGATGTTCTGCAAGTTGGGATTTGAGGACGAGAGCCGCCCCGTCGCAGCGCCTGCCTGGTTGAACGTCGTGTGCAGGCGGTGTGTCTTCGGATCGAGCAACTGCGGCAACGCATCGATGTAGGTGCCCTTCAGTTTCGCGAGCTGGCGGTATTCGAGCACTTTGGCCGCGATCGGAAAGTCCGCCGCGAGGCCCTCCAGAACGTCCGCCGCCGTGGAAATCGTCTTGCCCTTGCCGTACTTCACCGGCGCGGGCAGGTTCAGCTCTTCAAACAGAATCTTGCCGAGCTGTTGCGGCGAATTGATGTTGAATGGCTTGCCGGCGAGTTCGTAGATTTCACCAGACAGCCGCTGGATGGTGGCGTCGAGCTGTTCGGATAAAACCTTGAGTTGCACTGGCTCAATGCGGATGCCGATCTGCTCCATGCGTGCCAGCACTCCGGCCAGCGGCAGGTCGATTGTCTCGTAGATTTCGCGAAAGCCCTGCTGGTCGATCTCCTCCGGCAGCCGTTCGGCGAGCGTGATGGCGAGATCGGCGTGCTGCTCGGCCGCGGCACCGAGTTTGCGGTCGAGATAACGCTCCGCCAGGACCTCGGGCGAGCAACCCGATGGGTCGGCGCACAGCAGAAAGGCGTAGAGCATGACGTCATGCTTGAATCCCTGAGCGTCGATCCCGAATTTTGCGAGCTCCAGCGTCACGCCCTTCGCGTCGTGAGCAGTCTTCGGCCGGCCGGGATCTTCCAGGATGGGCTTCAGCAGGTCGAGAAAATCAGTCGACAGGGCCCGCGCCACGCCGGGTTCGTAGGAAACGCCGATCATGGTCAGCGGCAGTTCGCCTTCGGGCGACGATTGAATGGCGATGGCGATTGGCTTCCGCGGATCGAGCTTCGCCAGGCTCGCGGCATACGCGGCGGCTTCTTCCCGAGTGGGGATTGTCGCGTAATCGCGCGTGTGTGCGTCTTCGGTCGGGCCAGCTTCCTTCAGAAGGCTGTAGAACTCGAGTTCCTTGTAGATCTTTTTCAGTTCCGCGACATCGGGTTCCTGCGCTGAAAACTTCTGAAGCTGGAAATCGATCGGGACACTGGTGTCGATGGTGGCTAGGCGCTTGCTGAGCAGAATCTGATCGCGGTTGTTTTGCAGGCTCTCGCGATACGTTTTGCGTTCTACTTCGGCGGCGTGCTCGAGCGCGGCTTCCACGGACCCGAAGCGCTGGATCAAATCCCGGGCGCCCTTGTCGCCGATACCGGGAGCGCCAGGGATGTTGTCCACCGAATCGCCCATAAGCGCGAAGAGGTCAGCCACCTGGCTCGGCTTCACGCCCATGAACTCCTCGGCGGTCGCGGGATCGTACCAGACGTCTTCTTTCACGGGGTTGTACATGTGCACGCGCTCATTTACGAGCTGCAGCATGTCCTTGTCGCTCGACACAATGACCACGTCGGCGGCACCGGCAGCGCGCGTGGCCAGAGCGCCGATCACGTCGTCCGCCTCGAAGCCTTCGTATTGCAAAATCGGAATGCGCATAGCCTCGAGCGTTTTCCGGATGTAGGGAATCTGCTCGCCCAGGTCGGCGGGCATTTCGGTGCGGTTGGCTTTGTACTCGGAGTAAGCCTGGTCGCGGAAGGTTTTTCCGGACTCGAAGATGGCGGCGATGAACTCGGGTTTATACGCGCTTTTCAGCTTGCGCACCATGTTGTGAAAGATGTAGATCGCCTCGGTGGAAATGCCGGTGGTGGTACGCATGGGCGGAGCTTTGCTGCGCGCGCGAGCGTGATACGCGCGGAAGATGAAGCCGTAGCTGTCGATCAGGAAAAGGCGTGGGCGCTTCGACTGAGGCACTCTGAAATCAGGATACCGTGCCGGGTCGTTTTGGCGGCATATGAATCAAGGCGGGGCGCGGGGCGGCGGAGATTTCCACAGGCGGTAACTGTCCCAACTTCACCGCAAAGTGTTGCGTTTTTGCAACACTACAACTTTTACAAAGCTTTTTGAATCAAAAGGCTAGCGTCATGGGTTCATCGCTGATAGAATGAACCTTCAAACTTTGAGAACCACGTCTGACATCGCTCCAGGAGGCGTGATTGCGATTTGAGACCACGGTCCAGCGCCCGGCGGAAGCGCGCGGCGTTGGACTTCACAGCGGAGTTCGGGTTTCCATTCGCATCCTGCCGGCGCCGCCATCCACGGGCATCGTTTTCCTGCGTACCGACCTGGATAATTTCCCGGTACCCGCAAGTTGGCGTTACGTCGCGCGGGTGAGCTACGCCACCAGCCTGATGCGGCAGGGCGTCCTGATTTCTACTACGGAGCATTTGCTCAGCGTTTTTTACAGCATGGGCGTGGACAACGCCTATGTCGAGATCGACAACCTGGAGGTTCCGATTCTCGACGGCAGCGGCCAGCCTTACGTGGAGTTGCTTCGCGCCGCGGGACTCAAATCCTATCGAAGGCGCAAGCGCTTCCTGCGTATCCGCCGGCCAGTGACCGTGGAAGCAGGCTCCAAGCGCATCTCGATTCTTCCTTCCGATCGTTTTCTGCTCACCTGCGACGTGTTCTACGATCATCCGCTGATCGGCCGGCAGTCGCTCGACATGGAGGTGACGCCGGAGCGCTACGCCGAAGAGATTGCGCCGGCGCGCACGTTCGGTTTTCTGCACGAGCTGGACCAGATGCGCGATATGGGCTTGATTCGCGGAGCGGCGCTGGAGAATGCAATCTGCTTCGATCGCCGCGGCGTCCAGAATCCGGAGGGACTGCGCTTCGCCGATGAGTGCTGCCGGCATAAGGCGCTGGACTTGATCGGCGACCTGGCGTTGATCGGCAAGCCCCTGCTCGGCCATGTGATCGCAGAGCGAGCCGGACATGCTATGCACACGGCACTGGTGGCGCGGATCATGTCCGATCCGTCGCTGTACGAAATGCTCAGCTTCGATCAACTGGCGACTCGCGTCGCGCATGCGTTAGTTTCCTGACACGACGAATTGCTAACCGCCGCTAACTTCGCCACGCTGGTCCGCCTCATCCTGGCTCCTTTCGTTTGCGCGGACATCTTGCATGGGCACTACGGCCGGGCCATCATTCTCTGCTTCATCGCCGGATTCACGGACGTCATCGATGGACTTTTGGCACGCCGGCTGGGCGGAGGCTCGCGCGTGGGCGCCTACTTCGATCCGATTGCCGACAAGATTCTGCTGAGCGTGATTTATGTCGCGCTCGGCCTGGCGCATGCGATTCCCTGGTGGATGGTGTGCATCGTTTTCGGCCGAGACATACTGATTCTGGGCATGGCGGCGTACGGGCTCCTGTTTACATCGGTGCGCAAATTTCCTCCGTCGGTATGGGGCAAGCTCAGCACATTTCTGCAGATTGCCGCAGCGCTGGCGGTGATGGGCGACCGCGCCGGAATCCCCGCGCCGGTCTCGCTCGCGGTCTGGTTGATGGTCGCGGCTACGATCTGGAGCGGCGTTCATTATGCATGGCGGGGAATCGTTTTACTAAGAGCAAACCCGCGTTGACGTGTCGTGGAATGCAGACTGGGGAGCCGACGTAGACTCGAAACTCTCCGACGAAGGCCACTTGGAATCGGCCCCGGGCTGAAGTTGGTTGCCGTCTGACACTGTGGTAGTGGAGAGTCCACAAGACTTCGCGACGCTAAGAGCAAACCCGCATTGACGTGCGGTGCGCGCCGCGTTAGTCTGAAGGTGTGCTGGCGCCTATCAGTCGCTATCGAGTCTCTGGCGTTTATGTCTGGGCGGGATTGATCGCATTGGCGCTGGCTGGATTCTCCGGCTGGATGTCTTTGGTCTGGCCGCTCTGCTGGATTGCGGCTTCGCTCTTCCTGGCCAGTGCAGCCGTGCTGCTTTACCTCGCCCTGCGCCCTCCCATCGAGATTTACGAGAGCCACATCAAGATCGGACAAAGCGCGATTCCCTGGCGGCACATCCGCCGGTTGGATCGCAGCTCGAACAATCCGCTGATGGTGCGGTTGACGCTTTCCGACAAAACCCGGATTCTGCTGGTTTATCCGGGTGAGTCCAATTTGTCGAGCGCATTGTTGCGCCAGTTGCGCCGCCATGCTCACGAAGCTCTGATCGACGGCGTGCCATATCGCCAGTTCTGGGGCGAATCCGTCGCGGCTGCAGCGCTGTCCCGAAAAGAGGCGCCGTCGCCGCGCTACCCTATGTTGCTCCCCGACGATGAGGCCGAAGTGGAGCGCATGTTCCAGCGGCTGAAGTCGGTGGGACATTTCGATCAGAAGGCTTCTTCCGAGGACAAGTAGCGCCCGGGTGAATCGCTTCCGCCGCCTTTACTGGTTCATTGCGGTTACCGCGACACTGCTACTGACCTATCGCTTGTGGCTCGCGGCGCTGGGCGGATTTCTGGTGCATGCCGAAGCTCCGGCGCCCGCCGATATGGTCGTCGTGCTGGCCGGAGATTACATCGGAAATCGAATCATCATCGCCGGCGCCCTAGTGCGGCAAGGCCTCGCTCCCAAAGCTCTGATCAGCGGTCCGGCCGATTTTTACGATCTGCACGAGTCGGATCTCGCCATCCCCTTCGCCGTTCGACACGGCTATCCGGAATCCTACTTCCTGCCCTTTCCAAACGATGCGCGGTCTACTACGGCGGAGGCAGACGCCGTGATTCCTGAATTGCGGAAACTGCACGCACACCGCATTGATCTGGTGACAAGCAACTTTCACACCCGCCGCGCGGGTAACATCTATCGAAAACGTGCCCCGGACTTGGAGATCCACGTGGTTGCCGCCCCCGACCGCTACTTCACGCCCGACGCGTGGTGGAAGAATCGCGAAGGACGAAAAACTTTCGTGCTGGAACGGATGAAGACGATAGCGACCTGGCTGGGGATGTGAATGCGGAGCCTCTGGAAAAATGCGCTGCCTTATCTTTGGCGCTACCGGCGCGGGCTGGCGCTGGGGATGGGCTCGCTCATCGCGAAGGACATCATCGGAGCCGCGCTTCCACTCGTCATTCGCAGCGGCGTGGATTCGCTCACCTCAGGCTTCCGCCTTGGGATACTTTTCCAGTTTGCGGCACTCCTGGCGGGCCTTTCGCTCATCAAAGGCATTTTCCAATACTGGATGCGTGTGATCCTGATCGGCATTTCGCGCGACGTGGAATACGATCTTCGCAACGATCTTTTCTCACACCTGGTGACGCTGTCGTCGGATTTTTACGGGAAATATCGCACGGGCGATATCATGGCGCGTTCCACCAACGATCTGAACGCCGTGCGCATGATGCTCGGCCCGGGAATCATGTACTGGACCGAGACGATGTTCACGGCAATCCTGACCATCAGCGTCATGCTGCTGGTGAATTGGAAGCTGACGTTGATCTGCCTGATTCCAGCGCCGCTGGTGAGCCTGGCGGTGATTCTGTTCGGAAGGCGAATCCACGACCGGTTCGAAACCATCCAGCGAATGTTTTCCGACATCAGCAGCCGCGTTCAGGAGAATCTCTCGGGCGTGCGCGTGATTCGCGCCTATGCGCAGGAACAAGCGGAGATGCGCAAGTTCGAGTTGCTGAATCAGGATTACGTGACGCAGAATATCCGGCTTGCCAGGCTCTCTGCCTTGTTCATGCCGCTTTTGCAGGCGCTCATCGGGCTTGCGTTCCTGATTGTGCTGCTCTTCGGCGGATACGAGTTGCTGCAGCACCGCATTTCGCTCGGCAGCTTCATCATGTTCAACACGTACATGGGAATGCTGGTGTGGCCCATGATCGCGCTGGGCTGGGTAGTGAATCTGATGCAGCGCGGCATGGCGTCGTGGAAGAGAATCATGGAGCTGATGAGTGAGAGGCCGAAGATCTTTCGGAATGAATTCGAGGAATCCGAGGAATTCAAGGAAGCTGGCGGGGCGTTGCGTTTCGCGGATGTTGAGGTACGATACAAGACCGGGGTTGCTCTGAAGAATATCGATCTTGAGATTCCGGCTGGGGCGACTGTGGCGATTGTCGGGCATACGGGGAGCGGGAAGAGTACGCTGGTGAGTTTGATTCCCCGCCTGATCGATCCCACCGGCGGAGCGGTTTATCTCGATGGCGTCGATCTGCGGGATTTGGATCCGGAATGGCTGCGGCGGCAGATCGGTTTCGTTCCGCAGGAAACGTTCTTGTTCAGCGCCACGCTGGCGGAAAACATTGCTTGGGGCGTTGAGGGTGCGACGGAAGCCGAGATCGCGCGTGCGGCGGAATTGGCGGGACTCGCTCCGGACATCGCGGCTTTTCCGGCCGGGTATCAGACCATGATCGGCGAGCGCGGGCTCACGCTGTCGGGAGGACAGAAGCAGCGGGTTGCGATTGCGCGCGCGGTTCTGCGCAATCCACGGATTCTGATCCTCGACGATGCGCTTTCCAGCGTAGACACACTCACGGAAGAGCGAATCCTCACCGGGTTGGCAGGGGTCATGCGGGGCCGCACTACCATCCTGATTTCGCATCGCGTTTCCACGGTCCAGAGCGCTCAGCGCATCTTTGTCATCGAGCATGGGCAGGTGGCGGAGCAGGGCAGTCACGCGGAGTTGATCGCCAACGGCGGTTACTATGCCGATCTTTACCAGAAGCAGTTGCTGGAGGAGGAACTGGAGGCGATTTAACAAGCGGAACCTTCTCGCCCGAGTTTCGTATCATTTGCCGTAGGTGATCTATGAACAGAGTCCTAGTTTTGGGGTTATCGCTGGCCGTCGCCTGCCTGGCCGATGATTGGTCCAAGAAGTTTGTCGTCTCGGGCCACCCGGATTTACGCGTGAACGCCAACGACGGCTCGGTGACAGTTCGAACCTGAGATCGGAAAGAGATCGAAGCGAAAGTCAACACGGTGGGCTGGCGGATAGCTCCGGGAGAGGTGCAAGTGATCGACCGGCAGGTGGGCGACCGCGTTGAGGTGGAAGTGCGGATACCGCACCGTCCATTTTCGGTAGTGTTGGTACGCCGGGCGGTTCGGGTTGAGCTGCAAGTCCCTCGGGAGCTTCGGTCCGACATTCGCACCGGTGACGGCAGCATCTCGGTGGAAGCGCTGCATGGCGAGACCCACTTGAATACCGGCGATGGCCGGATCGAGGCCGAATCGCTGGATGGAACGCTGGAGGCCCGGACCGGTGACGGCAGGATCCGGGTGCGCGGCCGCTTCGATCTGCTGAATCTGCATACCGGCGACGGGAGCATCGACGCCGAGATCGCGTCCGGCTCGAAGATGACTTCGGAATGGAGCTGCCGGGCCTCTCGTGCCTGATGTGTTAGACTTTCAGCGGCGGCGGCGGCCTGAGATGAAGGAAGAGCATCATGTAGGGGGCCTCGGCAGGTTCGCCTCATCCGTTTTGGGTCGATTGAACTGGATGTTCGCGCCGCGGAACTCCGCAAGCATGGCCTGAAGATCCGGCTTCACACACAATCGTTCCAAATCCTGCTTATGCTGTTGGAGCATCCCGGCGAGGTGGTATTGCGCGAAGAGATTCGAATGAAGCTCTGGCCAAACGACACCATCGTCGAGTTCGACCACAGCATTAACGCTGCCGTCCAGAAGCTGAGAGAAACATTGGGCGAATCGGCGGATAAGCCTCGATACGTGGAGACGGTGGCGCGGCGCGGCTACCGGTTCATCGGAACAATCGAGGCGCCGGGAGAGCCGCTCCCCGAGCCGCCAGGACTCGGCGAGCAGGCGCCGGATGGCGATGCATTTTCCTTGGACACCAGCGACCTGAGCGGCGAGACCTTCTCCGGGTTTCGCGTGATCGAGAAACTTGGAAGCGGCGGTATGGGAGTGGTCTACCGCGCCGAGGATCTCAAGCTTGGCCGCCAGGTGGCGCTGAAATTCCTACCCTTTCCAGCCGCGGAAGTCTCCCCGCAGCTCTACGAACGATTCCAGCGCGAGGCGCGTGCCGCCTCCGCGCTCAATCATCCGAACATTTGCACGATCTACGGCGTGGAGGATTTTGCGGGACAGCCGGTGATCGTAATGGAGCTGGTGGAAGGCGAAACACTGTCGGCTCGGCTGGCGAAAGGCGCGCTGCCGCTGGATCAGACGCTGTCAGCAGCGATCCAGATGACGGGCGCGCTGGATACAGCCCATCGCAAGGGGATCGTGCATCGGGATCTGAAGCCGGCCAACGTGATGCTAAAGTGTTGGATTTCGGGCTGGCAAAAACCGAGCGGGCTCTCGCGGTTGGAGACGATGCCCACGCGGAACTCACGCAGCCAGGAGCGATTCTAGGCACCTTGCACTACCTGTCGCCGGAGCAGGTGCAGGGCAAGGACATGGACGCGCGCAGCGACATCTTCTCCTTCGGTCTCGTGCTCTATGAAATGCTGGCAGGGCGGAGAGCGTTCGAAGGCGAGAACTCGGCCAGCGTGATGGCGGCGATTCTCACCTCGGAGCCTGCGCCCGTTTCTGAAATCGCCGTGCCTGCGGCGCTGGATCGGTTGCTGCGGCGCTGCCTGGCAAAGGACCCTGAAGAGCGGTGGCAGACGGCGCGCGACTTGGCAGCCGAACTAGACTGGATCGCCTCGCCGCTTGGCGACACAACGCCGGAGGCTCGCAGGCGGGAGCGATCGGCTTGGGGCCTCAAGGCGGCCGCGGCCATCGCCACGGCGGTGCTCTTGGGTGCCGCGGTGCTTGCCTTCGTGTATCTGCGCAAGACGCCCCCACCGCCCCCTCTGGTGCGCTACTCGATTCCGTTGCCTCCCAACACCCGATTTGTCGACTATGGATATCCAGTTGTGCAATATCCAGTCGTATCGCCCAATGGCGAAAGAATTGCCATACCGCTCGCGCCTGCGGTTGGAGAGCGCACCCAGATCTGGATCTACCAGATGTCAACGGGTGAGTTCCGGCCAATGGCGGGGAGCGATGGAGCCTTTGAGATTACGTGGTCGCCGGACGGCGGCTCTATCGTGTTCTGGGCAAACCAGAAGTACAACCGGCTGGATTTGAGCTCGGGTGCGATTAACGCTGTCGTCGAAGAGCCCCGCTACGGACGCCCAACGATCGCGCCTAACGGAAGCATGCTGGTCTCCACGCAGTCGGGCCTGGAGTTGGTCGCCACCAACGGCCAGCGCCGGCCGGTCTTTTCCCGCATGCCGAATGACCCATTCGATTACTTCCCGGCTCTCCTTCCGAACAGCAATCACTTTCTCTTCGTCCGAGGCCTATTCCCTCCCATCGAAATCTGGAAGGGCGACCTGGACGGCAGCGCGCCGGTCCGTCTGTTTTCAGCGGACAGCCAGGTGGAGTATGCGGATTCCGGGCACGTTCTCTTTGTGAGAGGTGGCACACTGTTCGCCCAACTGTTCGAATCGAGGAATGCTGTGGCCTCGGGACCGGCGCAGTCGCTGGTGAATGGTGTGGCGCGTCTGATGGGTTCATCGTTGGCGGGATTCTCGGTGTCGCGCAATGGTGTGCTGGCATTTCGTCCGGGCGCCGCCACCAACACGACGCGTCTGATCTGGCGGGATCGCCATGGAAGGGAACTGGGAACAGTCGGCCAAGTCGCCGATTACACCAACCCGGCGCTTTCCCCGGATGACAAGCGCGTGGCCGTAGGCATACGCGACCTGCACAGTGGCAAGCGCAACATCTGGGTTTTCGACCTTGTGCGCGGAACCCGTACGCCCCTCACCTTCGATCCCAACGATCACCTCAACCCCGCCTGGTCCCCGAACGGAACGCGCATCGCATTCAGCTCCGACCGCAAGGGCATGCGCGATATCTATGTCACATCCGCTTCGGGTGGAAGCCAGGATGAAGTCTTGTTCGAATCCAAGGATCGTCATAAGTCCGTGGAAGACTGGTCGGCGGACGGCCAATTCCTCTTTTACAGCCAGCAGGAAAAACAGGTAGTGGTGGACCCACAACCTTACTCCACTACCGAAAGCCAACATGATATCTACCTCCTGCCGCTATCCGGCGAAGATCGGAGGCCGATCACATTCCTGGCTACTCCATTTCGCGAATACCAAGTGCGCATGTCGCCCGACGGGCGGTGGGTTGCCTACTGTTCCAACGAATCCGGCCGCTTCGAAGTGTACGTGCAGCCATTTCCAACGAGCGGGAAGAAATACCAGATCTCCAATGCCGGCGGCGAGGAGCCGCAATGGCGCGGCGATGGCAAAGAGCTGTTCTACGTGGCCGGAACAAGCGTGATGGCGGCGGAAGTCCGCACCAAAGGCGCAGCACTCGATCCCGGTATTCCAACGAAGCTGTTTGACGTGCATCTTGGTGTCCGCGCGCGCAACCGGCTGGCGACCACCAAGGATGGCCAGAAGTTCCTGGCGGTGGAGCCGGTGGGCGAAGATCCGCGCGCGCCGTTCACTGTCATCTTGAACTGGCAACGGCTGCTGGACAAGCGATGACCCTGGTTTCTGGCAAACCTTCGACGGCGAGCAGGCCCCGCGCCTAAAACTCATCCTCCGTCGTCTTCTTTTTCTTCTTCCGCCGCATGATGATAATCGCCACAATAATCACCAACAGGACCAGCGCGCCGATGCGAATCGGCATCGTGTTCGGCTCCTGCGCGGGAGGCGTTTCTGGAGTAGCTTGTATCAAAGCAATCACGGGATTTTCTCCTCACATCTTCTGTTTGATGACATCGATCAATTCCTTGACCGCGGCCGCGCTCTTGTCCAGCGCCGCCTGTTCCTCCGGTTGCAGCCGGATCTGGAAGATCTTCTCGATCCCGCGCGATCCCAGCTTCACCGGCACTCCGACAAAAAGATCCTTGATTCCGTATTCTCCCTCTAAATAGGCCGCACAGGGAAGCACCTTCTTCTTGTCCTTCAGAATGGACTCCACCATCTCCACCGCGGCCGCTGACGGCGCGTAGTAAGCGCTGCCCGTCTTGAGATATTTCACGATCTCCGCCCCGCCGTTCCGCGCGCGATCCACCAGCTTGTCGATGGTAGCCTGATCCAGCAGTTCAGTCAGCGGAATGCCGGAGACGCTGGTCAGCCGGACAATCGGAACCATAGTGTCGCCATGGCCGCCCAGCACCATCGCGGTGACGTTCTCCACGGACACATCCGCCGCCTGCGCGATGAACGTACGGAAGCGAGCGGTGTCCAAGACGCCCGCCATGCCGATGACGCGGTTCTTCGAAAACTTCGATACGTGATACGCCGCCCAGCACATGGCATCCAGCGGATTCGTCACCAGAATCAGGATGCAGTTGGGCGAATACTTGACGGCCTGCTCGGTGGCGCCGCGCACGATGTCGTAATTCTTCACCAGCAAGTCGTCGCGGCTCATGCCGGGCTGGCGCGGAAATCCGGCCGTGATCACCACGATGTCGGAGTTCGCCGTCGGCTCGTAATCGTTGGCGCCCGTTACACTGACGTCGTAGCCTTCCACCGGACCCGACTGCAGAATATCCAGCCCCTTGCCCTGCGGAATCCCTTCCACCACGTCCACCAGAACGACGTCCGCCAGCTCCTTGCCGGCAATCCGCAGGGCGCAATTCGCCCCGACGTTGCCGGCTCCAACAACGGTCACCTTTTTTCGCATAGAATTCTCAAGGTAGGACACGCTGTCGCGTCTGTCAAGTAACTAGCGACCCGCAGCGTCTTGACAGGGTTGGAAGTCTCGTGTAAATATTCTAGGCCAGAATTGATACGTTTCAAGCAGTGACAAGACGGCGGCCTGGGCGGTTAGGTGCCTGGACCGCATTCCGGATCGGGTTCCGGTGGACGTGGTGCCGGTGGACGACGTTGCAGCCGCCGAACTGGGAGTCGATCATTTGATCCGGATGGGGCACCGCCGCATCGCGATTGCTCCCGGCCGACGTGGCCCGGATCCGCCGGGAGCGGTTGCGCACTCAGTCGTCCTGGCCGGATGCGATCTTCGCCACCAACGGTCCCCCCGGACTGGGTGTCCTGCGCGCATTTCGCGATCTGAGCCGCCCGCGAGGCTTCCTCGCGCGATCCGCTGGCGGCCGTCCGTCTGCCGGCAACGTTGAAGATTCGCGATTCCTCCCGCATGCACAACCGCAGCCGCCAGGGAGTGCGATCGGCCGTTGGAAGCTAGAATAGGACGCGTGGCGGTATTCGGACAGTAACCATGCTCGAGCCCGGAGCGACAGTTATTCATACGAGGTAATTAATGCGCTTACAACGAATGCTCATTGCGGCAGCCTTCGGGTCCGCGCTGGTTGGGGGAGCCGATTGGCTGACCGACGGCGCCAACACACAGCGGACCGCATGGCAGAAGGACGAGAAGATACTCACCACGCGCAACGTGAAGGACATGAAGCTGCTCTGGAAGATCAAGCTGGACAACCAGCCCCGCCAGATGCACTCGCTGCTCCCGACACTCATTATCGGACGCGTGAACACCCGCAGCGGCCCCAAACAGATCGCAATCGCGACCGGGGTATCGGACAACATTTATGCCATCGACGTGGATGCGGGCCAGTTGATCTGGAAGAAGCACTTTGAGAGTGGCTGGACGCCTCCGGCATCGGGCGGCAGGGGTGGAGGCGGCGGTATTCTCTGCCCCGGAGGCATCACGGCCACGCCGGTGATCGCGCCCACCGGCACGCCGGGCAAGTACACCATCTACGCTGCTTCCTGGGACGGCACGCTGCACCAGTTGAACGCAGCGGACGGCGAAGATATCGTGCCACCCTCGAAGTTCATGCCGCCCAATGGCAAGCCTTACGCTCTGAATCTTTGGAATGGCGTCATCTTTACGCATACGGCGCAGGGCTGCGGCGGCAATCCGAACATGGTGTACGCCTACGATCTCGCGACGAAGAAAGTTGGCAGTTGGGGTCCATCGGGCGGCGGCATGTGGGGCCGCAGCGGCCCGGCTATCAGCTCGAAGGGCGCCATGTACACGGGAACGGGTGACGGAAACTTTAATCCAGAGATTGGGAGCTTCGGCAACGGGATCGTCGGCGTCAAGCAGAATCCCGAGACGAAGGCATTGGAACTGGTGGACTACTACGGCCCGACCAACGCGGCCTGGCTGTGGAAGCGCGACCTGGACATGCAGGTGACGCCGTCCATCTTCAATTTCAAAGGCCGCGAGTTGATGGCCGATGCAGGCAAGGAATGCCGCGTTTACCTGTTGGACACGGAGGCCATCGGCGGAGACGACCACCGGACTCCGTTGTACCGGACCCCTCTCATCTGCAATGAAGATGTGAACTTCGCCTCCGCGGGCATCTGGGGCTCCATGGCCATGTGGGAGGACGCGAAGGGAACCCGCTGGGTGCTCAATTCCTTCTGGGGGCCGAAGCATTCCGCCTTTAAGGCGCCGATAGAGCACGGCGAAGTGAAGGACGGAGCTATCGTGGCTTTCAAGGTGGAGGAAACGAACGGAAAGTGGCGGTTGACGCCGGCTTGGATCTCGCGCGATATGAATCGCGCCGAGCCGCCGGTGGTCGCGAATGGAATCGTGTTCGCCTACGGCAGCGGGGAAGATACCGAACAGGCGTATCCGGACGTAGGGCTTGACGATGTTGCCTCGCGCCGCATCCCCGGCTCGACGCATGCGACTTTATACGCGTTGGATGCCGAGACCGGCAAGGAACTGTGGTCCAGCGGCGATCAAATCACTTCCTGGAATCATTGGACCGGTCTTTCGGTAGCGAACGGCCGCGTCTACATCGCCACGTTCGACAACAACCTGTACTGCTTCGGCATTCAGAAGTAACATGCTGGAACTGAACCTGACATCGCTCGGCGCGCAGTGGCGAGTGTGGGCAACTTTGCTGGCCGTGGCTGGCTGTGCCTGGCCGCAGGTGACGGACGCCGGCCGCGTGAAAGAGCTGGAGCAGCAGTTGGGCGCTCAGAGACATCTGTTGCGCGATTGGGGCGGTCTCATTAAATACGGCAGCGAGAATACCGAGCTTAGCCCACCCGCGCCAGGAGAGGTTCGCGTGACTTTCCTGGGCGACCAGATCACCGAGCAGTGGGGCCACGGCGGCGCGAAGTTTTTTTCGGGCAAGCCGTACTTGAACCGCGGCATCGCCGGCCAAACTACTGCTCAAATGTTAGTCCGCTTCCGCCAGGATGTGATCGCGTTGCAACCGAAAGTGTTGGTGATTCTGGCGGGCACGAATGATATCGCGGGCGCCTTCGGGCTAGCCACCGAAGAAATGATCGCCGACAATATCATGACCATGACGGAGCTGGCGAAAGTGCACGGAATCCGCGTGGTGCTTGCATCTCTGACGCCGGTGTGCGACTGCTTCGGCAAGCCGACCTCGCGGCGGAGGTGGCAGGAAAAGATTCTTGAAGTAAACGAGCTGCTCAAGGACTACGCTGTCCACAGCGGCTCGGTGTATCTGGACTATTATTCCGCCTTGGCGGACGGCCAGGGCCTCAGGAAAGAGTTCACCACGGACGGGATACTTTTGAATGATGCCGGTTACAACGTTATGGCTCCGCTCGCGGACCGGGCCATCGCGGAGGCGCTTAGGAAAAAGTGATGTATAAGTGCGCCGTTTCAGAAGTGCCGTTATGTATTCCACCGCGACCACTCCCTCACGGTCATGGCTCTGAACCGAGCCGCGCGCGTGAGCGAGCGGTTTCCCGATACGTGAGTAGACTTCTGAAACGGAGTACTAAGAGAGGTTTGGTGATGCGAAAAATCGTCGTGATGTCGGTTGCTGGCTTAGGCGTTTGGATGGGCGCCGCGAACGCGCAATTTGGACGCGGCGCCGCGGATTGGGTAACCAATGGCGGTGATGCGCAACGCTCCTTCTGGATCCGGACGGACGCGAAGATTTCAAAGGACAGCCTTGAGAAGCCAGGCTTCCAATTCCTGTGGAAGGTGAAGTTCGCTGGCGCGTTGGCGGCGCCGGTCATGCTGGACCGGTACATTGGGTACCGCGGATTCCGCTCTCTCGGATTCATGGGAAGCGGTTCCAACGGCGTGTACGCCGTGGACATTGATCTCGGCCGCATCGAGTGGCAGAAGCAATTGTCCCCGGAGGTGCCGCGCCAGTCTGGCTCGACAGGCTGTGCGGAGGCGTTCATCGCGGACGTCACACGCCCGGCCACCGCTGAAATTCCTTCCGCAAGTGCGGGGCCGCAAGGCATTGGCGGGCGCGGAGGTGCCGCTCGCGGCGCGGTTGGCGAACCCGGCGAAGGCGCGGTAACGCTGGCCTCGGCGCTTGCTCCTCCGGGTCCGAACCCCACGCGGCCTCCGCGTCCCGTTCCTGCCGGATTCCGCCCCGGCATTCGTCCTGCCATCGTGTTGCACACGCTCTCGAGCGACGGAATGCTGCATACGATGTATGTGTCGAACGGAGAAGAACCGGCGCCGCCGTTGAGATTTCTTCCGCCAAATACAGCCTCTCAAGGTCTGATCGTCATAGACAATGTGGCCTACGCCGCGATCGGGCAGGCCTGTGGCGCCGCAAGCGGTGTTTGGGCTCTGGACCTTGCCACCAAGCAGGTGGCTAGCTGGACCGAGAGCGGCGTAGCGGGCGCGGCGGGAGCTGCCATGGGTCCCGACGCAACGCTCTACGTCGCGACCGCGGCGGGGACATCGAATTACTCGGCTTCCGTTGTGGCGCTCGAATCCAAGACTCTCGTGCCGAAGGATTGGTACACGGCGAAGCAGGCATTCACGTCATCGCCTGTTGTTTTCCAGTACAAGAATAAACTCCTTCTGGCCGCTGCCACCGAAGACGGAAGCTTGCATCTTTTGGATACCGCCTCGCTGGGCGGGACCGATCATCAGACGCCGGTTTATAGCACGCAGGCCTTCACGGGGGCCGGCGATTTCGTTCCCGGCGCACTGGCGAGCTGGCAGGACCGCGCCGGCACGCGCTGGCTGCTGGCTCGCGCGTCTGGCTCGATCGTCGCGTGGAAGGTAGCGGACCAGAATGGCGCTCCAGCTCTGCAGCCGGGTTGGGTGTCGCGCGGTCTGGTTTCACCGGCGGCTCCGCTGATCGTCAACGGTGTCGTCTTCGCGCTTTCCACCGGTGGCGCCTCCATCTTGCACGCGCTCGATGCCGCCACTGGCAAGGAACTTTGGAACAGCGCTGACGCAATCGGATCCTCTGTGCGTGGACTCTCTGCCGGCGGCGGTCAAGTGTACGTGACGACCGAGGACGGCAACGTGTACGCTTTCGGCTTCTGGATGGAGCGCTGATGCGCGGCTTTGTTCTGGCTATATTTGCTGCCTGCGCTTGGGCGCAATTGCCGGAAGGCCCGGGCAAAGAGCAGACCGAAAGAATCTGCAAACAGTGTCACGAGCTGGAACGATCCATCGCGCCTCGCCAGAACCGGGAGGGCTGGAAGGGAACCATCGACAAAATGGTGACCTTGGGCACCGACGCTCCCGAACAGGATCTCGATTTGATTCTCGACTATCTGGCGAAGAATTTTCCCGCCCCGGAACTTCCCAAGATCAACGTCAACAAGGCTACGGCCATCGAACTCGAGAGCGGCTTGACGTTGAGGCGTTCGCAATCCGCGGCCATCGTCGAGTACCGCGCCAAGCACGGCCCGCTCAAATCGATCGAGGACCTGAAACACGTTCCCGGGATCGACGCCGCGAACATCGAGGCCAAGAAAGACCGGCTGACGTTCTAGAGGTTCCGTTTCAGAAGAGCCGTTGCGTATTCCAGCCCCAACCACTTCCTTACGGTCGTGGCCCTGAACTGAGCCACGCGCGTCAGCGAGCGGTTTCTCGATACGTGAGTAGACTTCTGAAACAGCGCTCAGCTACAGTTCCTTCAAGCGGAAACTACGGTACTCGACTTTCATGGGCGGGCCTACGTGGACCTGCACGCCGATGAGTCCTTCGAACGCGCGATGCGGCGCGTCGTCGTCGATCACCACGCTCATCAGATGGCCGTTGAGGATGTGGATCAGGATGTTTCCGCGGACGATCAGATGATACGAATTCCAATCGGCGGTGATGAAGGATGCCAGATCCTTGGGCTCTCCCAGAGACGAAAGAACGATCGGCTTCCGGCCACCCACGACATGGGTCATCTGACCTCGCACCGCAAGAAAGAGACGGCCACGCTCCTCGTAATTCTGGCCCGTGTAGCGATTCTGCCCGTCGATGTCGGCCTGATAGCCGCGCATCCCGAATTTGTTGTCGGGCAGCACCACGCTGCGGTAATTAATTCCACTGTTACCGTTGGAAGTGATGCGGTAGTCCGCTCTTAACTCGAAATCCTTGGGAGCGCCGCCACGCCAGATAATGAAGGAATTGCTCTTGAGCAACGTTTCCGGAGTCACCTCGCCGACCAGCGCGCCATCCTCGGCTCGCCAGTATTTGGGATCGCCTTCCCAACCGTCGAGTGTCTTGCCGTCGAAGATCGGTTTGAAGCCAGGCTCGTCACCCGTGGTGAGTTCCGGGCGGTCACTTTGCTTGGGAACATACTCTTGGGCCGCGAGCGGGATCGCTTTGTGCAGGCCAAGACTTCCAATCATCGAAGCCAGAAAGCGTCGGCGGTAGGGGATATTCACGAGCACCTCCATTAACCTGAAAGTTTACCCTGGCCGTGGAGACCTTGCACTGAGGAATTTCGCTCAGCACAGCATCAGCAGTTTGTACTCCCGTGCTCGGCTGCATTATAATGAAGATAACAAGGCCGTTCGAACAACTGCCGCGGCCGCGATCAAAGCTTTGGGAGGAGAGGTACCACCTTCGACCTCACGTTCCTGCGAATTCTGTGGAAGAGTGGCATTTCGAACGGATGAGTTTGAGACCGAGTGCATGCGGGCTGGATTCGCGAAAGACCCGATGGGCCGATGGAAAGCACGCGTAGGCGGTTTAGCGGGGTTGTCGGACAGTGTGGCTTCACAACTCGGAAGCCAAGTCCAGGGCCAACAATCGACGTTTGATCGTTTGGAGGGCCAACGGGGCTATCGCTGTACCGGCTGCAAACGAATCTATTGTATGGACTGTCTCTACGCGCACGCGCCGAGCCACTCCACCGGAGGGAAGGCGTGTCCAACTTGTGGCGCGATTTTCAGCCACTACCAATAGATGCTGAAAGTGAGTGAGAGTGCCTGCCTATTGTTTCTTCGCTGGATCGAGTTTTGGGTTCGGGTCAAACGACACATGTGCTCCTGTATTTGCGTTGTTGTTCCGGCGTCAGCAGGCTGCTTCGGCTTTGGCCTGCATTGCCGTCAACCCACGGCTCAGTTTACGTAGGAGTCCGTCCGAGAAATACGGTTTTGCTGTACTGAAAGCTGCATGCGGGTCGTCCTACAGCGCGTGACAGAGGCTCGCGTCGATGTGGCCGGCGCCACAGTTGGCGCCATTCAACGGGGCTTATTAGTACTGGTTGGAGTAACCTCCACGGACGCCCAAGCGGATGCCGAGTATCTGGCGGATAAGATCGTTCACCTGCGCATTTTTCCGGATGACGCGCGCCGCATGAATCGCGACTTGGTGGAGGCAGGAGGCGCCTTGTTAGTTGTCTCGCAATTTACTCTTTACGGGGATTGCAGAAAGGGCCGCCGGCCGAGTTTCGACGCCGCAGCCCCGCCGGAACAGGCGCGTAACCTCTACGGTTACTTTGTGGAACGGTTACGAACAAGTAACATTGTTGTCGAGACTGGCGTCTTCCAGGCTGAGATGGAAATCCACCTGGTAAATGACGGGCCGGTGACCTTCATTCTCGACTCGAACAGAAACTGAACAAACGCCTCGGCCCGGCTACTTACCAGAACAGGAGCTAGGAAATGCCTCGCACGGGGAAAGCAATTGGGGATCTCTCACTGTTAGTGGCGGCTCTGGAAGGACTCGAGCTGCAGAAACAGCGCATCGACGAACAGATCAAAGAGGTGCGGTCGCTGTTGGGGAAGCGCGCAGTGCGGCATGGGCATGCGCTTGCTTCCGGAAACAGCAAGCGCGGTCCAGGCCGGTTGAGCGCGGCAGCCCGCAAGCGAATCGCCGCGGCTCAGAAGCGCCGCTGGGCGGAGTATCGCAAGTCATCCGGCAAAGCGGAATAGGTCCAGTTGAAGCGCTGAACAATTTCGTCCACTGACCCGTCGGCGACTAACTTGCCTTTTTCGAAAAAGACCGCCCGGTTGGCAAGCGCTGCCGCGAAGTCCGTGTTGTGAGTTACGATCAGCTTGGCCTGCGGGAGATTCTGGAGTAAGTGCAGTAAGTTGCGCTGCGCGGGTGGATCTAAGAAGGTGTTCGGCTCATCCAGCACCAGGATTTCGGGATCCATCGCGAGAACGCCTGCCAGTGCAATTCTTTTCTTCTCGCCCGCGCTCAGATGGTAGGGCGCCTTGCCGAGAGCGTGATCCATGCCGACCTGTTCCAAAACAGATTTCGCCTTTTGGACGGCTTGGTCTGGCGTCAAGCCCAGATTGAGCGGCCCGAACGCGACGTCTTCGAGCACGCTGGGCATGAATAACTGCTCGTCCGAGTCCTGAAAAACCATCCCGATCTTCGAGCGCACAGCGGGCAGTGTTTCTTTGCTCACCTGCATGCCGCAAACCGTGACGCTGCCCTGCCCTTGCAGGATTCCGTTGAGGTGCAAGACAAAAGTTGTTTTGCCCGAGCCGTTCGCTCCAAAGAGCGCCACCGTTTCTCCGGGAGAGAGCGCGAAGTTGACGCCGTCCAGCGCCTGCGTGCCGTCTTCGTATTGAAAGCTAAGATCGCGGACTTCGATGAGCGCCGTCATTGGACACGCACCAGGATCAGGAAGGCTGCGATCGCCACGGTGAAAAAGCCGTCCGCGAGCCGAAACCGGAGCGGATTGAGCAACACGAGGCGCCCGGCGAACGCGCGGGCAATCATCGCCCGATGCACTCCTTCGGCGCGATAGTAGGAACGCGCGAACAAGACCGCCAGGGCTCCGGCAGCCGCCCGGAACCGCCGCCGCCGATGCCGCCGCGGGTCGCCCTGCCGCGAAGCGGCGGCCAGGCGCATGTGTTGCGCCTGTTCCGAGATGACGAACAAGTAGCGATACAGGAACTGCGCCACCAGCACCAGCAGGCGCGGCGTCCCCACCTTCTCCAGTCCGCCGAGCAACACCGGTAAGGGCGTCGTGCCGACGACCAACAATACGGCCACGGTGGAAAGATAGCTCTTCTCGACGAGGCCCAGCGCGCGCAGCCGGTCACCCGCCAGCCAACTCATCAGTCCGAAAGTAAGCGAGAACGGCAAGACAACCATGGCGCGAAACAGCAGGTTCATGACGGGCAGGCCTGCAATCAGAATTCCAGCCAGGAGCAGCGCTGCGTCGATTACGAGCGGCGCGGCGGCGTTCGGCGGAGTGGTCGCGAGCACAATGAGGAACGCCAGCAGCGCCAGAATCTTCGCGCGCGGATCGCGGGCGTGCAGCGGGCTGGTTCGGCGGCTCCATCGATCCAGCAGTACGTGGTGCACTCAAGCGCTCCTTCGCCGGACGATCGCGCGGCCGGCCGTCAGGCAGAGGCCGTAAACCAGCAGCAGCCCCACCAGCGCGGCAGCGGCTCTGAGGCCCCAACCAGCCGGCAGCACGACGCCCAGGAATCGATTCTGGCCGAGCCGTTCCCTGCCGATGCCCAGCGTTATGCCCAACTGTTCGATTCCATCCGGCGCAGCCGATGCGAAGAAGAATAAGAATAGCCCCATCGCCAACGCCGCTCCGCTCAACGCAAGCAGCGCACGGCGATTGGATGCTTGCGACTTTTCCACGAATCCGGGATTGAGTTTCTCGAGCGCCTGCACCACGGAAACCGTGATGGCGCCTTCGATCAGCGCGTTTACGCTGAACACGGCCAGCGTCATGAGAATCGCGGCGCGCGGAATTTCCAGGCCCGAGATCAGCAATTCGCCGAGCGCCAGCGATGCGCTCACCATCACCGCCAGAAACGCCCCGGCGAAAATCGCGACTCTGCGGCGCTTGGCGGACCAAAGTTGGAACGGCAGGTACGCGGCCAGCACGCCCGCGATCGCCATATTGAAGACGTTCGCGCCCAAGGCCAACACGCCGCCATCCTGGAAAACGAAGGCCTGGATCGCGAGGATGGCGGTCATCACCAGCGCGGCCGGCGCGGCTCCCAGCGTGTACGCCAGCAGCGCTCCGCCCACCAGGTGCGCGCTGGTTCCCAGACCCACCGGGAAATTGATCATCTGCGCCGCGAATACGAACGCGCCCATCACGCCTAACAGCGGTATCCGCGTATCCTGCAATTCGCCGCACCGTGAGACCCACCGCCGCGACGGCGATGGCGTCGAGCGCCGCCCAAACGGGAGTGGACAGAAAATTGTCCGGGATATGCATCGCAACCGAAGTATCACAGTAACACGATTGTTCAAAACGTGCCACAGCCTCCGGAGTGCTAAGCTGTCTTCAAATGAGCCTGCTCAGCCGGATTGGCGTGGCCATCGATTCCAGCCTGTTGAAGAAATTCGACCGGCTGATCGCTTCGCGCGGCTATGACAACCGCTCCGAGGCCTTCCGCGATCTGATTCGCGACGAACTCGTGCAAAAAGCCTGGGAGCGCCCCGACAGCAACGTAGTCGGTACCGTCACGCTGGTTTACAACCACCATGTCCGCCTGCTCAACGAGAAACTGACCGATCTGCAGCACTCCCACTTCCACCACATCCTTTCCACGCTGCATGTTCACCTGGATCACGACAATTGCCTGGAGGTGCTGGTCGTGAGAGGCAAGGCCAGCGTGGTGAAAAAAATCGCGGATGCTTTGATCAGCACCAAGGGCGTGAAGCACGGACGGCTGACCATCACGTCCACGGGCGCCGAGCTGTGATCGTCGGAATCGGAATCGATCTCGCGGAAGTGGACCGCGTTCGCGAAGCCATCGAACGGCACGGGCGCCGATTCGTCGAGCGCATCTACACCAGCGCGGAAATCGCCTACGTCGAGCGAAAGGCGAATCGCTACGAGCGCTACGCCGCGCGGTTCGCCGCCAAGGAAGCCGGCATGAAAGCGATTGGCACGGGCTGGAAACGCGGCGTTCGCTGGCAGGATTTCGAGGTGACCAACTTGCTGTCCGGCCGCCCGACACTCCAACTGCACGGCGCTGCCGCAAAGATCGCCGATGAACTCGGTGTGCGCAACATCGCGTTGTCCATCACGCACACGGCCCGGGAAGGCATGGCGGTCGTGATTCTGGAAGCGTGAAACTGCACGCCGCTGTCACGCGTCCACGTGGCATATGCGACTTTTTTGGGCACTCTTGGCTTCCAGCCTCGCTTTCGGCCAGCGTCCGGTCTCCTTTGGGATCAAGGGCGGCGTGCCGCTTTCCGACATCGTTTCGGACAAAACCTTCACATCGGTGGATGTGGTCACGCATGTGTTCTCCGATTCGAAGAACTATGTCATCGGCCCGACCGTCGAGTTAAAGCTGCCGGCCGGTTTTGCAATCGAATTGGACGCGTTGTACCGCCCGCTGAATGTGACCACCGCGACCAGAGTGATTCCGCTCTCGCCGACAAGCCTGTCCGTAGACGTCCATTCGATGGAGTTCCCGATCCTGGCGAAGTATCATTTTCTGCACACGCCGGTCGTGAAACCGTATGCCGAGGCCGGTCCGATCTTCCGCTATATCGGCTCCGGAGCCCCGTATCTGTCGAACAAGGGCTTCGCGCTCGGCGCGGGAGTGGACTTCAAGCTGCTGCTGGTCCGGATCACGCCCGAGCTGCGTTATTCACGCTGGGGAAGCGATTCGACCCCGCGCATCGCCAATTTCGCTCCGTCCAATCAGAATCAGGGCGAGTTTCTACTCGGTCTTTCATTCTGAAGCGCATCTGGCATTACAATGGGTGAATGTCCAGAACAAAATCGATTTGCATGCTATGCGCGGCCGCTGCGCTGATGGTATCCGGCTCCGCGCGCGCCCAATCGTCCGCGCGCGTCTTCGAGATCCGGACCTACACTACGTTGGAAGGCAAATTGCCCGACCTCGAAAAGAGGTTTCGCGACCACACCATCCGGATCTTCAACAAGCACGGCATGACCAGCATCGGATACTGGGTGCCGCAGGATGCTCCGCGCTCGCAGAACACTTTGATCTACATCCTGGCTCATCCCAGCCGCGAGGCGGCGAAAGAGAATTGGGCGGCGTTCGGCAACGATCCGGAATGGCAAAAGGTGAGGGCGGAGTCCGAGGCCAACGGTAAGATCGTGAGCAAAGTTGACTCGGTTTTCGCGGATCCCACGGATTTTTCGGCGCTTAAATAGATCGGCTGGCTGTCTAAATCCACCAGTGAATCAAGCCTAGCGCCAGCAGAATCTGGGCGAAACTCGCGATGGCTCCCGCGGCCAGCGCCGCAACGCCGGTGCGCAGAAGAAAGCGTAGGTTAACCTCGAGTCCCATCGCGGCCATGGAGAGCGTGAGCAATGCGTTGCCAAGTTCGCTGAGGATGGTACTGAGCGGCATGTGCCAGTTCGCATTGACGAGCGCCGGCTGAAAATTCAACACGGGAAGCAGGTGCAGCGTATTGATCGCCGCCAGCGCGAGAAAGCCCCAGACAAACTTCGGGAGCAGCGACGAGTAACCTAAGCGAACGCGGTTCTTACGCGGCGCCAGCAGGGCGAGGACCACCAGGAAAGGCGCCAGCAGGGTCACGCGCGCAAGTTTCACCAGCGTCGCCAGCGTGCCGGATTGCGCGCTATACGCAAAGCCGGTCGTGATGGCTTGCGGAACAGCATGCACGGTTACGCCGGCCCAGACGCCGAACGCGACCGGCGTGCAATGCAGCGCCGCGCCTAGTGGAGGCAACGCAAACATCACCAACAGTCCCATGATGTTGATGGTGGAGATGGAAAGCAGCAGGTCGTCGTCGTGCGCATCCACCAGGGGCGCGGCTGCAATGATCGCACTGGTTCCGCAGATGGCGGTGCCGCAGCCGACCAGCACCGCCGTATTACGCGAAGTCTTCATCATCCGTCCAGCAACCACAGCCGCCGCGGCGCCGCAGACGATCGAGCTCAGAATTACGGCCAGAGACGGGATGCCGACGCGCGCAACCTCGCCAAGATTGACGCTCGCCCCGGTCAGGATGATCGTCAAGGGAATTACGCGCTTCACGAGCCCTTTGCAATCTTCGACCAGCGTTGCCGGCAGCGGCATGCTATTCCGGACTAGGCCGCCTAACACGATGGCCAGAATTGCGGCGCTGGCCGGCGGCATGAAATGATGTAACGCCGAGGCCGCCGCCGCCACAGCAAGGGCGGCCAGTAGGCCCGCGCTCCTCCAACCGCGCGTCTTCCCGGTTGGAGCCCGCACAGCGGGTTGAGGCAGTTCGATGCCTTCCATCGAATCGAGCGACGCGAACACCTCGGCGCTCATGTGGCTTTTATGGTATGCGGCCAAACTGTCAGTGTAATGGGAATTGGCTGTGCGCGCTATAATCAATTCACTGTGCCACGCCGCTCTGTCTGGCTCGCACTCCTGGCGATTGCCGCCTCATCCGCAAATGCCGCGGATCGGCAAGTATCCTTCTCCAAAGACATCCAGCCGATTTTTCAAGCCACTTGCTGGACCTGCCACGGCGCAACCGTGCAATCGTCGCAGCTCGATTTGCGCTCGCGCGAGTCGGCGCTGAAAGGCGCAGAGCACGGTGTCGTCCTCGTGCCGGGCAAGGCGGAGGGCAGCCGATTGTACCGCCGCGTCGCCGGCCTCGAAAGCCCGCGGATGCCCATGAACGGCAAGCTCACGCCGGAGCAGATCGACGCGATCCGGCTTTGGATCGATCAGGGCGCGCAGTGGGACGCAGCCGCCGAAGGCAAGTGGTGGGCGTTCCAGAAGCCCGTGCGCCCGGCCGTCCCGGTGACGTCTATCGAGCGCATAAATGGCTCGCCAATGAATCGCAACCCGGTCGACGCCTTCCTCATGCAGGCGATCGAAGCGCAGGGCGTGAAGCCCGCGCCGCCGGCCGATCGCCCCACGCTGCTGCGCCGCGCTTACATGGACCTGATCGGTTTGCCGCCCACGGTTGCCCAAGCCGACGAGTTCTTGAACGATAAGTCGCCCGATGCGTGGGCGAAACTCATCGATCGCCTGCTCGCGTCACCGCAATATGGCGAGCGCTGGGGCCGCCACTGGCTCGACGTCGCGCGCTATGCGGATTCGAACGGCTTCGAGCACGATTTCGATCGCCCCAATGCTTGGCGTTATCGCGACTACGTCATCCGCTCGTTCAATCAGGACAAACCGTACAATCAATTTCTGCGTGAGCAGATCGCCGGCGATGAATTAGACTCCGTGACCAACGATAGTGTGATCGCCACTGGATTTCTGCGCAGCTACGCGAAAGTCGGGTATCGGGAAAAGGACAATCCCGAGTTTCGCTATGAATATCTGGACGACATGATCGCAACCATCGGGCGCGGCATCCTGGGCCTGACGGTGCAATGCGCCCGCTGCCACGATCACAAGTTCGATCCGATTCCGCAGGCCGACTACTACCACATGCAGGCGTCGCTTTTTGGCGCTGTGGAAGTGGATCAACCGCTGACCTCTCCCGAGGAGGCGCGCGCATACGAAGCCAAGACCGCGGAAGTCAACGCGCGCTTGAACGAAGTCCGCCAGAAAATCCGTATCCTGGAAGACCCGTATCGCAACACGCTGCTTCCGGCGAAATATAAGAGATTTCCGCGGAACGTCCAGGATGCGATTGCCGTTCCCGAAGCCCAGCGGACGCCCGGCCAGCAGCTTCTCGCTTCACAAGTAATTCGAACGGTTTCAGTATCGAACGCCGAAATCGAGCGCATCATGAAACCGGAGGATCTCGCCGAGAAACGGCGCCTCGATGCGCAGGTCGCCGCGATCAACAAAGAGCGGCCCAAGCCGATTCCAGTCGCGATGGGCATGACCGATGGCGATTATCGTTTCACTCCGGATGGCCCCGGTGATGAACCTGCGCCGGGCAAGGGCGTGAAGCGCGAGGCAATCGAGGGCAGCTATCTGCACACCGGTCCGGGGCGTTATCAAGTGCCGCCGTCGTATCTCCTAATTCGCGGCGACGTGAACAGCCACGGTCCCGAAATGAAGCCCGGCTTCGTGAGCGCGATCACGTACGGCAAGCCGCCCTTGGAGCTGCCGCCTGCTTCGGGCCAGACTTCGGGGCGCAGGCGCGCGATGGCGGAATGGCTGGTGTCGCCCGAGAATCCGCTGACGGCGCGCGTGATCGTCAATCGCATCTGGCATCATCATTTCGGACGCGGCATCGTCGCGACGCTGGACAACTTCGGCAAAATGGGCGAACTGCCCACAAATCCGGAGCTGCTGGACTGGCTCGCGGCTGAGTTCATGGATCGCGGCTGGAGCGTCAAACAAATGCACCGGCTGCTGATGACGTCGCAGGCATACCAGATGGCATCGCAATTCAACGATGCCTCGAATATGGCGAAAGATCCCGAAGACCGGCTGTGCTGGCGCTTCCGCATCCAGCGGCTCGACGCCGAAGTCCTGCGCGACTCGATCCTGGCCGTGAGCGGGGCGCTCAATTCCGAAATGTTCGGCAAGCCTGTTTTCCCGAAGCTGCCGCACGAGATTCTAGCGCAAACGAAAGAGGGCATCTGGCTGGACCGTGAGGACGGGCCCGAGGTCTGGCGCCGCAGCGTCTACATTTACCGCAAACGCGGGCTCCCATTCCCGCTGCTGGATGTTTTCGATTTGCCCAACCAGAACATTTCCTGCGGCGCGCGCAATGTATCCACGGTTCCGACGCAGGCCTTAGCCTTGATGAACGACGAGTTCGTCATACGGCAGGCGCAGTTGTTTGCAGGCCGCCTGGAGGAGGCCGCGCCTGGCGATCCAGGGAAGCAAGTTGATTTAGGGTATCGGCTCGCCGTTAGCCGGCCGCCGGATGCCGAAGAACGCAAGCTCGCGCTCGAGTTCCTGGCTCGGCATAAGCTCGCGGACTTCGCGCATGTTCTGCTCAACTTGAACGAGTTTCTGTACGTGAGGTGATGCATGAAACGGTTCCGGTCGCGGCGCGAGTTTCTGTTTGAGAGCGGCGGCGGTATCAGCGGCCTGGCTTTGGCTTGCCTGCTCGATCAGGACGGTTTGCTCGCCGCCGAGGATGCGTGCTCGAGTGCATCCAGCGTGGCGAATCCGCTCGTGGCTCGCAAACCGCATTTCGCTCCGCGCGCGAAAAGCGTCATCTCGTTGTTCATGAGCGGCGGCGTCAGCCATGTGGACACATTCGATCCGAAGCCCGCGCTGGCGCGTTATGCCGGGCAGCCGCTAACCGGCAAGGGCGAGATTGTCGTGCGCCAAGGGAATCCCGGGCCTCTGATGCCCACTCCATTCACCTTCCGCAAATACGGCCAGAGCGGCATCGACGTGTCCGAGATTTTCCCGCACATCGCGTCGCATGTCGACGAGCTGGCGGTGGTCCGTTCGATGTACAGCATGTCGAACGATCACGTGCAAGCGGTCTATGCCCTGCAGAGCGGCGTGATTCGCATGGGATTTCCGTGCCTGGGTTCCTGGGTGACCTACGGGCTTGGCTCCGAGAACCAGAACCTGCCGGGGTTTGTCGTCATCTACGATGCGCGCGGCGGCCCCCTCGGCGGTCCCTCCGACTGGAGCCAGGGATTCATGCCCGCGGCTTATCAGGGAACAGTGTTTCGCGCTTCCGGCACTCCGATCATCGACTTGAAACCGCCAGCCGGTGTGGCGCCGGAACAGGAGCGCGCGCGGCTGGATCTGTTGATGAAGCTGAATGAGCGGGACGCGCAAAAATATCCCGGAGATACGGAATTGGCCGCCAGGATCAATTCCTACGAGCTGGCGTATCGCATGCAGAGTTGCGCGCCCGAGGCGGTGCATGTCGAAAATGAATCGGCCGCCACGCGAAAGCTGTATGGATTCGACGATCCGCTGACCGAGCCGTTTGCGCGCCAATGCCTGATGGCGCGGCGATTGGTGGAGCGCGGCGTCCGGTTCGTGCAGTTGTACCACGGCGGCTTGGGGCTCCAGAACATCGATACGTGGGACGCGCATGAGAACGTGCTGGACAACCACAGCCGGCACGGCAAGGAAGTGGATTTGCCGATTGCGGGCCTCCTGACGGACTTGAAGTCGCGCGGGCTGCTCGATTCGACGCTGGTGATCTGGCAAGGCGAATTCGGACGCATGCCGATTTCGCAGCGCGGCATGGGACGCGATCACAATCCGGGCGCCATGAGCATCTGGATGGCCGGAGCGGGAATTAGAGGCGGGCAAACCATCGGCACCAGCGACGAGTTCGGCTACAAAGCGGAAGAGCAGCCGATCTCGGTTCACGACTTCCACGCCACCGTCCTGCATCTGCTCGGCATGGATCACACCAAGCTCACGTATCGCTTCAACGGTCGCGATATGCGGCTGACGGACGTGTACGGTGAGCTGATCCCGCAGATCGCGAAGAGCTGAGCGCGTGAAACTAGGACTGTTAGTCCTCACACTCTCCGTCGCAGCGGCACAGAGCGTACCGGCAGATCGTTCACCCTCCAATCGTCTCCTTGCGCCCCACGGCATGGAGCACTTCTCGGAATTGTATCGGGAAGCCATCGATGCTTTCTTCACAGCGCAGGAGGCTTACCGAGAGGGACATTATGCACGCTCCTCTGGGCTGCTCAAGGATTTCTGGAACCGGCATCCTCCTGGAACCATAGAGTGGTTGAACGCGGCGCGGGAAGCCGACACTGTGGCCGCAACCATTGGACTTAACTTTGGCAGGCCGGCTTGCTATTACGCACTGCGCATGTTGACGGACTGCGTGGCTTGGCGCACGAACGCCCTGGCAACTCCGCCGGATACGGTACGGACAATTCGGCTCTCAGTGTTGCTGGTAGGGCATTCCAGCGGAGGCGAACCAACTACCTGGGAAGAGCTCGAGGACCATACCGGGAAGTTCGTAGTTCACTCGCTTGACCGGCTTCTCCTGGCTAACGGACACGAGATCGTTCACCAATCGCTATGGCTGTTCGAGGAATACATTCGAGCCGCCACGGACGGAAAACTCAAAGTCGAGACGAGCATTGTCACTCTGCCGGATTCGGATATTCCAGTAGTGACAACGATGAAGCCAAGGCTTGCTGCCGGGCTCGCTCCACTCGCCGAGCGGATGATTTGGGAGGCCGTCACTGACGAAGTAAAAGCAAGAACGGACTGGTGGTGGATTCTTTATCCATCGCATGTTCCCGAACAGTCCGCCGAGTTCGCACAAACCAACTTCATTACCGGCGGGATGAGCGTCGGCCCAGACGGCCGCTCACCTGCATTCGTCATTGACGACCTTTGGCTCGTTCGCATACCGCCGTCGATAGGCTTTGGCCGGTACACGGAGGCGGAGCGCCGAGCCTATCTCCCCCAGTGGTTCCAACACGAGTTCTTCCATCACCTCTTCAGGATCTATCCCGAATTCAAACTGGAGGTGAAGTCGCATCAGTGGTTCGACCGCCGAGCATGGCCCAGCGATTTCGAGGGGCTTATGGAACCGGACTATTACACTGAGTCGGTGCACAAGAGACTGCAGCCCTTGGCGGATCCGCCCTTGAATATCAAGCTTCGATATGCCCCGCCTCCGCCGGAGCTGCTTCAAAAAATCACGCCGGCGATGCTGCTGGGGAAGTACCAACGCCGTCCGGTAGAGAATCCCTGGCACGAAGGGAGCATCGACGGCCTGGCGCCCGACGCGCTGCGCTGGACAAACGAGGCTGGAAAATCGTGGCGGCTGGAACCGAACCTGGCCAAGGGCTCGCTCCTGACCGGTCCGGACAACCCCTACTACTATCTGAATCCCGGGGCTGGGCGTGAGTTCCACATCGTTCTACGTCGCGGGAGCACCGGTGATTATCTCGCTGCAGTAGCAGGCTTCAGGTTCAACGGCGATTTCTACGCGAAGGTCGAGAGTTTGAGCGCGCCGGCTTCTCACTGATGCGTGATATCCAGCCGCAGCCCTCCTGATAATCTGCTGCACAAATATGAAGAAGTCGATGCGGTTTTTTATCGCCGCTTGAGCGCCGGGCGAATTGAGTCCCTGGTAGAATACGTACCATCGCAATCTGATACTGAGGATGTACCCGTGAAACTCGCCTGCGGTGTCGCTGCTCTGCTCACCGTCGCCTGGGCGCTGCTGATGTACGCCTTGCTCTCCTATCCCCTGCCGCACAATTTCCACCACCATATCGACTCGCCGGTTCTCGCTATCGAACTCGCGTCCAACCAAGACGAGGCAACGGTTGTTCTCCAGAGCAACTCGGCTGCTATTGCTACTCTGCATTTGGACACGACACTCGACCTATTCTTCATCCCGCTCTACGTGGCTTATCTGGTTCTGGCGGCGCGCTTGGCCGGGGCTCGCTTGGCGGTTATATTACCGGTGGCGATCGTTGTGGGACTCGCCGATTACGTCGAGGATTACTACATCTATCAGAGCCTTAATCTCACTACTCCGCATCAGTCTGTTCCGTCGCTCATAAAATGGGCGTTGCTTAGAGTCGCGCTCGCCATCACTGGCGTGGCTTTGCTCCGCAACTCTTCGGTCATTTACACAACCGCGGCCCGCAAAACCCTTGGAGCCGCCCTCTTGATCGCTGCCGCCCTGATGCTGGTCGCAGCGGGCTTCGGTCGAGTGATTACCTTCGGATATTCTCCGATCGCGCTCGCGAACATTATCTTCGGCCTCACTATTCTCACAAATGCAATCGGACTCCTCCGGCCTTACGTCTCAAGACTCATTGCCGGCACCCTTCCGCCCGTCCGTTGATTCTCACTACCCAACGCGCAGCCGGACAGTCATAGGAGACTGGCAAGCCGGACATTTCACCGTCAACCGCTCGCCCGGCTCGGGCAGCCACACCTCGATTTCCTGGTGACAGGTCCGGCACGGCATCATCGCCGGGACAGGCGCCCCGTACATTTGACGCGCACGTTCGAGCGCGGCCTCGAGCGGCTCCAGGCCCGCGGCGGCCCGGCGCCGGTCCACGCTTTCGGGATGGCGTAAACGCCGCGCCACAAAGTGTCCGTCTCGCGCGACTAACTGAGTACCATAGATCTGGGCTTTTCCACCCGAAAGCAGCACCCGGTCGGTAAGGTGCGCGAGGTCCGCGGCCGACGCTTCGCCTGCAGAGACGGCTCCTCTGAGCAATTTCAGGCACCGCCGCTGGAGGGCGGGATGCCGGTCCGCATGTTGCGCTAGCAGCCACGCTGCATGTGCTCCATCCTCTCCCGTCCGAGAGCGGCCGGGCCAGCCCGCTTGATCGACGATCTGCGCGAACCAGGCGGCGTTGTCATCGTCGATGGCGAGAACCCGCCGGAAGGCTTCCTCTCCGCCGCTCGCCGCTTCGGAGCGAGCGTTCTGGTCGAGATCGCGCCGCCTCAACAGCTCCTCCCTTAAGTCCCGATTCATGGGTATCCCAACTCGGTAGCGAGATCGACCGCGCTCTCCCATAGCGATGGGTTTCCCACCCAGCCAGGCGGCCGATCCAGCGTGCGCGGAACATCGACCGAATGCGGAATCGGATCGCGCAGGAAATCCGGGTCGTTGCCGCCGACGATTCCGCTCTCGGAAGGTCCCGGGCTCGCGAAGGGAGAAGCTTCGGGATGCCTCATCGCGTCGAGGGCGCTCGAGTCGTCGCTGATTCGCAGCCACCTGGCGATCTTCCGGAGTTGCGAGCCCGGATCGTTCAGCACGTCCTCCGCTTTGACTGGCATAGAGACGTCCTTCGAAAGCCGTGAGGTGAAGGCGAGGATGCGCCGATGCGTCTCCACCCAGTAGGCAATGCCCATCATGGGCTGGCCCGGCATGGAAAAGCCGGGCACAGATCGATGCAGGTGCTCCTCCATCGAACGTTGCGTGGCGACCGGGTGCCGCGTGAGGTGCAGGTACCGAGCCCTGGGATACGCGTGCGCCAGGCGCTGCAGGGCCTCGTCTGTCTCCACGTTCTCCGGCGACTTCTCCACACCGGCGCGCGGGCTCACTCTGTCCAGAACAAAGTCGGCGACATCGGCCCCCGTCCAATGCGCCCGCTCCCTCAGCCAATCGCGCGCGGAAACCAGGGAGCCGGATGTCTGGCTGCCGAACGCAAAGTGCGCGATCGCGCGCACCAATCCAGGACTGCGGTGGGTGATGCCTTTCGCTCTCCAATATGGCGGGAGAGACGCTTCCAGTTCGCCAATCGTTTGGTAGGCGAACAACTTCAATTCCGGGAGCGCGGTCAACTCGGGGTGCTGGCCGATCATGGTAGTCACCACGGAAGAATATGACCTGGCCGTGGTGAGAACAAAAACCGGTTGGAACCGCTCAGGCTCGCGAGCAGGAGCCTGAGGCGCCTCAACTGGAACCAATCAATGCACCTGAGGCGCCATCACTGGACCATGGGCGCAATCCGGGCTGACCGAATCGGCCAGCAAGGCGATATTGTCCGCGACGAAATTGTTGCGCATCCCCTCTAACCGGGCGCGCGCCTCTTCGCAGTATGCCGCGATTGCATCGGCATCGACAGGAGAACGATCGCCATGCTCGAAGGCCAGCGACGACTCCTCCACCAAACGGAAGAGACGCTCGTTGCTCTCGCGGGTCAGGGCCCGAAGGCTCGACGCGTAGTCCTCGCTTCCGGTAACGCCGGCCACCAGCCGTGTCACCGTAGTAAATTCGTCCCAGGCGTAGTTCAGCTCGTTGGAGAGGCCGAAATTGTGAATCCACGGTCGCACGGCTTGGCTCAACATGCCGTGATACTCGTTGAGCCGCGTGTCCAGGAAGTCGTAATCGGGATGCGTCAGGTCTCCCCGTAAGCGGCCCTCTCTCAGCAGGAGATCCCGAATGGGCGTTCCGCCGTAGGGCAGCATCCGGCAAAAAGTGGCCGCCGCGGAGCCATCCCCGACGATCTGCCGCAGAAATCCCAGGTTTTCGCGGACCGACCCGAAGGTGCTGGATGGATCGAACAGCATGAACCCGTAGGAGAACAGAAGGCCGACCTGCTTCAGGGTTCGCACCGCCGCGAGGTTCTGCTCTACAGTCATTTCCTTGTGCAGAATCTTGAGTCCCTGGTCGACGCCGGATTCTATTCCCATGTAGACCAGGAACAAACCCGCATCGCGCAGCCGCGAGAAAAGCTCGGGCTCGACATATTCACCGCGGCAACTTATCTTCCATACCGCGCTGCGGGCGAGCCCGCTGTCATGCAAGCGTTGGGCGAGCTCGTCGGCCCAGCGGCGTCCCGCGTTGCCCCACAGCGGGAAGTCGTCGTCCTGGAACAGAAATACTCGCACGCCGAAGTCGCGCTGCAGCTGCTGCATCTCTTCGATCACTTTCGCCGGCTTCCGCACCCGGACCACCTTGCCTGGCGCCGTGCGGTAGAAGGTATGGATGGAACAAAACGAGCAGCGGCGCGCGCAACCCCGGCTGGCCAGTAGTGGAAGCGTGGCAAAGCCTCCAATCCGCTCCGGCTGCTTGGGGCGGTGGGGGAAAGGCAGCGAATCCAGGTCGTGGACCAGGGCCCTCGGTTCGGTAACCACCACCTGCTCCTCGTTCAAGTAAGCGATCCCGGGAACCTGGCGCCAATCGTCTCCCGCCGCCAACCGTTCCACCAGTTCGTTCAGCGTCAGCTCGCCCTCGTACCGTACTACGCTGTCAAGCTCCGGAAAGCCTCGGAGTATCTCATCGTGACACAGGCTGGGATAATGCCCGCCGATTGTGAAATGGCTCCGGATTCCCACTTGACGCAGGAAGCTCGCAAGACGCCGGTATTGCGGCAGGAAATACTGGAATATAAGCGAAAACCCGACTACCAAGGGCTGCTTGGAGATCAACCGTTTCGCGATGGACTCGGGTCCGTCTCGAATATCGATCAGTTCGGCGGTGCGGCCATGCTCCCCCAACGCCGACGCAAGATAACCCATGCCCAAGTTACCCTGATCCTGGTAACCGACCAGGGCCACGTCCGGGACAATACGCGAAGACATAGTTCACCTCACGAGCTAACGGGTCTGGAGTTTAGAGTTTAGCGGCTCTTGCCTGCGGCAATTTGAGCGGCTTTGGCTGCGCCATCAGCGAGTGCCCGGTAGGCATTGGCCGTGGCTTCCAGGTGTACGGCAATCATCTGCCTTTGTAGTGCCGGGTCTTCCTCAACCTCGAGCCACCACGGGACAGCCGGATCCGTTGCGAGGCATTTGAACTGTAGCAACCAATTCGGCGAAACTTCAGCGATTCGATCTGTAGGGGGCATGACAGTTCTCCCTTGTTCGCCTGTCTTTGCCGGACAATCGGTTCCTCGTCACATTGTCACTCACTCGCAGGCGCCGATTTCTCGTTCTTGTCGACAGGCTTTGACAGTATACAGCGCGCTAAGGACGATTGTCAATTGATATTCTCGTGTTGTCGATGCCGCTTGATAACGTAACAGTGATGTCACCTGTTACTCTCGCCGCCCGCCCGCTGAATTCTCCCTTGCCCGAAGTTCAGCTCCAATAATTGCGATCCAAACTCCGGTACTGCACCGCCTCCGCCAGATGCTTGGCGGTGACCGATTCCGAATGGTCCAGATCGGCGATGGTCCGCGCGACTTTGAGGATACGGTCGTGCGCGCGGGCGCTCAGGCCCATACGGCGCACGGCGAGTTCGAGCGTGCGCTCGCCGGCGTCGTCCAAAACACACAGCTTGCGCAACTGGCGCGAGGGGATGTGCGCATTGTAGAAACCGCGTTGCTGCTGGATGGCTCGCGCCGACTCCACGCGCGCGCGCATCTCCGCCGAGCTGACGCCGGTGTCCTTGCCGCGCAGTTCCTTGTAGGCCACGGATGGAACTTCGATGTGCAGATCGATGCGGTCCAGCAGCGGCCCGCTCACTTTGCTCAAGTAGCGTTGGATGATCGCGCCGGTGCAGCGGCATTCGCGCGTGGTATCGGAAAAGTAGCCGCACGGACAAGCGTGCATGTAAACAAACGCGACTCCGAGCATAAAGCGCGAGTGCCGGCCGCCGGCTTGCTGCTGTTCTCAATGGTTCGTGCTCGTAGCGTTTCTCCTTTACTGCCAATTCATTGGCGGCAGTCACATTCATTACTAGGGTGGTCTGACAAGGCACTTCGTATAGCGATTGGAAGATATCTTCAGCAATTAGGCCGACCCCTATCGGGTGGCGCGAGAGCAAATTGGCTGGCGAGCCCCTTTTTCATAGTGGACCGACAAAACCAGGCGTCGTTCGCAGAGTGCCGGGACGCCCTTGTCCTCCGGCCTCTTTGAAGCGACCAAATACCATATGGCTTGTTTTCAAGTGACCACTGAGGAGGCCGTCTGCAGCTACGCCCAAACATCAAATGTGCCTAAGTTCACCAAGATGTTCGGGCACTTCGAGCCAATCTCAGGTTCATCCCGAAATAGCTCTCGAAAACGGGGCTGGGTAGAGCGGTTTGGCCGGTTCCCCAATCATGGGTGACTCTCGCCCTCACGCAAATTGCGCCATCGCCAAAACGATACGGTGGATAGTCCGAGGCAGACTAGCAACAACGTCGGTGGCAGCGGTGTGTCAGGCAGTGCGCTCGACGCCGTGGCGCTGTTGTTGAGGAGGCTTGGATCGGTAGTCGTGGACGATACCGTGGCTGTGTTTGAGAAACTTCCTCGGAACGACGCGGGCACGCTGAACGTTGCGGTGATCGTCACCGACTGTCCGTTATTGAGAGTGCCGAGGCTGCACGGAAAAGCAGTTGTGCAAGCGCCAGAGTTCGAAACAAACGTCAGGTTGGCGGGGGTTGGGTCTGACACCGCGACTCCCGTTGCCTGGCTTGGACCATTGTTCGTGACGGTGATTGTGTACGTTACGTTGCTGCCCGGCGTAACGCTCGCCGGCCCGGTTTTTGCGATCGAGAGATCGGCTTGGGCAGGAGCCAGCGAGATGGCCGCTAAAGTTGCGAATGCGGAGCCCGGCGCTAGAAGGGCGACATTCCAGCTCATCGTCGTCGTTCCGTCCGCACCCGGCTTGGTGCTGCCCGCGCCAAGATGAGTGGGATTTATGAAGCTACTCCACCGCATCGTTTGTCCGGCCCCTGGCGTCACCGAGTTAAAGCCGCCATTGACAGCGACTGTGTCGACCACGACGTCGCCGGTAATGCTGAAGACACCCGTGGATATCACCCCGGAGTTTAGTTGGTTGGCTGTGCTACTCCCACGGACCGGTGCGCCCTGGTCCACTCCGAAGAAGGACACCGATCCGCCATTGACGGTTTCTGCTTGACTATAGGTGACGATAATCGTCGCTGTGCCTGTGGGAGGGGCGACCAGCGTCCATATCTCTGAAATCCCAGAGCCGAGTGTTCTCAACGCCTGCCGTGTGAGGCTCTGACCTCCATAGGTCACCGAGGACGCAGATGGAGCGAAGCCGTTTCCTTCTGAAGCGAGGCCCACGACGAGAATGCGGTTGGCTCCGCTTCCGACAGTGTGTGACCAACTCACTGAAGTGCTGCCTAAGACCGATACCGAACCTACTGCGTCGAACGTAATCTGCGCGTTGCCGGAAACAGCGAAGAGAGCCGTTATCGCGACGCCAAGAATCCGTGGGAAAACGGTAGCGGCGCGGTTGTGTAAGGTCTTCCTCATCATCGAGCCGGATCGCGGAATGGCAAGGATATAAGGAACGACATGATTATCTTATATTCTTGCATTTTTCGCGAAGCGGCGTAAAGGTTTATTCCGAACAATTGGACGAGGTTTCGGCACCTCTCGTCCAGTCTTAATGAGCTGCTATTCCCGTCCTCAGCTCCAGTAATTGCGATCGAGACTCCGGTATTGCACTGCCTCCGCAAGATGCTTGGCGGTGACTGACTCCGAGCAACCCAGGTCGGCGATGGTGCGCGCGACTTTGAGAATACGATCGTGCGCGCGGGCGCTCAGCCCCATCCGCCGGACCGCCAGCTCGAGCGTGCGCTCACCGGCGTCGTCCAGCGCACAGAGCTTGCGCAACTGGCGCGAGGGGATGTGCGCATTGTAGAAACCCCGCTGCTGCTGGATGGCTCGCGCCGACTCCACGCGTGCGCGCATCTCCGCGGAACTGACGCCGGTGTCTTTGCCGCGCAGTTCCTTGTAGGCCACGGATGGAACTTCGATGTGCAGATCGATGCGGTCCAGCAGCGGTCCGCTCACTTTGCTCAAATAGCGCTGAATGATCGCGCCGGTGCAGCGGCATTCGCGCGTGGTATCGGAAAAGTAGCCGCACGGACAAGGGTTCATCGCGCCAATCAGGATGAAGTCCGATGGAAACGAGAGCGTCATGTTGGTACGCGCCAGCGTCACGCTGGATTCTTCGAGCGGCTGCCGCAGCATTTCGAGCACGTTGCGCGGGAACTCCGGAAGCTCGTCCAGAAACAGCACGCCGTTGTGAGCCAGGCTCACCTCGCCGGGCCGGGGCGTGCCGGATCCGCCGCCGATTAAGCCGGCATCGGAAACGGTGTGATGCGGCGAGCGGAATGGCCGTTGCGATAGCAAACCGACGCCGCGCGGCAGAATGCCCGCCACGCTGTGCACCTGCGTGGTTTGGATCGCCTCCTGGAACGTGAGCGGCGGAAGAATACCCGCGAATCTCTTGGCCAGCATGGTCTTGCCGGAGCCGGGCGGACCGATCATCAGAACGTTGTGCCCGCCCGCCGCGGCAACTTCGAGCGCGCGCTTGGCAGTGGTCTGGCCGCGAACCTCGCGGAAATCCGGGAGCGATTGATCGGGCAAAGCATTGACGGCAGACGAAGACGATGCCGGTTGAAACTGCTCGGGCTGGTTCAGGTATTTGACGACGTCGGTCAGGTGACGCATGCCGAAGACGTGCACGCCTTCGGTGACGGCGGCTTCAGCGGCATTGTCGGCTGGAACCAGGAGATTCGGGATGCCCTGGCGGCGCGCGCACACCGCGATGGACAATGCGCCGCGCACCGGCCGCAGCGTTCCGTCGAGCGAGAGTTCGCCGACCAGCACATGTTCATCCGAGCGGCCGACGGTTCCCATCGCGCCCAGAATGCCCAGCGCCATCGGCAGGTCGAAACCCGCGCCTTCCTTGCGAATGTTGGCGGGCGCAAGGTTGATGGTCACGGACCTGTTCGGATATCCGAAGCCGGAGTTCAGCAGCGCCGATTTGATGCGCTCCCGGCTCTCGCGAACCGCCGTGTCGGGCATCCCGACGGTGATGAAATCGCGCGAGTTGCCGGAGGGATACATGTCCACTTCGACGTCGATCAGGTGCGCTTCGATGCCGAAGACGGCTGCACTACGGGTCCGGAAAAGGGCCATGCTAAAGACGTAGTGGCAGAACGAAAGGATTGTTCTCTAGCTTAAGAGCGGATGATGGGCTGTTCCAGGCGTCCGATGCGGTCTTCCAGGCTAGAAAGCCGTCTTCCACATCGGTTTGAGCGTTGGCAGGCCGCGTGGTTGTATGAGAGTTACTTCAACGCGGGCTGTCGCGTCGGAAGGCCGAAATCGTAATAAATATTGATTACGCACTTCGATCACCCACTTGAACGCGGTGGCCGGATTGGTTTGCACAACCTGAATGCCGGAAGGAACATCGTGCACGTCCGCGGCCGTAGTCACGATGAGGGCCTTCCTCTGGTTCTTCGAAGCGATGAGTTGACGAAGCGCATCGGAGAACGATGACGTCTGAATCAATTCGTCCTCGGGGCGCTTCAGGTTGTCGTCGAAGGATAGTGGAGACTCGCTGATAATCGCGATCGAGATGGCGGAATCGACACTCGAGAAATAGGTAATGGGCCGTGGGGCGCCGTTCTCAAGAATTGCAAAGTTTGCCTGTTCAAGACCGGTGACGAAGCGATTGGCAGGATCGGTGACGGTCACGGGAATGAGCCCGGATTGGTTTGGCGAGGCTTGCTGTGCTGCGAGCCGCATGGCGCCGGCGGTCAGGACGGCGGCGAGCGTGCACGTCAAGGTGAGTAGCGAACGCGCGGCTAGGCCGGTTGGGGAAAAACAACTCTCGGTCGGATTACGCATAGACAGTGTTTAACACGTTTGGGCCGGGATATCAATCGCGATAGTCGTTCTCGATCTAGATTCTTTTCTAACTTAAGAGCGGATGATGGGATGCTCGAGGCGTGCGATGCGGTCCTCCAACCTTCCAATCTCTGACCTGACGAAGTCCTTTAGATCGGCATGCCGCAGCTCCGCGCTGTGTATCGAGTCCGAAATCCGCGTATCCAGGTGACTGATCCTGTGGCTGTTATAGATCACACCCAGGGCGATACCCAGGAGGATCAGCAACGTCTGACCCAATTGGACGACTACCGGATCCATCAACTCAATTGTATCCCTGTCCAGATAGTGGCCCGAGGCGGGAATTATTCTACAGAAAACTTCTCCCGCACCTCACAAGTCTGCTTCCCGAGATTGTCGCGCACCGTCAGGACGACGGTATACGCGCCGAGCTTTTGGTCCTTCGCCAGATTTAAGCTGAGCACGCCGGGCTGATAACGCTGCGGATAAAAAGTCTGCTCTTTCTGCGCCGCGGCGTGCGGCTCCGAATACGCCACCGAACCGTCCGCGCGCAGCACCGTGATGCCGTACTCGATATCGAACTGATTTCGCTCGCCAAGCTTGTAGCCGGTCATGTCGAATCGCCCCCAAACCGCATCGCCGGCGCGATATGCGGCCACTTGCAGAGGTTTGGCCTCATCCTCGGTTCGAAAAAAGTGGAAATCGCGCACCACCAGCGTATCGCTGGGCGCCACTAAGCGGCCGTGAACCGAAAACGTGGTGTGCGCCTCCGCGGCCGCGCCGCCCAGCTCGTCCTTCACTTTCACCGTGACCTGGTACTCGCCTGGATCGGCTAGCGGAGGAACGACGATCGTCTCGCGAACCTTCGGCATCCAGTTCTTGTCTTCGTCCGATACACTGGTTTGAATTTTCCCGTCGGCTGCCGCCTGTAACAGCACGCCGCGCGCGTCCTTCGCCTCCACTACATAAGTCAGATAGATCTCGTCCTTGTCGGACTTCTTGTATCCGTCGATCTGACAACTGAAGAAGATGGACTCCCCGGGAACAAACTCATAGCTCGCAGCCAACAGCGGCCCATCCTCGGATTGCGCAAAGCCCGGCCGCACGATCGCGAATTTCTTCTCGGCGGGCGCGGCCATGATTCCCAGCGCCACCACCAGCGGCGGAACAAACACGTACAACTTCATGACGCTTCTATTTTACTGCCGTTGACTTCACTTGCCGCATTGAAGCAAAGTGGGACGAGTGCCTGTCCTGCTCGTCCTTCTCCTGCTCCTTTCGCTGATCCCGGCGATCGGGCAATCCACGCATCCGCTCACTGGCCGCCAGATCGCGCCGGTGATGAGCGCCAATGGCGCCGGTTGGCTGGATCGGTCCGAGCGCGAAGCGGAAGAAGCTCCCGACAAGGCTCTGGACGAGATCGGAATCCGCGAAGGCATGACCGTTGCCGACGTCGGTGCTGGCACCGGATACATGACGCTGCGCATGGCGCGGCGCGTGGGCCCGAACGGCAAGGTCTACGCCAACGACGTGCAGCCGGAGATGCTCCAGAAGCTGCGCGCGGCGAGCCAGCGCGAGAAGCTTTCGAATATCGAGACCGTGCTCGGCACAGCTTCCGATCCGAAACTGCCGGCGGGCCAGATCGACCTGGTGCTGCTGGTGGACGTCTATCATGAGTTCTCCCAGCCGCAGGCCATGCTGGATCGCATCCGCGAATCGCTCAAGCCCGACGGCCGGCTGGTTCTGCTGGAGTATCGCAAGGAAGATCCCAAGGTCCCCATCCGTCCCGAGCACAAAATGAGCGTCGCCGAAGTAAAGACCGAAGTCGAAGCGGAAGGCTACAAGCTGGACCAGGTGATCGAGAAGCTGCCGCGCCAGCACATCATCGTGTTTAGGGTGGCAGGAGGTAGGTAGTGGGTGGAGGGAACGGCGTTCTTTCCGGCATTCGCGTGATCGATTGCGGAACGTACATCGCGGGTCCCGCCGCCGCGGTGGTCATGTCGGACTTCGGCGCCGAAGTGATCAAGATCGAGCGGCCGCCCTACGGCGATCCCTATCGTTATCTTTCGCTGGTGCCGGCCATGCCGGTCTCGCCGCTCCCCTATTGCTGGATTCTGGATGGCCGCAATAAGAAGAGCGTGGCGCTGGATCTCAACGACGGCGCGGCGCGCGACGCGTTATTGAGACTCGTCGCAACAGCCGACGTCTTCATCACCAACTACCAGCCGCCATTGGTCCGGAAGTTCCGTGTAGCCTATGAAGATCTCGCTCCGCTGAACGAACGCTTGATCCACGCCTATCTCACCGGCTACGGCCAGATGGGCGAGGAATCCGGCAAGCCCGGCTACGATCTGACGGCGTATTGGGCGCGGTCCGGACTGATGTACAGCATGCACAACGCGGATGCCGAGCCCACGCCGTCACCGGCGGGCTTCGGCGATCATCCTACATCCATGGCTCTGTTCGGCGGCATCATGCTCGCGTTGTACCGCCGCGAGATCACGGGCAAAGGGATGAATCTGAGCACTTCGCTGATGGCGAACGGCGCCTGGGCGCATTCCTGCGGGATTCAGGCCGCGCTGGTAGGAGCGGAATTTCCGCCCAAACGGACGCGGTCCACGACAGTGAATCCGATCGTGAATCATTACGTGACCCGCGACAAGCAGCGGTTCATTACCTGCTGCCTGGATCCGATGAAGGATTGGCCGAACCTGTGCCGCGCGCTGGACCACGCGGAATTGATCGACGATCCACGCTTTCGAACGCCGGATCTGCGGTGCGAAAACGGGCCGGCATTGGTCGCGATCATCGATTCCGCCGTGGCTCAAAAGGACATGGCGGAATGGAAAGAGATTTTTCAGCGCAACGATGTGATCTGGGGGCCGGTGCCCAGCGTTCAGCAAGTGATTTCCGATCCCCAGATGGAGGCCAACGGCGTCTTCGCGGAAATCGAGCCGGGGCTGCGGACCGTCCGGAATCCCTTGACCATCGCCGGCGTCGAACAAGTAAAGCCGCGCGTGGCGCCCGAGGTCGGCGAGCATACCGTAGAAGTTTTGCAGAGTCTCGGTTATAGCGGGGACGCGATCGCGGATTTGATGCAGCGTAAAGTAGCGCTGGATGGCTCCAGGCACAAGCACGCTAATCCACCACAGCGCTCCAGCCGCGGCGCGACAGATCCCAGTAAATGATTGCGCCGGCCAGCAGGCCAATCGCCAAAAGGATGGAGCCCGTCGTGAAATCCTTAAGCAGCAACTTGCCGGCGCCGAAGAGAACTCCGTAGATCAGCGTGCAGCCGCAGATCCAGTCGAGCAGATTCGAAAGGCCATCCCCAGCCGCCCGGACGTCCGGCGCCCGCCTGGCGATCGGGCCCCATCCGGCCGCGGACGGATGCGTGCGCCGATAGAACGCGACCAGAGTCTCCTCGGATTCCGGCCGGGTGAGAAACGTGACGGCTAGCCAGATTGCCGTCGTGGCCGAGACGGTCACAATCATGATCCAGGCGAAATCGACGGGCTTGTCGGTGTCGAGTCCCCACACGCTTTGCATCAGGACCGAAACCACAAAGCCCGAGATCATCGCCGATACTTCGCTCCATGCGTTGATGCGCCACCAATACCAGCGCAGCAGCAGGACGCCGCCGGTACCCGCGCCGGTTACGATGAGCAGTTTCCATGCGCCCGCGATCGACCCCATGTAGAACGTGACCACCGCGGAAACGATAGTCAGAAACACGGTGGCCCATTGCGACGCCGCGACGTAATGCTTGTCGCTTTCGTCCTTTTTCCAGAAGCGTCGATAAAAATCGTTGACCAGGTAACTGGCGCCCCAGTTGAGCTGGGTAGCGATCGTGGACATGTAGGCAGCCGCGAACGCCGCCACCATCAGCCCGCGCAGCGACGGCGGAAGGTAAGCGATCATCACGCGAATGTACCCCGTCTCGGGATCCGTGAGGTTCGGGAACAAAATCAACGAAGTGAGCGCCACGAGAATCCACGGCCAGGGACGCACGGCGTAGTGCGCGATATTGAACCACAAGGTCGCGAGCAGCGAATTCTTTTCGTCTTTCGCGCAAAGCATGCGCTGCGCCACGTACCCGCCGCCGCCCGGCTCGGCGCCGGGATACCAGGTGGCCCACCAGTTCATCGAGATGTAGACCAGGAACGTGATCATGGGCATCCAAGCGGAGTCGAGGTCGGGGATGAAGCTCAATACCGATCCTTTTCCTCCCAGCGCTGCGCCGTGCGCCTGATCGATGGCGGCGAGTTTCGCTTTCATGGCGTCGATACCGCCGACTGCTTGGACCGCGAAGACAGCGAGCGCCGTCACCATGCCCATCTTGATGACAAACTGGAACACATCGGTCACCAGCACGCCCCACAGGCCCGCGAGCGTGGAGATAAACGACGTCAGCGCGATCAGGCCCATCACGATCAGCAAAGCCTGCCACTTTTCGATACCCAGAATTAACTGCAGAATCTTGACCATCGCCAGATTCACCCAGCCGAGAATGATGCAGTTAATCGGGATGCCGAGATATAGCGCGCGGAAGCCGCGCAGAAAAGCCGCTGGTTTGCCTGAATAGCGAATCTCGGAAAACTCGATATCGGTCATGACGCCGGAGCGCCGCCACAGGCGCGCGTAGAAGAAAACGGTGAGCATTCCGCTTGCCACAAAATTCCACCACAGCCAATTGCCTGCGATGCCGCCCTTGGCGACCATGCCGGTAACGGCGAGCGGCGTGTCGGCGGCGAATGTGGTCGCGACCATGGACGTGCCCGCGAGCCACCACGGAACGTTGCGTCCGGAGAGGAAAAACTCATTGACACTTTTCCCGGCGCGGCTCTTATAGTACAGGCCGATAGCGAGGTTGAAGAGAAAGTAGAGAGCGACGACGGACCAGTCCACGTAGGTGAGCTGCACACATGAATTGTACTTTAGGCGCCAGGTTTCAGGTGCCAGGTGTCAGGTCCGTTAAGGCACGTAGACCTTGGCCGGGCCGAGTAGCGTGGCGTGAGGCAGGCATGAACGGTGTGTGTCAATTCGTCACGGCTTAGGATCAAGTCCCCGCGCCATCCCAGGTTTACTAGTGAGTCGCCATCCAGTTCGAAGATTGTACCAGCGTCTGCTTCAGACAGCTTCATGCTCCGTTCGAGGATCAAATCGAGACTGGCCTTGCGATCGGACCAGACACTTCCTATCTCATCGGTCAGACTGGAAAGTGTCGCGCGGGGCCGGTGCATCTCCACAGCCAACATCTTTACCAGCTCCATCAAAGCGACTTTGTCCTCTTCCAGGAAGGCAGCTTGGCCCTTCTTCCCGCTGACTCTGAGGACTCCGATCAGTATCTTGCCGTCAAAGATGGGTACCAATAGAAGGGGTCTCCAGAACCCCCGTCTCGATCGGATCTCGCGCGTTCTTCCTTTCCAGCGCAATCCAGAATCCCAACGCAGGAGCTCCTTCTTGTCGCCGCAGTTCTTCAATCGCAAGGGCACTCCCTTCACGGCGACCCAAGGAGTAATTCCCGCACCGTCATCGAGCGGGTAATCCGTGTCCTTGTTGTACCCGGGAGCGAGGCCAGATGTGAAAACGAGTTTTAGTGATTTCGATCCACTTGGGATCAGGAACAGAGAAGCCCCCTCTCCACCTACGAGCCCACAAGCCAGATCCACGGTTCGCCGATACAGATCCGGTTCGCCAGTCGCCGCCGGCATTGAAACCTGGCATTGTTTTGCCACCAAGGACTCGATCTCCGCGATGGTCTTCGAAATGAGCAAGCTGCATAGTTCCCCGAAAGCGTTGAGGGCCTCGCGCAAGCCGGGTGCAAATGCCTGAGTACGAAAGCTGTCGAAGCACAATACTCCCACGACCTTGTTATTGTGCTGAACCGGCACAACATAGCAGGATCTGATTCCTGGTATGCACTCAAACCAATTCTGGTCGCTCCCGGTGTCGTCGCAGTAGTACGGTTGCGCAGATCTGAAAACTATGCCCCGTATTCCCTGTGAAACGGGGCAGCGAAAGGCTGAGTAACCGGAGGCCGTAACGGCCGTAATGGCAGCGATGTGGAGCTCGCTGGTCGGTTCGTGAGACATCCACATACCGACGACACCGGCTCGTGCGAACCTTGCCCCCTCTTCAACGATCAAATCATACAGCGAGCGGCGCTCGGCACTTGCGCCTTCCGATTGCTCTCTGATGCGGTGAATGGCATCGTGCATCTCTTTCAGCCAACCTGCGCTCTCCATGGCTACTTCGTAGGGGAGGCTATTCTCAATGGCTCTCGATGCTCCCTTGAACAGACGGCGAAGTACGCGGAGGCTGCGCTGGCTCAGCCCGTTCTTTGCCGAGTGGTGGAGGTTAATGACCGCGATTAAATTTTTGTTGAAACCGAACAAGGGAAAGGCGATCTCCGAGTGGAAGGAATTTAGCAGAAGCTGATATTCGGCATCCGTACAGTCCACCGCCTCCTTCATGGCGGCTTGCCATTCCTTAGTTTCACGGACATCCGAGATTATCTGTGGTTTCCTTCGCTCGGCTGCTAGTCTGGTCACGCCCTGTTTTGATGGTCCGCCAAGCTTGAAATACACCGCCGCGTGCTGACCAACGGCCTGCATACAGATTAAGTGGCCGGTGATCGGATCCAGGAAGGAAATGTGACCAGTGATACACTTGGTCGCCTGCAGCGCTCGCCTTAACAGATCATCAAGCCAAGGGTGGAGTGGGGTAAGGTCGGGTTTCCTAGCGGCATGCAGGTTGCCAGAAGATGCCGGATCGATCTCCGGGATCTTGACTCTTTTACGGTGTCGAGAAGCAGTTCTCACGTAGGCCCTTTCTTTTGTACTCGATCACTGTAGCCGATCCGATCGGAGAACAACAGCGGTTATTTCGCAACGGATTTGGAAAGTCGCTCAAAATCGACGGGTTTGCGAGAGGGCTTGCTGGCTCGTTCTTTTATCAGCAGGGGAGGGCGCCCGGTCTGTCTGGCATAGTTGAGACCGGATAGCGATAGCCAAGCTCTCAGTTGCTCGCTAGAGCATCCAAGCGAAGCCGCGGCCTCATCCTGGTACCACTTATTCTCATTTCCGCGTTTACGCAGACTGAGCACAAGACGATGTTGTTCGTCAAACTCTCGTTGTAAGACAGCGCGCGCAAACTCTCTCACTTGGCTGAAAGGTGCACCGACACTAACGAGCTTCAGAGCCGATTCGTGCGCCAATCGTTTCTCTGAGACATATTCTCGCACCCGCTGAATCTCATCGGCAACCCAACTGACTTCATTCCGGCCCGGTCGCGCGAGGCTGCTTGCCAACTCGATTTGGCGATCTGCTTTCGCGAATTCTCCGTTTAATGCCGCCGCTGCAGCGTATCGTGCCCGCGCCAACGATCGCAGCCACAACGGTCCCCGCTTCCACTTCTCTCTGCCTTGGTCCAATAGGTTTTGCGCAGCCTCGCTATTTCCCAGCTGGATTTCGATAGCTGCAGGCATGACCCAAACTTGGCTATCCCAGTCCTGCAAGGGTGAAATGTTCGCGGGCTCACTGAGTGCTTGATAGAGGTTTCGCAATTTCTTCAGCTCGGAGCGCGCTATGGCAAATTTCTGATGTGCCAACGATGGGTCCTTGGCGGTCAGATATCTGCCTTCCGCCTCATTTTGCAGCGCGTGCAGCCAATGGACCTGAAAATCCCGCTCCCTTCTGAGTTCAGGCTCAGACGGACGGCGTTCCTTCTCCAACTCCCCGATAATTTGCTGAAGGTCCCGCGAGTGGTTAGCACGAGACTCAACGGAAACTGCCTCTGGGTCGCGGCTGCGCAAAAGCGCGATCAATACAAGACCAGTCTCGAACTGCGCACGGGCCCAATCGACCGGATGATCCTGAGACGTCTGTGCCAAATCGCGAAGGTCTGTGAGTACATGCTTCAACTCAGACGACGAATAGCCACTCGCATGTCTCCGAACGTGGCACAAGAGCAGCGATATGCCTCGCCGCAATGTTGAATCGGAGCTTTTTCGGGCTATGAGCTCGGAAGCGCGCAACACGGTGCCTGCCTCACTGAGACGAGCTTCCGTCAATAATGTCCAGGCATGGCCGAGACTTAGTATCCTAGCAACCGAATCTATGGCGTATTGATACTCAAGCGCCAGTCTCCTCTCATCGCATTTGTGAATTCTTCTTTGCAGTTCCCAACGCTCCCAGATAAAATCCATAGCTAGTCGAAAGTGCTTCAGGGCTTCGCGGGGCTTCGAGCGCCGAAACATGATGCCCGTGTAATAGTGGAGCCAGGCGCGGGTACCACGAAACCCGAGATCTTGGGGCCACGCTGGGGAACTAACAGCCGTTTCAATTTGATACTGAAGTCGCTCGAGAATGGCGATGCCCTCGGCAAATCTTCGGAAGTTGTAACATGACTGGACGTACGCGAGAATGCACCAAAACTCCTGGCGGACAAGCTCGTAGTCAGAGTGGATGATACCGTTACTCCGGCGAAATCTGTGTACAATGTCAGTGTCATATAGCTTCTTCAATAGAGGCTTTATGGGTTTCTCCAAGAAACGCTGCGCTTCCTCCGGTCGGCCCAACCGCTCCGCTGATTCTGCTGTGAGACTCAGTGATTGCAAGTAGTCCTTCGAGTTGGGTCGGGACTGATAGCGTGACATCAGTTGCTTGCCGAGGCGGAGCCCTTCTTCGTCGAATGCGCCTCTCCTGACACGGTCCCTGAGACTTGTCAAATCGTTGATGGCTGGGGGCATATCATGGACCATCATAACTTCGTAGGCTCTGAGCAACAATTCGCGGCAAATTGGCGGGGGTTTCAGACTCTTGGGTTCCGGCTGCTGCCCGGCGAAGTAGTGTTCCGTGAAGCCAACGCCGGGCTTCCAGGATTGATCTGACCGACGGCTACACATCAACGCAAAGCATTGTGGTCGCAATCTACCATCCCTGATAACCGAAGAGGAGTCATCCGGTCGTGCCCGGCGGTCACATTGGCCTGGGTCGTTGTCAGGCGGTTCGTGGAACCCCGAGGCTAGCGCACTGCAATGGTTACACCGTCCTGGCTGGTTGCGTTTCCGACGGATAGAACTACCGGCAAAATTCCCGTCGGGGCGAACCCGGCGGGGACGCGCGCGTTGATCTGCATCAAACCTTGGAAACCGGGCGCTGGGCCGGCATAGATCAACTCGGCTGTGTAGCCGCCGATTTTCAAACTGGTGTCGCCCGTGTTCTGGCCTTGGCCGGTCGCGTACAACACGACAATCGATCCGCGCGGAGCGGGATTCGCGGCCGAGTTCACCGTGCCGTCTTCGTTGCTCGCGGCGGCTTGGCCCGTTCCGCCGGTGACTGTGAAGATGCCCGGCATCGCGCTAACCACTTTGGACGAAAATCCGGCCACGGTTACGCCTTTGGCCTGAACGGTGACGGCCGTAGTCGCGTTCGGCGATAGATTTGGGGGCGCCAGCGCGTTAATCTGCGTAGTGTCGGCGTAGAATATAGTCGCGGGTTTGCCGTCGAACAGAAGCTGCGTCTGATTGGGATTGAATCCGGCGCCGAAGATGGTGATGATCTCGTTGGGAGCGATGGGACCAGGCAGCATGGTTGCGGCATGCACAACGGCCGCGCTGGCAATAATCGGCGCGATGACAGCGGAAGGCGTGAGCGTACGGATGCGATTGTTGCCTGAGTCGGCGACCCAAAGTGTTCCACTCAGGTCGGCTACGATGTCGGCCGGGGAATTCAACTGCGCCGTGGTGGACGAGCCTCCGTCGCCCGAGAAACCTGGCGTGCCGGCTCCGGCGATCGCGACGGGCGCGCCCGACGCAGGCGCTCGGCGAATCGTGTGACCGCCGGCTTCGGCAATAAACAGATCGCCGTCTTCGGTCAGAGCCAGGCCGCGCGGCTGGATCAGTCCGTCGAGCACGGTGGTGGTTCCGGTGGACGAAATCTTGGATACGCGCGTCGGCTCGCTTACGTAGACATTGCCTGCGCGATCCACCGTCACCGCTGCGGGCTTCAGCGCTTGCCCGGCAGTGGTCAAGATCCCGGACGCCGACAGTTTGATAATGCGATCGTTCCCGGCGTCGGCGATGTACAGCGACCCATCCAGGTCTATGGTCACGTACTCCGGATCGTTGACCTTCACGTCCACCGGCAGCATGATTCCGGCCGGTGTGATTTTGCGGACGCGGTTGTTGCCGGTGTCGGCGATGTAGACATTGTGCTGCGAATCTACGGCAACGCTGCGTGGCCCGCTGAGTTGCGCGAGCGTGGCCGGTCCCGTATCACCGCTCGATCCGGCGTCGCCCGTTCCGGCGATGCTGGTGATGACGCCGCCCGCGGATATTTTGCGAATGCGATTGTTGGCGGTATCGGCGATATACCAGTTGCCAGCCTCGTCGACAGCAATGCCGGAGGGCTGATGCAATTTCGCTGTCGCGGCCGGGCCGTTGTCGCCGCCGAAGAAGCGCGCAACGCCGCTGCCCGCGATGGTGCTGACTTTTCCGTCGCTCGCGAGCTTGCGGACGTACTGGCCCGCGGTGGCGTACGCGTTGCCAGAGAGATCCACGGCCACGTCGAGTGCAGACGCGATCCCGGTGATGGCGCGAAACTGTGTTCCGAAATAGCCGGCGGCTGCGATGTAGAGAAAGCCGCCCGTGCCGAAGGCGATGCCCGTCGGGCTGTTGATGCTGAAGACTGTCGTGATGACGCCGCGATTCACTCTGCGAATGCGGTTATTGGCGCTGTCGGCAATGTAGACCGATCCGTTCGAATCGGACGCAATTCCGGCTGGCGAATTCAGTTGCGCGGCGCTCGCCAGGCCGTTGTCGCCGGTGAGGCCCGCATTTCCGGTCCCGGCGAGTACCGACAGGACGCCCTTCGTCGATACGCGGTACACGCGATTCGCGCCGAAATCGGAAATGTAGAGCGTGCCGTCGGGATCAAGCGCCAGATTGCGCGGCTGGTTGAGTTGGACGCTGAGCGCGGGCGCGTCGCTGTTTCCCGGCACGATGATGCCTCCACCGGCAACGGTTTGAATCGTGCCGTCGGTGGAGACTTTGCGGACGCGCCCGTTGCCCAGGTCCGCAATGTAGAGGTTGCCGCTTGAATCCACGGCGAGTCCATACGGGTGGCTGAGCTGGGCAGCGTTCGCGAGGCCGCCATCGCCCGCGGCGCCCGCGACACCGGTACCCGCGACGGTCCGGATCGCGCCGTCGGGCGTTATCTTGCGAACGCGGTTGTCACCGGCGTCGGCTACATAGATGACACCGCTGCCGTTGGCGGCAACCCCCTCGGTTTGGCTGAGTGCGGCCTCGAGCGCGGGCCCGCCCTCAGCCGTAAAGTCGCTGCCTGCAATAGTTTGGATGGTGTAAGTCTTCGCCGGTGGGCTGGTGGCTCCGAGCGCGGCGGCAAAGCCGGCGAAACACAAAGGAAGTAGTCGAACAGAGATACCCACGAATTATCCTCGGAGGAATAGTGCGTTGGGCCAATAGAAAATTCTCACCCTAATTCCGATGGAAAGAGCATGAAGGCTCTGTCACGGCTCTGGTTGGTGGGGTTGATCGCGGGGACGGCCTTTGCTCAGCCCGCGTTGCATTTGAAGGGTCAGAAACGGCAGCGGCCCTTCGCGACCCGTTTGTCCGACAGTGCGCCGAAAACGCGAACTGCCGGCCGGTCGCACCTGATGGTACAGTTCGCGGACAACCCGAGTGACGGGCAGTTGACCGAATTGCAGAATCGCGGCGCGGCGTTGTTGTCCTATGTTCCGGATTTCGCGCTATCGATTTCGGCCAATGACGACACGGCGTATGACGGGCTGGACTTGCAGTGGATCGGGCGCCTCGAACCGGGCGAAAAGATCAGCACCGAACTGGACGAGTCGCTGATGGCCGGTGGCACGTTGTCCGTGCTGGTGGAGTTTTACGGTGACGTTGACCCAAGCGATGCGCGAGTGATCGCTAACGATACGGGCCTGCTGATTCGCGAGAATCCGGATTTGCGGGCGAACCATCTGCTGGTTTCGGGCAGTAGCGATCAACTCCTGGACCTCGCTACGTGGGACGAGGTCGCTTATATTTTTCTGGTCTCGCCGGAATTGCTGCAAGGAACGCCGGTACGCGGGTGCGCGGGTGCATTGACCAGTCTCGGCCAGGTGACGCAGGCGGTACCGCTTGTGGGCGATGGCTGGGATGGACCGGGCAGAGGCGGCGCGGACCTGAAGTATAGTTTTGTTCGAATGACGGAGAAGCTGCCGGCCGATTCGGCCAAAGCCGAGATCGTGCGCGCGTTCTCCGAGTGGGCCAAGTATGCCAAGTTGACGTTCACGCCAACCGACAACGCCAACGGAAACCGCACCATTGCGGTGCTCTTTGCCAGCGGGGATCACGGCGATGGATATCCGTTCGATGGGCCTGGTGGAACGGTGGCGCACACGTTTTACCCGTTTCCGGTCAATTGGGAGCCACAGGCGGGCGACATGCATCTGGATAACGACGAGAACTGGCGGATAGGCTCGGCCGTCGACCTGTTCAGCATCGCGCTGCACGAAACGGGACACGCGTTGGGGCTCGGGCATTCCGACAGGCCGGGCGACGTGATGTACCCGTATTATCGAAAAGTCACGGGCCTGACGCAGGATGACATCTCGGCCGTTTTGCAGTTGTACGCAGCGCAGGCTGCCACGCAGCCGGCTACGCCGGCGAGTCCACTAACGCTTACGGTGCACGCGCCGTCGATCACGACGACGGCATCTTCTATTGCAGTGAACGGCACGACCGCAGGCGGCACGGGGGGCGTGCAGGTGAGTTGGAGTACGGATCATGGAGCTTCGGGCACGGCGCAAGGGTCGGCTAATTGGACCATCGCCGGCATTCCGCTGAGCGTCGGGGACAACGTCATCACCATTACTGCGCGCGACTCGCAACAAGGCCAAGCGTCGCGCAGCTTGACCGTGACTCGTCAGCAGTCGGACCCGGCCACTCCAGCGAGTCCGCTGACGCTCAGTTTGCAGGCGCCGGCGAGTCCGACAACGGGGTCTACGATTGCAATGAGCGGCACGGCTTCGGGCGGCACGGGGGGCGTGCAGGTGAGTTGGAGTACAAATCATGGAGCTTCGGGCGCGGCGAAAGGGTCGGCCAATTGGACCGTCGCCGGCATTCCGCTGAGCGTCGGGGACAACGTCATCACCATTACCGCGCGCGACTCGCAACAAGGCCAGGCCACGCGCAGCGTGACGGTGACGCGCCAGCAGACGAACCCGCCTCCGCCTCCGTCCGGGCCGGACACAACGCCGCCGACCTTGACGATCGTGTCGCCATCGACCAGCAACCTTGCCACGTCCAATAGTTCACTGGTGGTCAGCGGTACCGCGTACGATAATGTCGGAGTCGCTTCGGTGACATGGACGAGTTCCACCGGCGGATCGGGGACGGCTAGCGGAACGGACAACTGGACGACGTCGCCGATCGCGCTATATGTGGGAACGACGACCATTACGATTCGCGCGAGTGATGCAGCCGGGAACACGACCTGGCGATCGATCACCGTTACGCGCAGGTGACGATTCTCCGGCTGGCGACTGCGCGGCATAGCTTCAACCCGGCCCCGACCCAAGTGACGATCGCAAGAGTACAGCATACTTCTTCGATACAAAATCCTCGTTTCTTCGCGCGCCACAACTGGTCACGAATCTCTACCTAAAAGTTTGCGGCGAAGGCTCACTGTGCTACTCCTGCCTGAGCGCGTTCACCGGATCTACAATCGTCGCCCGGTAAGCTGGAACGAAACTCGCGAGCAACGCGACCAGCGTGAGAATCAGCGCCACCAATCCGAACGTTGCCGGGTCCGTCGCCTTCACATTGAAGAGCAGGCTCGACAGGAAGTTGGTCAGCAGTAGCGATCCCGCGAGTCCCGCGAGAATTCCCCCGAGCGTCAACCAGAGGCTCTGGCGGAGCACCAACCGCACCACGTCGGACGTCTCTGCGCCGAGTGCCATGCGTATCCCTACTTCGTGAGAACGTTGCGCGACTGTATAAGACATGATGCCGTAGATGCCGACGGCGGCCAACAGCAATGAAACTCCGGCGAAGATCGCCAGCAGGAACATCGAGAGCCGGCGGCGCGCCATGGACTCCGCCACCAGTTCGTGCATGGTCCGGACGCGGTAGACCGGCTGATCCGCATCGAGAGCCAGCACCAGCTTTTGCACAGCGGACGCCAGAGTGCGTGGATCGGTATGAATCGCGAGGCTCATGCTGCCGAGAGGAAAACCAGTCTGCTCGTAAGGCCAGTACAATTCGACTCGCGAGGGCGATTCGAGCGTGCGGTAGCGCACGTGCCGCACTACACCCACAATGGTGCGCCACGGATTGCTCGATCGCATTCCGCCCTGCTTGATGCGCTTTCCGATGGGATCTTCCTTGGGCCAGTAGGTTTTGGCCATCGTTTCGTCGATGATCGCGACCGGCGCCGAAGTCGCGGTATCGCGCTGATCGAAGTAGCGCCCGCGCACCAGTGAAATGGCCAGGGCCTCGAAGTATCCGGGGAACACCGGACGCTGATCCGCTTCGGGCATCGTGTCGCTCAATTGAACGGCGATGGCGGCGAATCCAGGGCTGCGGGCAAGCATGCGGAGAGCATAGCGGCAGTCCTGCAGAAACGATTCCATGGAGACACCTCAAGCTTCGATCAATAGTACGCAATTGGAGTACTGGACGGATGCAGAAGGGTTACAGCAACTGCATCAGCCGCGAGCCCTCGATCAGGATGGTTTCGTCGCGCTCGGGGCCGGTGGAAATGCAGCCGATCTCGACGCCGGTGCGTTCACTCAAGAATTTCAGATAATCACGCGCGCGCGCGGGCAGATCTTCGTGGCGAGTGAGCCCGCGCGTCGCCGATTTCCAGCCGGGCAGCTTCTCATACACCGGCTCGGCAGCTTCCAGGGCGCGAAAGGTCGCGGGCATATCTTTGGTGTTGCGATAGCCGGTGCAGACCTGGATTTCATCGAACTGGTCGAGCACATCCAGCTTGGTGATCACCAGGCTGGTGAAGCCGTTGATCATCGCCGTGTAGCGCAGCAGCGGCACATCGAACCAGCCGCAGCGGCGGGGGCGTCCGGTGACGGCGCCGTATTCGTTTCCGCCCTTGCGTATGCGCTCGCCTTGTTCGTCCAGCAGCTCGGTGGGAAACGGGCCGCTGCCCACTCGCGTGGTGTAGGCTTTCGAGACGCCGATCACGCCGCCGATGCTGGTGGGCGGCACGCCGGCTCCGGTGCAAGCTCCGCCGGCAGTCGCGCTGGACGAAGTGACGAACGGATAAGTGCCGTGGTCGACATCCAGCATGGAGCCTTGCGCGCCCTCGAAAAGCACGCGCTTGCCGGCGGCCATCGCGTCGTTGAGGAGCTGCGCGGTGTCGCAAACCATCGGACGGATGCGATCGGCGAACCGCAGGTACTCGTCGCGAATCTTCTCGTAGTCGATGGTTTCCTGAATGTTGAAGGTCTGTGCCAGCAGTTGCTTATCCTCGGCGAGCGATGTGTACATGGCGCAAAAACTTTCGCGCTCGTAGAGATCCGCGATGCGTATGCCGCGCCGGCCGGTCTTGTCTTCATAACAGGGGCCGATGCCGCGAGAGGTGGTGCCGATCGGCACGCGGTCCTGCCGGGCCTCCGACATTTTCTCCACGATCCTGTGAAACGGGAAGATGACGTGCGCGCGATTACTGATGGCGAGCTGCTTCGCGACGTCGATGCCTGCCTTCCGGAGAGTCTCCATTTCCTCCAGCAGAGCGGCGGGATCGATGACGACGCCATTGCCGATCACCGCCTGGATTCCCGGCCGCAGAATGCCGCTGGGGATCAACTTGAGAACGAATTTCTTCTCGCCGATGAATACGGTGTGGCCGGCGTTGTGCCCGCCTTGGTACCGCGCCACGATGGAGAACTTCTCGGCGAACAGGTCTACAACTTTCCCCTTGCCTTCATCACCCCACTGCGCGCCCAACACGACGACATTTTGCATGTGTGGACCCAAAACTCTTCAATTGTACCGTGAGACAGCCAGCCCCAGTAATGCTACGCTGGCCTTTTATGCAGCTCTCGGAGATTTTCCTCGGGTTGGGGGAAGAATCGTTCACCAAGCTCCTGCGCAGCATCTCGATCGGCAAGCTCAAGACCTACCAGCTCTACGATCGCATGAAGGTGCGCCTGCCCAAGCTGAACTCCGAGCACATACGTAAAGCCGAGCCACGTTTCTGGACGCGCTTGGCCGAACGCGACGAAGACTTCGCCAGCGACCTTTCGCAGGCTATCCTGGTCTCTCATCTGGCAATGATCAAAGCCGTCCTGGACGATCTGGGCGTTCCCAACGAAGACGGGTTTTTCGCCAAGGACGTGGATGCTTCGAAATATCTGGCCGACGGCTGGCAGCAGAAGGTGTACGACAAGTTCAAGGATCTCTATCCGAAAGAGGTGCTATTGTTCTACATACACCACTTGGATTGGGAGGTCGCCAAAGCGGAGCAAATGTCTCCGGTCAAGATATGAGCAAAGAATTCTTCGATGCAATCCGTGTGGGCGACCGCGACAAAGTGAGCGCCATGCTGGCGGCCGACGACACGTTGCTCGGCGACAAAGACGAAAACGGGCTGGGCCCATTCACCGCCGCAAAGTACTCGGGACGCAATGAGATCGCGGCGATGTTGCTGGAGAAGGGCGTCGAGCTGGATCTCTTCGCCGCTTGCATAGCGGGCGCGGAGAAGCGCGCGATGGAATTGGTTGGCGGGCAGCGCGAACTCGCGAACGGGTACAGCCACGACGGCTGGACTCCGCTGCACCTGGCGAGCTTCTTCAATCATCCCGCGATCGTCGAAGCGCTGCTGGTGTACGGAGCGGACGTGAATGCGCGATCGCGCAATGCGATGATAAATGCGCCGATCCATGCTGCCGCGGCGGGCCACAGCCTGGATTCGGTGCGGGCTCTGCTCGAACACGGCGCTGACCCGAACGCCCAGCAGGAAGGCGGCTGGACCGCGCTGCATGAAGCTTCGCAGCATGGTGACGTGGAGATGGTGCGGCTGCTGATCGCCAGCGGCGCGCACGTTCATGCCAGAGCGAACAACAATCAAAACGCGCTGGATCTGGCAATGGGCAAGGGACATCAGGCGGTGGTGAGCGTGTTGGACGAGTACGGAACGGACGCATAGATCGTGCTCGAAGATCAAATCAAGCAACTGGAATCGGAGGCTCTGGCGCGGATCCACGCCGCGAAGCACCTGGACGCGCTGGAAGCTGTACGTGTCGACGTGCTCGGGCGCAAGGGTTCGTTGGCGCAGTTCAGTAAGGAGTTCGGCAAACTGGCGCCGGAGGAGAAGGCTAGCGCGGGAAAAGCTCTCAACGCGGCCAAGCAAGCGCTCGAAAGCGCCCTGGAAGCGAGGAAGCAGGCGTTCGCCGGCGAGGCGATCGAGCAGCAGCTTAACGCCGAGTGGCTGGACCTGACGTTGCCCGCGCCTGGGCCGCGGCCCGGCAGTCTCCATCCGGTCACTCAGGTCCAAATCGAAATCGAAGATCTCTTCACTTCGTTGGGTTTCGCGGTGCTGGACGGACCCGAGGTAGAAACCGAGTATCACAATTTCGACGCGCTCAACATTCCCGCTGAACACCCCGCGCGCGACATGCAGGATACGTTCTGGCTCACCGATGGCAATTTGCTTCGCACGCACACGTCGCCCGTTCAGGTGCGCGGCATGGAACGGCTCGGGCCGCCGCTGCGCATGATCGCGCCCGGGCGCGTCTTCCGCAACGAAGAAGTGGACGCATCGCACGAGCACACGTTCTATCAGGTGGAAGGCATGATGGTGGACCGCAACGTTTCGGTCGCGCACATGACCTATTTCATGAAGACCCTGCTCAGCGCGATCTTTCGCCGCGAGGCCACCGTGCGGCTGCGTCCTGGTTTCTTTCCATTTGTCGAACCGGGCTTCGAGCTGGATATTCATTGTCTGATCTGCGGCGGTCCGGGTTGCGCTGTGTGCAAGCAGAGCGGCTGGGTGGAACTGATGCCGTGCGGACTGGTGCATCCCAACGTGCTGCGGATGAGCGGCATCGATCCCGATCAGTGGGGTGGCTTCGCGTTCGGCCTCGGACTGACGCGCCTGGCGATGATGCGCTACGCCGTCGACGATGTCCGGCTCTTTGAGAGTGGCGATCTGAGGTTCTTGCAGCAATTCTAGCCGCGGATGAACGCTGATAAACGCAGATGAAATTCTCGTATAACTGGATTCGCGAGATGGTTCCGGAGCTCGATATCGAGCCGAAGGAACTGATGCGCCTGATCACCATGAAGACCGCCGAGTGCGAAGGGCTCGAGCAGGTGGGCCAGACGCTGGAGTCCGCTTCGCTGGCGCGCGTTGTTAGCGTGGAACGGATCGAAGGCAGCCACAACCAAATCGTGGTCGCGGAAACGGCGCGTTACGGTACGAAGACCGTGGTTTGCGGCGCTCCCAACTGCCGCCCGGGAATGTTGTCGGTTTATGTTCCGGTTGGAACTGCCGTGATTCAAGGCGTGGAGAGCGATGGCATGCTCGCGAGCGGACTCGAGCTTGGGATCAATCGCGATCACAGCGGCATCGTGGAGCTCGACAACGATGTGCTGCTGGCGCCGGATACGACCATCGAAGTAGACAACAAATCGCTCACGCATCGCCCGGATCTGTGGGGACATCACGGCATGGCGCGCGAAGTGGCGGCCATCACGCGCAAGCCGCTGCGCAATCCGGTGCGGCTGGATTTGCTTCCGAAGGGTCCGAGCGCCGTGGAAGTGCAAATCGAGGATCTGGCACTGTGCCCGCGATACAGCGCGCTGGTTTTCGACAACGTCACGGTTGCGCCGTCGCCGCTTTGGTTGCAATACCGTCTGGAAGCGATCGGCTTGAATCCCATCAGCAACATTGTCGACGTGACCAATTACGTCATGGCCGAATTGGCCCAGCCGATGCATGCGTTCGACGCCGAGAAGCTCCACGGGAACACGATCTTCGTGCGCAGCGCGCGCGCGGGCGAGCAGATCGTCGCGTTGAACGAGGAAAGCTACAATCTGACGCCGTTGAATCTTGTCATCGCCGACGCGCAGGGCCCCATTGCCGTCGCGGGCGTGATCGGTGGCCTGCACAGCGCCATCGGGCCCACGACGAAGCGAATCGTGCTCGAAAGCGCCTGCTTCCAGGCCGCCAGCGTGCGGAAAACATCCGTGGCGCTCAAACTTCGCACCGATGCATCCATGCGATTCGAGAAATCGCAAGATCCTGTGAATACGGTGCGCGGCCTGGCTCGTGCGCTGGAGTTGCTGGAGCAGGTCTCGCCTGGGATTCGTTTGGTGGGCGGAGTCGCGGATCGAAAAGCGGAGTTGCGGACTCCGCCGGCAATCGAGTTGGAAGTGGACTGGCTGGCGCGAAAGCTGGGCCGCGGCGTGGACGCAGTCGAAGCGCGCGCCATTCTCGAATCGCTTCAATTTGGGGTTGCCGAAACCGCTCCCGGCCGCTTCTCGGTAACTGTCCCAAGCTGGCGCGCGACCAAGGACGTTTCGATCAAAGACGATTTGCTGGAAGAAGTGGGGCGCATGCTGGGGTACGGCTCCATTACGCCGCAGGCGCCGCTGATTGAATCCGTTGTGCCACCAGACAACCCGGCGCGCCTCTACCATCGGCGCATCCGCAACCTCACCGCCGCGCAGGGATTCACCGAAGTATACAACTATTCTTTTATCAGCGAGGAGATGGCGCGTGCGTTTCATCTCGACCCGGAAGCGCACCTCAAGGTCTCGAATCCGATTGCCTCGGATCAAACGCTGATGCGGTTGAGTCTGCTGCCTGGAATCCGGAAGAATATTATCGAAAATAGCCGCCGCTTCAGTTGGTTCCGTTTGTTCGAAATCGGCCGCGAAATTCATGCGCAGAAGGAGGGACTGCCGGACGAGATTCCGCACCTGGCCGCCGCCATATTTACACGCGATGGCGACGGCAGCGCGTCGCTGTTCGAGCTGAAGCGCCTGGCCGAGTGCCTGATGCCGCGGTGCGAGGTGCAGTCGCGGCCGGCGCGGATGTACGAGCACCCCCAGCGTGTCGCGGCCGTGATCTGGCGCGGCGAGAGCATCGGCCGGCTCTTTGAATTGCATCCGTCGCTGGGCGTCGAAGGCCGTGCGGCGATTCTCGATCTGGATCTGGCCTTGCTGCAGCGCCTGGACCAGCGCCAGGAGCGATATCAAACCTTGCGCCGCTTCCCGACGAGCGCGTTCGATTTGTCGGTTGTGACGCCGCTGCGTGAACCAGCCGGCGAGATCGCACGACGCCTGGTTGCCGCAGCCGGAGCGGATCTGGTGGAAATCGAATTCGTGCGGCAGTACACCGGAGCACCGCTGCCTGAGGATCGCAAGAGCGTTTCCTATCGCCTCACCGTCGGCGCGGCGGACCGCACGTTGTCCTCGGATGAAGCCGCGGCCGTACGCAACCGCGTGATCGACGTCATGCGGGAGGCGGGTTACGAGCTGCGCCTTTGATGTTGCTCAGTGCACGTGCATCGGGTCGCCAAAAAATCCAACGATCCGTTCCGCACACAGGCGGCAAGCCTCGTCCTCATCCGTATCGCGTCCTTCGCAGTTGAGCAACTGCTCCCCGCGAACTGCCATGCTGCGGCCACAAACCCAGTCGTCGCCGTCCCTTGAGTGTATGTGATTGAAGTCGGTCAACCCGGAAGCCCTCGCTGAAACACTAGCCAGAATATCAGACCGGCAGCAACGGAAATTGCCTGGGACGCTCCAAATGTGGGAGACTCTGCTTCATGGGAACTCACAGCGTGAAGATAGTCGTTATCTACCCGCGGCCACAGAACGAGGAGGCCTTCGAGAAGGCCTATAAGGACGAGCATCTTCCCATGGCGGAACAAAAGCTCAAGGGTATGACCCGGCTGGTGGCCACGAAAGTGTTGAGTTCGCCGCAGGGGAAAGTGGCGGCTTATCGCATTGCCGAAGTGCACTTTTCCTCGATGGACGATCTGAACAAATGCATGGAATCCGACGGCGGAAAAGAGGTGGTTGAGCACGCCACCAAACTCTCCACTGGCGGCCCGCCGATCCTTCTGATTTGCGAGGAAGAATCGTTTGTGATTTGGTAGTTTCTCGTTTCTTGTTTCTCGTTCGACGGCTCGCCCTCGTATCTGGCAACGAGAAACGAGAAACGAGAAACTGGAATTATGAAACTAACCGCCTTGACGTGTACGCTGGCTTGTGTTGCCTGGAGCCAGGCAGACAACACCTTCGTCGATCGCGTCGGCTCAACCGGATTCCTGCAGCTTGAAGCGTCGAGCTTCCAGGCGCTGACGCCGAGGCAGCAGGCGCTTGGCTATTGGCTGACGCAGGCGTCCATCGCCATCAATCCGATCATCTACGATCAACTGTCGCGATTCGGTTTGCGGCAGAAGCGCGTGCTGGAGACGATCGTGGCCCATCCCGAGGGCGTGAATCGCGCGAGCTTCGACAAGATCCTGGCGTTCACCAAGCTGTTTTGGGCCAATCGCGGTAACCACAACGAAACCACGGCGCAGAAAAACATGCCCGAGTTCACTTTCGAGGAACTGCGGGACGCCGGGCTCGCAGCGTTGCGGCACGGAGCGCACGGCTTCGCCGTACCTGCATTTCTGAAGGAGCTGGACGAGCTGAAGCCGTCGCTGTTCGATCCTAACTTCGAGCCAATGGTCACCGCAAAAAGCCCGCGCGGGAATCTGGACATTATCCAGGCCAGCTCAAATAATTTCTACTCCGGCGTAACGCTCGCCGATCTCAAGAACTTCACCGAACACTTCCCGCTAAACTCTCGGCTCGCAAAGAATAGTGGCCGTCTGGAAGAGCAGGTGTATCGCGCCGGCACGCCGGATCGCCGCATCGCGGCCGGCTTGTACACGCAGTACCTGGCGAAGGCGAATTCGTATCTAGAAAAGGCGGCAGAAGCGGCAGAGCCCGCGCAAGCCAAGGTGATTCGCGACCTGATCCGCTTCTATCAGACCGGCGATCCGCAGGACTGGCTTCATTTCGGCATCGACTGGGTGCAGGACAATGCTCCGGTCGATTTCGCGAACGGCTTCATCGAAGTCTACCGCGATGCCCGCGGCGCTAAAGGCACCTCGCAGAGCTTCGTCACCGTCACGGATCAGCGCTTGAACTCGCTGATGCTCAAGATCGCGGACAACGCGCAGTATTTTGAGGATCGGGCGCCCTGGAAGCCGGAGTATCGCAAGCAAGGCGTGAAGCCTCCGCTCGCCAAGGCCGTCGAAGCGCTGATCGAAACCGGGGACTTCCATGTCACCACCGTCGGAGATAATCTTCCGAACGAGGAAGAGATCCACGCCAAGTACGGAAGCAAGAGTTTCCTGTTCACCGGCAGCTCGCGCGCCATTTCGCGCGCTGCGGGCAATCGTTCGCTGGATGAATTCGCCGGCTCGCGCGACGAGATCGAGATCGGCAAGAAATACGACGACGAGGCCGAGGACCTGCTGACCGCACTGCACGAGATCATCGGTCACGGCTCCGGCAAGCTGAGCCTGAAACTTACGCACGATCCGGCCTATTATCTGAAGCAGTATTATTCGACGCTGGAAGAAGCGCGTGCCGATTTGATGGCGCTGTGGAACGTTTGGGACCCGAGACTCAAGGAACTCGGGATCATCTCGAATCCCGATGTCGCCAAGGCGATGTACTATTCTTCTGTCCGTGTGGTGCTCACGCAGCTACGCCGCATCCCCAAGGGCGACACCATCGAAGAAGATCACGAGCGCGACCGCCAGCTCATCGCCAACTACATCAAGGACAAGACCGGCGCCATCGCCGAGGAGAAGCGCGATGGCAAGACCTATCTGGTGCTGCGCGATTTCCAAAAGATGCGGGCCGGCGTGGGCCAGCTTTTGGCGGAGCTGATGCGCATCAAGGCGGAAGGCGACTACGATGCCATCAAGGCGCTGATCGACAAGTACGGCGTGCATTTCGATCCGGCGCTGCGCGATCACGTAGTGGAGCGATATAAGAAACTCGATTTGCCGACGTATTGGTCGGGGATCAATCCGGAACTGAGCGCGAAGTTCGATGCCAAAGGCAGAGTCGCGAAAGTTGAACTTTCGTATCCGCGCGACTTCGTGAAGCAGCAGTTGGGCTACAGCGCGATGTACAGGTAAATCCGTTTCTCGTTGGGAATCCTCAAAACACCGACCAGAACGAGAAACTAGAAACGAAGGCTACGCCAGGCGCTTTAGCTGGCCGCAGGCGGCGAAGATATCCCGCCCGCGCGGCTTCCTTACAAAACACGGCATGGAACGCCGCACGATCGATTGAAACGCGTGCACGCGCTCCGCATCGGGCGTCTCAAACGGAATGCCCGGTCCCGGATTCAGCGCGATCAGGTTCACCTTGGCATTCAGATTTGCAAGCAGTTTCACCACGCGGCGAGCATCCGCATCCGTGTCGTTCACGCCCTTCAACAAAACATATTCGAACGTTAGCTTTTCCCACGGCCGCAACGGATAGGACTTGCAGGCGGCCAGCAGGCTTTTAAGGGAATACTTGCGCGTGATCGGCATCAACTCGCGGCGTTGTTCCTCGCTGGACGCATTCAACGAAATGGCGAGTTTCGGGCGAACCGGCTCGCGCCCGAGTTCTTCGATTTTCGGAACGATACCGGCGGTGGAAAGCGTGATTCGCCGGGGCGAGAGTCCGATGCCGTGCGGGTCGGCCAGCAGCCGCGTGGCCTTGATCACGTTCGGCAGATTCAGCAGCGGCTCGCCCATGCCCATCATGACGATGTTCAGCCGGTCGCTGCCCGTGGAAAGCCGATGGGTCTGCATGATGAAGAGCACTTGCCCGACAATCTCGCCGGCCGTCAAATTCCGCTCCAGCCCCATCAGCGCCGTCAGACAGAATTTGCAATTCACCGGGCAACCCACCTGGCTCGAAATGCAGATGGTGTCGCGGCCTTCTTCCGGCATCAGGACCGACTCGACAGTTCGCTCATCTTCGAGTCCGAGCAGATAGCGCCGGGTACCGTCCACGGACGCATATTCGGCGGCCAATCGTGGTAGGCCGAGCGCATGCGTGGATGCCAATTGTTTTCTCAGCGCTACAGGCAGAGTGGTGATCTGGACCAGGTCCGATACCTTCTGCCGGTAGATCGCATCGTAGACTTGGCGGGCGCGAAACGCGGGAAGCTCGCTTCCCAGCACCTGTCGCAGGTCCGGAAGTTCAAGTCCTACAATAGGTTGCACGATTTTCACTATAACACGCGCGTCCTTGAGGAACGCGTTAAAATGGAGTTAGACGATGGCGAACGCCTCCTCCGAAAAGAATCGCGATATTGAAACAACCACGCTCGGAAACGGAGTGCGCGTGATTACCGAGAAAATGGCGCACGTCCGGTCGGTTTCGTTGGGTGTCTGGATTACCACGGGTTCGCGCAGCGAATCGTCGGCGCAAAACGGAATTTCGCATTTTATCGAGCACATGGTTTTCAAGGGAACCACGCATCGTTCGGCGGAGGATATCGCGCGGTCAGTGGATTCCATTGGCGGAGGCCTCGATGCCTTCACCGCAAAGGAACTGGTGAGCTATAACACCAAAGTTCTGGACGAACACTTGCCGCTGGCTTTCGATGTTCTTGCGGACATGGTGCGGAATCCGTTATTTCGCCGGGAAGACATCGAGAAGGAGAAAGGCGTCATTCTCGAAGAGCTAAAGATGGAGACTGACAATCCAGAGTATCTCCTGCATGAGATCTTCTCCAGCAACTTTTGGAAAGACCATCCGCTAGGCAAGCCGATCCTGGGCACGCGCGACACGGTGCGGAAGTTCGATCGGAAGATGATCCACGATTATTATCGCCGCTATTACTCGCCCGCTAACATCCTGATCACGGCTGCCGGCAACCTGAATCACGAGCGCCTGGTCGATCTGGCCCGGGAGCACTTCCAGGATTTGCGCATGGGCGGCGAGCTCAAGCCCGATCAGGCGCCCGTTCCGCACGCGCGGCTCGTGTTCCGCAATAAAACTTCGCTGGAGCAGACGCATCTTTACATGGGAGTGCCGGGCTATCCGTTTCCGCATGAATTGCGCTTCGCTTGCTACGCCTTGAATACGGTGTTGGGCGGTGGAATGAGTTCCCGGCTTTTCCAGAACATCCGCGAAAAGCAGGGTCTGGCGTACGCCGTGTATTCCGAACTGAGCATGTACCGCGATACCGGATGCATGGCCATTTATGCCGGAACGTCAACGCAGGCGGCACGCAAAGTGATCCAGTCGATCGTGAAGGAGTTCCGGGAATTGAAGGAGAATCCGGTGCCCGAGGAGGAACTGCGGCGCGCCAAGGATCATCTGAAAGGCTCGTTCATGTTGGGGCTCGAGTCCACTTCCAGCCGCATGAGCAATCTGGCCCGGCAGGAGATGTACTTCCGGCGTTTCTTTACTCTGGACGAAATGATCCAAAGCATCGAAGAGGTGACCGCCGCGCAGGTACAGAGAATCGCGCAGGAGTTCTTCGATCCCAAGAACATCACGCTGGCGATGTTAGGCAACCTGGGCGACTTCCGGATGAAGCGTGAGGAACTGGCCTGTTGAAAGCACAGACACTGTTGTCTGTGCCGGCTTGCGCTATTTCTCTCTTCGCGCTCGATCTCAATTCGCTCAAACCCCAAGGCTACGTCAGCGACTTCGCGCACGTGCTGGATGCGCAGTCGCGCGCGCAACTGGAGGCCTACTGCGGCCGCGTCGAGCAAGCCACCGGCGTTCAGATGGCCATCGTGACGCTGGACACTCTGGACAACGAGCCGATCGAGGACGTCGCCAACACGCTCTACCGCAAATGGGGCGTCGGCAAAAAGGGCAAGGACGAAGGGATCATGCTGCTGGCCGCGATCAAGGATCATCGCGACCGCATCGAAGTAGGCTACGGGCTCGAGCCGATTCTGCCCGATGGCTTCGTGGGGAGCGTTCTGCGCGAGGCTCGGCCGCTGCTGCGGCAAGGGGCGTATGGCCAGGGGATGTTTGCGGCCGCCGAGGAGATGGGCACGCGCATCGCCGCCGCAAAAGGCGTTACGCTCGATTTCAGCCTGCGTCCCCACCGCCGGGTGGTCGCCCAGCGCCCGCACATTCCCTTTCCGCTAATCGTAATTGGCATCATTATCCTGCTGCTGCTTGTTCTTCGGGGCGGGGGCGGCGGCGGTTTGTTGGCCGGACTGTTTCTCGGTAACCTATTAGGGCGCGGTGGC
>WNFJ01171738.1_pt2 | contig 74600 bp, 70 predicted proteins | sample 5400461 | NCBI WGS metagenome assembly WNFJ01 (sample SAMN13153349, study PRJNA577476) | soil metagenome | isolation source: 115 cm saprolite on Douglas fir-dominated hillslope | place: USA:California | collected 2013-09-17
GTCAAAGGCCACACTCTGCGAAGGCACGGGAATTTCTAAGGTTCACCTTTCCGCGGCAGCGCGAAGGCCGCCGCCTCTGCATCTCTGACTTCTTCGCGCCGAAGGCGTCCGGAAAAATGGATGTGATTGGGCTTTCTCTAGTGACGATTGGTGCGAGAGCATCCGTTGAGACGCAAAAGTTATTCGAAGCTGGAGAATATACAAAATACCTCTACCTACACGGACTGAGCGTGGAAACGGCAGAAGCGTTGGCCGAGTACCATCACAGGTTGATGAGAGAAGAGCTGGGCATTGCAGGAGAGGATTCGCCGCACATCCGAGACCTGTTTCACCAGAAGTATCGCGGATCGCGCTATAGCTTCGGTTATCCCGCCTGCCCGAATCTGGAAGATCAGACGAAGCTGTTCGCACTGCTGCATCCTGAAGAAAACGTAGGCGTCCGCCTGACTACCGGTTTCTTGCTGGAGCCTGAACAGAGCACATCAGCGATTGTGGTGCATCATCCCGCGGCAAAGTATTTCGTGGTATAAAACGACGAACTTACCGACTTTCGACTTCACATTCGAGCGGGATTACGACGTTAAACTCATCGACGAATTGCCTCGGAGTGGTCAGTAGGTGATCTATTTTCCTAGCGGATCAGTGACGGGCGGGAAAGATGTGTCTACTCCTAGAGTTCAAGCCGAATGATGGCGAAAGATGGCTTGGCTGTTTCGCGTTTGGCCACTCCTCGTATTCCTTCCGCGCTATTTTTGCTAGTCCGAACCCACACTATGCAGGTGTTGTTTCTCGCGGAGCGCCCTATTGGGTTAACGCTCGAGATTCTGCAGCCTGTTCCGAGCTCAAGTTTTTTCCGGTTCTCGACATAAGGGTCCTGGCTGAAGAGAGACTGCTGTTGATGTCAGATTTTTCTTCCGTCGCTTTGGTCGGCCATGATGCAGTGTCATGGCGGAGTCCCCAACTCTGCTGGGATGAGCTACAGATCCTGAAAATTGACAACGGTATAGTCACTGGAGTCGGCTACGATCCGACAGACTCTGTTGCGCACCTGGGCAAGTTCAGAATTTGATGTGAAGAGTAAGACTGTCCTGAAGTCTGCCTACCCCAAGTAGCGGAATCGTGAGTGTCAACCCGATCGCCGGGAAAGCGCATCCTTACACTCATGATCCGCAAACTAAAATCCGGAGAATATCGGCTGTACTCGCGCAAGAAAAATCCCAAAACTGGGAAGCGAAGAAATCTTGGAACGTTTTCGTCCCTGGCAGCTGCACAGAAGCACGAACGGGCTGTACAGTTTTTCAAAAAGCGCTAACTCAATTGCAGGTGTGAGCGAAAAGCAGGTTCGGCTTCGCACGGAATGACAAATGTTTGGGCGCTCCCTATACAGGCTGCAGTGCTTACCCCAGCGCCAGCTCCTTCGCCCGCTGCGCCGCTTTCACCACAGCCTTAATCAATGTTACCCGCAGCTTGCCTTCTTCAAGCTCCATGATGCCGTCAATCGTGCATCCGGCAGGCGTTGTCACGGCGTCTTTCAAGAGCGCCGGATGGTCTCCCGTTTCGAGGACGACAGTTGCTGCGCCGAGAGTGGTTTGCGCCGCCAAGAGGGTTGCGATATCGCGCGGCAATCCAACCTTCACTCCCGCTTCAGCCAGCGATTCCAGAATGATATAGATGTAAGCGGGGCCACTGGCGGAGAGGCCGGTGACCGCGTCCATGTGTTTCTCGTCCACGACGACCGTTCTCCCAACAACGTTGAACAGGGCTGAAGCAGTCTCCAGATGTTCGGCTTGCGCGAACTTGCCGGCGCATAGTGCGGTCATTCCGCAACCCAGAACGCAGGGAGTATTTGGCATGGCGCGAACGACGGGAACATTCCCGCCGAGCGCAGTCTCGATTTGACTGGTGTGAACGGATGCCGCCACGGAGATCACAAGCTGTTTCGGCGAGACTTTGACGCGAATCTGCTCCATCAGCTCCTGCACTACCTGCGGCTTCACGCACACGAAAATGATGTCGGCACCGTCAACAGCCCTAAGATTGTCTGTGGTGACGGAAACCCCGAGTTTGTGAGACAACTCGCGTGCACGCGATTCGTGGCCGACAGTGGCGTGCACCCGCTCCGGCGAAAGCTGATGTTTTTCAATCAGCGCCTTGACCAGGATGCCTCCCATTTTTCCGGCTCCCAGCACTGCAATTCGGCTCTTTGCGAAATCAGCCTGCATCTTTTCCTCCGATGGTGTGGCTTCTAGCTCTGCCTGGCTGCGCAAAGCTTCTGCTTAGTTTTCCGCAGGCCGCCAGCTGTGCGGCGCGTTTTTACGTGTCAATTGAAGTTTGAAGATATCACAGCGTGCGAATATTCAGGTTCATCACAGATTTGCGCATCTTCCTGGTTTGACCAGGATTTGCCTGCATTGGCGGGCAGAAACTTCTTCGCTCGCTCCCGCTCGTCCTGAAATTCAAGCGCTCCGGCGGCGCGATGCAGAGCGCGGACTACCTGCGGCTGCTGATACAGGCAGGTCGGTCTGAAGGACTTTGCCGGTCTCCGGATGGATACCATCAGCCAGCTTACGGACGATCTGCAGCGCTTCCTGAATTTCCATGGGTTTATCTCCCGCCAAAATGCTAAGGGCTGGCCGCGCCGGAGCTGTGTGACCAATGAACATCTCCGCTGTGACCGAGGGCCCAGAATGGAAAAGGATTGAAACGCGGAAAGACTCCTGCGATTTACACTGTTTCTGCCTATGGACTGGCAGGCTTTCTGGCTCACAATCCGCTTGGCGTTAGTCGTGACCGCTGTGCTCGTGGTCCTCGGACTCCCACTCGCCTACTGGATTGCGTTTTCAAAGTGGCGGTGGAAATTCATGGTGGAAGCAGCGGTGGCTTTGCCCATTGTCCTGCCGCCCACGGTCCTCGGGTTTTATGTGCTGATTGCGCTTGGACAGCGTAGCCCGTTCGGACGATGGTGGCAGTCCATGACCGGCCACACGCTGGCATTTACCTTTGCCGGGTTGGTAATCGGGTCAGTTCTTTACAGCCTTCCTTTTGCGGTTCAGCCGTTTGCAGCCTCGCTCTCTGCTGTGGATGCGAGACTGCTCGCGGCCTCGGCGGTTCTCGGCGTATCCAAATTTCGGACTTTCTGGCGTGTGATTGTGCCGCTTTCCGTTTCCGGACTGGTGACCGGCATCGCGCTGAGCTTCGCCCACACCATGGGAGAGTTCGGAGTCGTACTCATGGTCGGAGGCAATATTCCGGGAGTGACGCGAACTCTCTCCATCAATATCTTCGACCAGGTGCAGGACTTGAACTACACCGCCGCGAACACGACTGCGCTAGTGTTGGTCGTGATCGCGTTCGTTCTACTCTCTTTGATCTACTCGCTGAACCGGAACCTGTGGAAGCTATGGCCACGACTCTAGAGAACACCAAATCCGTGCCTGCGAAGATCGCGGCGGGCGTTCTCGACGTTCGCATCCGCAAGGCATTTGCCGGGGATTTCGAGTTGGACGTTGCCTTTGCCCTGCGCCACGGAATCACGATTCTGTTTGGGGCCTCAGGAGCCGGGAAAACTACCCTGCTCGACTGCATCGCCGGACTCCCGACGCTTGACTCTGGACGAGTCACAGTTGGCGAGCGGGTGCTATTCGATTCGGAGCGCCGCATCAACGTCCCTGCCAGAAGCAGAAACATTGGCTACGTCTTTCAAGACCTCGCGCTGTTTCCGCACTTGAATGTGGAGTCCAACGTGGGTTACGGCTTGGCTGGAATCGAGCCCCAGGAACGTGAGCTGCGGGTCAGCAGAGCGCTCGCCTCGCTTGGGATTGCAGAACTGCGCAAACGGCGTCCAGCACAGCTTTCCGGTGGAGAACGCCAGCGGGTTGCATTGGCCAGGGCCCTCGTTACCCAGCCTTGCCTTTTGCTTCTCGACGAGCCTCTGGCCGCGCTCGACTTGCCGATCAGGATGAAAATCGCCGACGACCTCAGGCGATCCATTCAGAATCTGCCCATCCCCGTTCTCTACGTAACCCACAGCCGCGACGAAGTCTTCATGCTCGGCGAAAGACTGCTGGTAATGGAACAGGGGAGGCTTATCGCGCAGGGCACGCCGCACGAAGTCATGTCCGCGCCGCAGAGTGAAACCGTGGCTCAACTCGCAGGATTTGAGAACCTGTTTGACGTTCAGGTCACCTCCATTCACGAGAATCGCGGGACCATGAGTTGCACAATCATGAGCTGCCGCATTGGCGAAGCGCAGCTAGAGATTGAGACACCTTTGGTTCGAGCCGAGCTAGGCACGAAACTACGCTTAGGGATTAGTGCGGGAGACATCCTGCTGGCTACATCCGCGCCGGTAGGCCTGAGCGCGCGCAACGTCCTGCCGGGCAACTTGCTTTCTCTTTCCCAAAGAGACGCAATTATCGTCGCCCGCGTGGATTGCGGCGTCGAGCTCTCCGTCCATTTGACGCTAGGCGCACGCGATTCGCTCGAACTTGCACCTGGACGCCAGGTTTGGGTGATTGTGAAGACGCATTCGTGTCACCTGCTAGCGGGATAAAAAAGAGTTGCGCTAGAAATGAAAGCTCGGGACTATATCCTAAAGAGTAGCTAAACGCCTGTTGGCGCAGTTATTCCTTCCGAGTTGCCCGTGATCCGGGCGCAACCGTGCGAGGCGTCGATGGTTGGTTGCGAATAAAGTCACTTCTGCGAGTAGCCGACCACTCGTCCGGTACGGATGGGGCTACCCGGTCACAGACGCCCGGAGCGGGGAACGTGGTCTGCACCTTTACCAAAAGAAATCTCCCTTTCGATTCGTCCTGACTGTCTACCTATTCCTGCCTAGCCGGTGAGTGAAGAATGGGTTGGAATTGGTTCGTGCAATTCTGGCTATCGGTGAAGGACCAAAATATCAACTTTGGCGGGGATTCAATTCTCTCGGAGTGGGCGGACTGAAGTTCTACATTTTCGCCGAGGGATGCGCCGATGAAACGGTTTCTTACTCAAGAAAAGGGGCCCAAGCTCTTCCGGTTGCTTGGGCCTTTGTGACCTGTTGGACCTCGGCAGTGTTAGGTTTACTTTCGTCCGAGAACTCGACGCTCGGGGTTCTCGTGCTCGGTTGCTACTGGCAGTTCGGGAACTTCAAGGACGCTAGTTGGGTGCTCCAACTGAACGCGGCGGTTGTCGTGTAGTACTGGTTCGTATACCAAAACGTGCAATCGTCGGCGCCGTCGAGCGCCATACTGGTGTAATCGCCCCAACGACTGCCCGTGTCCTTCTGCGAGCCGGTGCCATTGAGGATGGTAGCTTCAGATTCCATGGTCCCCAATTGATCGCCCGCGGTTTGACCGGCGTAGTTAATCGACGGGAATATGAGCCGGCTTGAGATGCTGTAACCCAGGGCGATATCTCCTGCCTTGTCCATGGCGATGGATCCCATCCAGCGATTGTTGGTGTCCCCGAGAGGTCCTGCGAAGGTGCCTGATTGATATACCAAGAGCGCACTTGACGCTTCCGGCGCGCGGAACTCATACCACCTCTCGCCCACCTGGCCGCCGGCTGTCGTCACGTTATGGCTCACCAGCCACGTCTGGTGATCGCCGAAGTTGCGGTAAGCCAGACGATACATCAGTCGATCGCCAAGCGATTCCAATAAAGTGCCGACGTGCGGCTGCGGAATGCAATTACCGGCAGTGCCACCGCAAGACAAGGTAAAGATGGGCACGCTGACCGGCATTGTTCCCCCAAAGCCGGTGAAGGTGGACTTGCTGGGATTGGCGAAATCCGCGTGAAACAAGTACTCGTAAATGACGTTGCTGGTTGGAGGGGTGTTGTCGATGCTTCCCATGTAGACTTCGGGTTGTCCTTTAGCTGGAAGCGTGGAGGCGGAGTCGATGTCGGCGGGCAGCATGCCGTCGTCGAAGATAGTAGGAGCGAAGAAGCAGATTTGCTTGGCGTTGGGATCGCCTTTGAGCATCTTGGCGCGGTCATAGGCGCAAGGTTCGGAGCCGAATCCGTTGGGACCGCCGAAAACATTGTTGTGCTGATAGTAGGCGTCAGTCCACACACCCCACTTCGGGTAGTCGGGGAAGCCGTTGGACTGTGGGAAGGCGTAACGGAAGAAGCTGCCAGTAGCATCAGAGGTAGTGGAGACAGCAACGCAGGTCAGGTACGGAAACGAGAACACATTCTGCGACATCAGCCAGCGGTGCGCAACCTTGTCCCACTGGACGATGATGTCGCCGTCATTTTCAGTCTCGCAGCGTCCCCCAAACCCAGCCCAGAACTGGTTGCCGGCAATCGGCCCAGCGATCACTGCGCCGGTCGTCTTGTCAAACACGGCATAACAAATGTTCACCCACTGCACGACCTGGGTGTCGCCCACCGCCAGGTTGTCGTCGGAAGGGGCAAGGAGAAAACCTATGACGGCTCCGCAGTCGAGATTAGGACCGTTAATGCTGACCCCGGCTAAATTCAGCCCGACCGTGGCACTGACCAACGGACCCATTGAGGTCTGGAGTGCAGCGTCAGGCGCCGATCCCGGTGCAAAGGTAGCGGCGGCGGTCAACTTCTGCAGCTTGGGCTTCAAAGGTGAGTGAATCAGTTGAGCGCCGGATCGAACTGGAACCTGCTTTGCCAGATTCCTTATCGGCGGTGAAATGTCAAAGTGAACCGGTCCGTTCACTTGCGGATTCGTGAGGACAAAGGGAGTTGGTGTTTGCTGCGCCGATGCCGGAAAGGCGGACATGACAGCGACGCTTAGCACGCATAGAACGGCTGCCGTGAAAACTGGGATTCCGCTCGTGTTTTCGTTTATTTCCTCCATACCGCAGGCCTCCTTTAAGCTCATCAATGAAATCGCCCCAGCATGCAAAGTGGGAAACTGTGTTCGTGTGTAACTCAGGTTCCTGTCAATAGGCAGTAGTGTGCACTTTTGTTGCGGCAGGGCGGTTCTTAGCACGGATTTCCTTCTTGGTTTTGACATCGAAAACGGCAACCATTGTAAACCCATCTGGCCCGCTTGCGACGTACACGTCAACTCCCGGATGGTCGGCGACCCTTCCCCTACCGGATTATGGAAGGTTTGCCCGTTACCGGCCCCGGTATCGCAACCCAAATTGTCTGTTCCCAGTTCCGGGCTTCAGAGCAGTCAATTCCTCGAAAGTTGTAGGCATAATCTCGCGACCGGATTCTGAGTGAATTGTCGGCCACTCGGAAGTGATGAGCGCGACCCGCTAAAGGGTATTACTGTTGAAAAAATCATCATTGCACTAGCGGTGGCGTTGAGATTGCTGAAGTTCTTAGGCCCGCCTCCTCAATTTTTCCCATCTCAATAATCCCAACCCATTGCCCGCGCCCGTACTCCACATAAACGAGACTCCCTCCCAGCACCGACGCGGCCGCTTCTGGCGTCAGGTCGCGATGGAAGCCGAAATACCGCGCCTTCCACTCCTGCCACACTTGCCATCGGTCAAAGATGGAATGCAGCGGCTGGTACTTGGTGGAGAAGACCAGCGCCACGTCGAACCGCGAACGCGCGTCTGCACCTGAGAGCACCTGCTCCATTGAGAAGTCATCAATCCTGACTACCTGCATCGGTTTCTGAACGTATCCCAGATAAGGCTGCGTAAGTTCGTCGCTGGCTGGCCACGCCGTAAGCACACGAGCGTTGGGATACCGGGCCTGGAGGAGATTTTCGGCCTGCTGGTGAAGGCGAATGTAGTCACGATATGCCAGATTGTCTTCGGGAGAAAAACTGTATGGCGGATTCACGAACAGTCCGGAAACAAATGCCAGCGCCACAATGCCTATGACCCATTTCCACGGCTTCAGACGCCGCCACACAGTGGAAACGCACACAAGAATGACCAGGGGGACTACAGGCAGAATGTAGCGGGCAAGGACCGCACCGCCGATTACGGCAAGCGCGCCTCCGTACAAAATTGCGACGGCAAGGAAAGCCGCCTGAATCGCGGGATCAATCCGCTCTTTTATTCCGGTGGAATCGTCTTTCTCCTTGGGCGCATGCCACATCGCGAGAATGCAGGCGATGGTCAGTACGTACAGATTCATATATCCAACTGCCTGCCAAATTCGCAGCAGCATCGCCAGGAAGATCCGAAGCGGATGCAATGTCCCCTGCACGTTGTAGCGAAAGAACTCCGGATTGCCAAATACAAATCCGGTTCGCGTGTAGTGGTAGGCATACCAGAGCGCCAGGGGGAGCACTGGGAGCAGGAGAGGCAGGGTTGTGCGAATGCGAATTTCGTTGGTTCGGGAGGGCACGGCTTCCAGCCGTGCCGTAAACGCAGCTCTTGAACCGTCTACGGCACGGCTGGAAGCCGTGCCCTCCCGTGAGGCGATGCCGTCCCGCTCGGTGCCGGGACGGTACGCCAACCCGAGGCAGATCAGCTCCCAAAAAAACAATGCCAAAGGAGTCAGAATAGCTGTCTCCTTGGCCAATCCTGCGAGGGAAAACCACATCACCGCCCCGGCAGGCCGCCGACGAACATAAGATTCAAGCCCCCAGAAAATCATTCCTGCTGCCGGGAGATCTATCTGAGCCAGAGAGCTCTGCGCAAAGAAGACAGGATAGATCGCCGTCAAAAGCGTGCTGGCCGCTGCAACGCTCGGGTTCGCTACGGTGCTCGCCAGGCGAAAAAACCCCAACAGGGAGAAAGCAGCCAAAACGAGCATTGAACTGCGAGTCACAAGTGGGCTGAATCCAAAAATCTTCCAGCTCAGCGCCAGCCAGCTCAATACCAGAGGAGGATGGGCATTCGAGGGCGTTGAGTACGGAATCAGTGATCCCGAAAGCAGATCGTGAGCTGCGGGGACGTAGTATCCAGCCTCGTCCCAAAAGTAGGAGAGCCGGAGTAAGGGAGCGTGCGAAGCAATCAGCAGGGCCGCAAACAGCGCGAATAACGCAACCGTCCTAGCAGGCCCGAGTTGTGCAGTAGTCGCCAGGGCTCAGTGTACCGGACCGGCTGCAGCTACCCGGGGATCGAGCTTGATCTCGCCAAAGGTGCTTTCGTAATTAGACACATTTTGCTGCAAGATCGCCGCCAGCGCTTTGGCTTGTTGCGGGCTCAGATAAATGCCCTGAAAGTTGCGTACCTCAACCTGGTTTTCTGACTGCTGTTGCATGGTGCCAAAGACCAAAAAGAAGTCCCAAACATTCACCCGCACTTGCACGCTGTTGGCATAGGCCTCGCGGTAATCGGGTGAGTTTACGACATTGAAATTCGGCTGCGTGGGAATGATCATAAGCCACACAGTTTAACGGCAAACGGGGCGAGAAGGGAAACGGAAGATGTAAGTTGGGAGAAACGAAGCGGAGTTACGGGCGAGAAACCTTAGGCGGCCTGATCTCGCCTTTGAAGCGTATGGTCTCGCCTCTGGAACGTTTCTTCTCGTCTTTCAGCAAGAGCGAGTTGATATGCGATACCAAGTGCAGCAGTTTTTCAGGATCTCTTTCGATAGACGCGGCTTGGCAAAGCTCCTGCCAGCCCCTTTGTGCCTTTAAAGCCATTTACAACCCCAAGTCGAAGAAACAAGCCTGAGTTGTTTATAGCAGGATTTCCTATTGGAATTCTGTGGAAAACAGGCACTAATAGACGCCTTTTTTGACCCAAACGATTTTGCAATCCGAAAAGCCATAAGTATTCAGAAAAGGCTGATATTGCGTTCCAAGAACCATGCACAAGAAAGGGTTCGTTACTGATTTAGAATGTGCTGAGGCCGGGATGGCGGAACTGGCAGACGCGCACGGCTTAGGACCGTGTGGGGAAACCCGTGCAGGTTCAAGTCCTGTTCCCGGCACCAGAAAACCTCAGGCATGAGGCTCCAAGCGGACGGCTAATCGCGAAGTTGCGAAATCACGACTCTGCTCTCAAGGTTATCTCTGCTGTCGGTTTCCTGAGCGTGCTAATCAGAGCTTCGACGGCAATTCTCGGCAAGCTGCGATAGACCCTTTCCTTCAAGTCAAAATATTCCTGAGTGCCGGCAAATAAGTCTCGCATCAGATCACGGAATTTTGGGCTGCGCGTTGTCAGTTGCACCATCCGTTCAATGACGACCCCGCCCATCCACTTGCCCGAGTAAAAGCGGCTTGCAATCCGTGATGCGAGCTCAAGCTCCGGCAGAAAATCGCGCTTTACAAGCGCAGCGTAAGTCTCGGGCGCATCTGCCAGCAGAGCGTTTGCAAGCACCTCCGCCGACCGCAGCGCGTAAAAGAGCCCTTCGCCAGTGATGGAATCAACGAACCCGGCCGCGTCGCCGATCATCGCCCACCCCTCGCCGCAAAAGGACGTGGTTCGCAAGGCGTCCACGGTGAGCGAGGGAATGATGTGCGCGTAAAAACGGGCGCGATCTAGACCAAGACCGAATTGCGGCAGCGAGTCTTCCAGCAGTCGCCGGAGTTCTGCAGTGTTTTTACCATTCATGCGCCCGCAGATTCCCGCAGAAAAGTGATCCGCCCGTGGAAATATCCAGATGTAGCCGTGTAGGCCATGCAAGAATTTGATCTCCACCGTGTGCTGCGTCCCGGGGACATAATATCCCGCAGCTACCATGAAGTTTTCAGGCCCCAACGGCTGAGAAAATTGTCCGCGAAATCCATTACGCGCGCCGCTCGCCAACACGACAAAGTCGGCGCGGTAACTTCCGGAAGATGATTCGAGGGTCCAGCCCCCAGGGGCTCCCGCAATTCTGGTGATCCGCTCACGGACTACATGCGCCCCCGCCTCTCGGGCACGGTCGAGCAGCAAACCGTTCAGCGCGAGGCGGGAGAAGATCGCAATCTGGCGATCTAGGTGAAAGGACACTTTGCGCCCAGAGGGAGCAATCAATTCGCAATCGCTGATCCAGTTGCGCTCCACCTGTGCGTTGCGGAGGAACGGCCAGCGAACGATCGCCTTATCGGTGAGCCCGCCGCCACACGGTTTTTCCCACGCCAGTTTTTCGTCAAAGAGAAGGACTTCACGGCCTGCCCGGGCCAACTCCGCAGCGGCGAAAGCGCCTGCTGGCCCGCCACCTACGATCGCGATTAGTTTTGGGAGCATCGTTCAGACGCGGTTCAGATGCGGGAATCTACCGTCTTTTGTCCGATGCAATAGACAGACTGAGAACCTACAACTGCACGCTCGCGGTCCCCTCATCCCGCCCAGAAAACTGCCTACTGCACTTGCGTCATTTGCTGATAAACCGCAATTCCGGCAATGGTCAGGATGAGCACAGCCGAGAGTGTTCCCAGGACCTTCACGAATGGGCCTAACTTATTGACCTTCTGCATGATTTCGACCTGTTCCCGGGCCATGTGCGATTCTGATTCGCCCAGGAAAAGCTGGTCATCCTCATGCATCGTCAAGGTGCCGCGATAAATCAGGAGAGCAATTAGGACAGCTGTGAGCACGCCCCATGCGATCAGAAGCTCGAACAGAGTTGGCATAAACCACCTCGTACAGGCAAGCTGTTCTTGCGTCTGTCAGGAGCCGGGTGTGGCTCCGGACAGAGATCCTGCAGAGAATTATAGCCCCGGAATGGCACCCCTGGAAGAAGGTTTTTTCGGCACATGAGCAGCTCAGAACGAGCCGCACAGACCAGTAGGTCGGTGTTTCAGTTTCTACATCTCTCGCCCCGCCACGCACAACCCGTCGTCGAAATCGGCCTCAGAATTCCCTGTATACACTTCCTCCAAAGTCATCATCAGCTCGTCGAGAATCACGTTTAACGACAGGGCATTCTCGCAGAGCGTGCGGACAATGGCTTCCCGATCAACCTGGATCTCGGCCAGTTGATAGGCCGCCGTTGTATGGTCCTCGCGTACTTCCGTGTTTGAGGCAGATTTCCGCCTGAAGCTCCGCAGGGCAGGGTAAGCATCTGCAAATGGATAGTGAAAGGCACCCAGTTGTCATCCAGTGCACAATGAGTTCGCGCACGTGACGCGGGCTGCACGGTGAGTGCACCGTCGCGCTGCCGGCCATTGGCTCGTTCCATTTCCAGATATTCAATTTATCTTCCCGGCTGCTCTCGGCGATGAGAAACCAGGTCTGATCTTTCTCTTTGCAATTGCCACAAATCGTGCACTGCTGGATCAGCCCGGCCATCGCAGCCCTTCTTGAATGGAACCGCTGGTTTTGACAAAGGGCTATTGCGGGGGCGCTTGATTTCGAAAGGGCATTGAACGCGTAGGATTCGGGCATTTACGGAACACGGATTTCTCCACTGCTGAATCTGGATTGGAACGATTGTTCTTGTCCAGAAGGCAAATGTGATTCCAAATCGATGAAAGCCGATGAAAGAAGAAACCGCTGTGATTCCAACATGAAATTGACGTGAAGAGATTTCCTGCAGGAGGGGACTGCCGACTCAGCGGCAGTTCTGCCGAAGGATCGTCAAGGCCAGTCGTACAAGGAAGCGAACTGGGGTCAACGGACAAGCAGCGCCGTACTTGCAACCACGATTCCGACCACTCCGAGCACAATCCCCGAGTGCCAGAAAATACGTCGGCCCGAAAGTAAAGTAATCGACGTCACCACCAGAGCGATCTCCAGAAAAACTTCGCCCAGGTCGAAGCGGTCGGCGCGGCGGCGCGCCAGAACAGCTTCCTGCTCTAATTTTCTCGCTTCGGCCTCAATCTCGTTCTTCTGATCACGATATTTCTCGGCTTCTGCCTTGTTTGCCTCGCGCGACTGGGCGGCCTTCGCAGCGTCGCTCGTGGCCACGAAACTCTCGAGATCGGCAAATTTTTGGTCGGTGTGAAGACGAGTATCCTTTGCCTGATAGTAAGACCACTGGTCATTGGCTTTTGTCTGCACCACAACTTCTTCGGTATGCGTGCGGTGACCAAGCAGGGAAATCACCGCCACCAGCACGGCAAGAATGGCCATGGTCAGAGACACCGGCGCCATGGATGGATTGTGGGCGGCGTGCTCGGCATGTTCGTGCAGTTCCTGAAATTCCTCAGCGCTCATGAATTTTGCCTGATCACAATCGGTATCGGAAATATTAGCCGTTGCTTGTGTTCTGGCGCAATGCCGGGATGAGCCGGGGCAAATCTACTCGCCCATCACTTTCACGACCACCCGCTTGTCCCGCTGGCCGTCGAATTCCGCATAAAAAATTCGCTGCCAGGGGCCGAAGTCAAGCCGCCCTGCAGTGATCGGGACAATAACTTCGTGATGAATGAGCAGCGCCTTGAGGTGTGAGTCGCCGTTGCTCTCGCCGGTGTCGTGATGCCTATAGTCCTCCCGAAACGGCGCAAGCTGCTCTAGCCACTGGTCGATGTCCCCGATCAGTCCGGATTCGTTGTCGTTAACATACACTCCTGCCGTAATGTGCATCGCGGAGACCAGCACCATGCCATCCTGGACGCCGCTCTTTTTGACAATAGCCTCGACCTGCGGCGTGATGTGAATGTACTCGCGGTGTTTGCGAGTGTGGAACTTGAGGTATTCGGTGTGGGATTTCATGACCAGAAATATTCACGAACCTGAGTCTCTGTGATCCTCTGTGCTCTCCGTGGTAGATGGTTTTTCTGGCCTCAGCAGCGGAAACAGGATCACATCCCTAATGGTATGCGAATCGTTCAGCAGCATCGCCAAGCGATCAATTCCGACGCCTACGCCCCCTGCGGGCGGCATGCCATAAGACAGCGCGCGGATGTAATCTTCATCCATCTGGTGGGCTTCTTCGTCACCGCGCTCGCGTTCACTTAGTTGTTGCTCGAAGCGGCGGCGCTGGTCTTCGGGGTCATTGAGTTCGCTGAAGCCGTTGGAAATTTCCATCTGTCCGATGAAAATCTCCCAACGCTCGGTCCAGGCAGGCTCGTCGGCTTTTTGTTTCGACAGAGGCGAGACCGCGGTAGGAAACTCGTAGACGATGGTCGGCTGGATTAGCTGTTCTTCGGCAATCGCTTCAAAGAGACTCGCAATCGTCTTCCCCGGCGGCTCATTTGGATCGTATGCCATGTGCGAGTGTGCCGAGTTGAAATGCTCGACCAGCGCCTTCACAGAATCGTGCGAAGCGAAGTCAGAGAGCCCAGGTTTTGCGCCTGCCGACTCTGGCCAGTACTGAATAATCGCCTCGCGCATGGTCATACGCCGCCAGTTGACTGCCGACCAATCGATTTCCGTATCCCCCCATTTGGTCTTGGTCCCACCGGTCACATCTCTTGCCGCTTGAATGATCAGTTCCTGGGTCAGGTCCATCACCCCACGGTAATTTGTGTAAGCCTGATAAAACTCAAGCATGGTGAACTCGGGATTGTGGCGAGTAGAAATGCCCTCATTGCGGAAGTTGCGATTGATTTCGTACACCCGGTCGAAGCCGCCGACCACCAGCCGCTTGAGATAAAGCTCAGGAGCGATGCGTAAGTAGAGGTCCATGTCGAGCGTGTTGTGATGGGTCACGAACGGCTTGGCTACAGCGCCGCCCGCGACCGGCTGCATCATGGGAGTTTCGACTTCAAGGAATCCGCGCTCGTCGAGAAAGTTCCGCATCGACTGCACTAGCTTGCCGCGCTTCAGAAAAACTTCGCGGACCTCGGGATTCATCACCAGGTCGACATAGCGCTGGCGGTAACGCAGTTCGACGTCGGTCAAGCCGTGCCATTTCTCCGGGAGTGGCAGAAGGTCTTTGGACAGAAACGTAATCTGCTCGACGTGTACACTCAATTCCCCGGTACGGGTGCGAAAAAGATATCCGCTGGCGCCAATGTGATCTCCAAGGTCGAGCAGCCTGTAAAGCTCAAACCCTTTTTCGCCGACCGCGTCTTTTTTCACGTAAATCTGCAGGCGCTGGCCGTCCTGCTGCAGGTGGGCGAACCCGGCTTTACCCATAAGCCGAATGGCCATGATCCTGCCGGAAACGCGGACGTTGATTCGCGCGGCCTCGAGTTGCTCGCTCGTCTTGTCGGAGTACTCTGCGAGAATCTGCGTGATGCCGTGAGTAAAATCGTATTTCGTCGGGTAAGCCTGCTGGCCGAGAGCCTCAATCTGCTTGAGCTTCTCCAGTCGGAGCTTGTATATGTTTTCGTCGAGCGCCAAAAGTGGACCTTCGTGCGGTAAAGTAAGCTGCGATTATAGAGGAAGTAAGAAATTGAATCATTGAATCATCGGGGGATTGAATCATTTGGAGGCTTAAAAAATGATTCAATGATTCAATCCCCCGATGATTCGATTCTTTCCGTGTATCATTCTGACCTTGGAGCATCGGAGCATCCTGAACATGCCTACTTCACCATCACCCCAGCCGGCCGCAGCTGGTGAGACCTTCACCGCCAGCCGTTGGACGAGGGGCAATCTATTTTTTCCGACGCGCATTGTCGTCACCCCGTTGCATGTCAGCCGGGTGAAGCCGCGACTCTTTGGCAACACCGAGGAAAGCATCGCCATTTCACAAGTGGCTTCCGTCCTGATCACAACCGGCGTTATCTGGTCGCAAATTCGGATTGACTCAACTGGCGGCGCCGATCCGATCACCAGCCATGGACATCGCAAGCGCGACGCGATCCGCATTCGTGAACTGATTGAGACTTACCAGGTCAAAAAATGATGTCCGGGAGGGCGCTGCCGAGTTGGACGCTTTTATGGCACGGCCGAAAGATATGCCCTCCGATTTGAACCCATGTCAACCGACGATCAGAAAAACGATCAGGACAAGAAGACCCCGTGGGTGCAGATGGCTAACTATGCTCAACTGGCGATTGTCTTTCCTGCTGCAACCTTGATTGGCTGGTTCATCGGTTCCGCGTTCGACCGATGGCTGCACACCAGCTGGCTGTACATTGTGGGTCTGATCGTCGGAATCATCGCCGGATTTGTGGAGCTAATCCGTACCGCCTCCGCAAACAAATGACGCCAGCAGGTCCAGCTCCCGTTCCCGCTGATGACTTCTACTCCAGGACAATCGCGCGGATTCAGCGCATCATGATTGTCATTGGCATCGCCGCTTTTGTCACGGCGCAAGCATATTTCGGATGGCGCATCAGTATTGGCGTGCTGTGTGGAAGCATCGTTGGTTACGTGAATTTCCACTGGCTGAAGAACATTGTCGCGGGAGTCGCGGACCTTGCGGCGCAGTCGGGCACTCCGGCATCCAGCCGCGGAATTGTGTACCGTTTTCTGCTGCGCTACTTTTTGATGGCCGTGGCAGCGTATGTTATATTGAGTGTTTCTCGCGAGAGCCTGTACGGCCTTTTTGCGGGCTTGCTCCTGCCGGTGGCAGCGCTGTTTTGTGAAGCTGCTTACGAGGCGTATGCGGCCTTAACTCGCCGAATCTGAGATCCCTTGATAGCCTTTAGCTGTTAGCTCTTAGCCTTTAGCTAAAGTCGAGTAAGTGTGGCTAAGAGGCAAAAGCGAAGAACCAAAGCCGATTTTCGAAATGCCTGAACAACTCCTATTTACCAAGATCCTAAATGATCTCCTCGCCGGACCGGTGACGGCACTGCTGGGTGCGTTGCATTTTCCGCCACCTCAGTATCCGCAAGCGCCGATTCCGAACTCAGTTGCAATGGAAGTTTTGGTTTTTGGCTTCCTGTTGCTGACGTTTATCCTACTGCGCACCCAACTCTCAGTGGAAAAACCGGGCGCGCTGCAGCACGTATTCGAGGGTATTAACGGATTCGTTGAAGGCCAGGGCCGGGACGTTATCGGCCATGGAAGCGAGGCATTTACTCCGTTCCTGGTGACGCTCGGGCTATTTATTCTGATTTCCAACCTGCTGGGGTTAATCCCTGGACTGGAGTCGCCGACGGGAGTCCCTGTTGTTCCGTTAGGCTGCGCCGTCTGCGCGTTCTTGTATTACCACTGGCACGGTTTCAGGCGGCACGGATTGGGATATCTGAAGCAGTTTTTGGGACATCAAGATCCCAGCATGTCGATCTTCATGCGCATTCCGATTTCGCTTCTGATGTTGCTGATCGAACCGGTAAGTCATTTGGCCCGCGTGGTCTCGCTTACCGTGCGTCTCTACGGCAATATGTTCGCTGGCGACATGGTGATCCTGGTTTTTTTGTCATTGATTCCGATCGCTCTGCCTGTAGTTTTCATCGGACTCCATATTGGGGTTGCATTCATCCAGACCTACGTGTTTGTTTTGCTGACGACGGTGTACCTGGCGGGAGCAGTAGCAGAAGAGCATTAGAAGGCAATGATCTCTTAGCCCTTAGCCGAGCCGGATGCGACTCGGTTAAATACTTAAGAGCTAAGAGCTGATTTCAGCCGTTCAGCGTGAGGGCGTTTGCACGGTAACGTCAACCACCCACTGGCGGCAACTTCATAGGAGAAAAAACAATGCGTATCATGCTGCGTACTTTGAGTAACATGTTTATGGCGCTGTCGGCTCTTTGTTTTGCGGTTCCCGCCCTTGCCCAGGGTGAAGGGGCTGCCGGCACAACCAACTGGGTGGCGGCTGCGGCGGGAATCGCCATGGCAATAGCAGCCGCTGGGTGTGGGATTGGCCAGGGCCGGGCGGCGGCTTCTGCCACGGAAGGAATAGCGCGCAATCCTTCAGCCAAAGCCGCCATCCAGGTCGCGCTGATTATTGGTCTGGCCTTTATTGAGTCGCTTGCGATTTACACGCTGCTGGTCATCTTCGTCAAGATGAAGTGAGGCGTCGAAGGAATTCTGCTATGTCTGTCATCCTGTCCATAACGACCTCGTTGTCATGGATAGGATGACAGCTCTCTAATTCCAGAGAGTTTTCCGGACTAAGCTTTGCGATCGTGACTCCACTTGCCGCCCCGGCCTGCCGGGGCGTGTTCGAGCGAGTCCATCAGGAGGTGGCGGAGCCGGTGGCGGCTTTCGAGATCAGTATTGATGAATTCAAAGCCAACTTCATTGACCCGAGCCCGACGTAAAAGCACCTGTGCGCGGATGTGCCGCATTCCTACTTGAATATCGAGGTCGGCGTCTGAGCCGATGCGCAGCGTGTCTTCCTTGGTGCCCATGCCACCACCCAGGCTCAACTCGCGCACGGCCAGTGTGGACCTGCCCCACGAGCTGCTGATGGTCGCCGGAACCGATTTCCTCAAAACAATGCGCTCATAGCGCCGCTGCCGCACCCATGGGCACGCGGGCGCCGAGTCAAGCGGTCCAATGGCTAGCTCGCCAGGTTCCAGTCCGCTTTGAGCCATGATTTGCGTAGCGAAGTGCGGATCAATTTTTGCCAAGGCTTGTGCGGCGGCAATCCGAAGCTCCCGGTGATGCTGCCACTTAAACATTTTTTTCGCTTCAAAGAGGTTTCGCAGCACCGGAACCGCGTCTTGTTCTCGCAGCCTTCCCAGCGCTTCGATAGCCTTGAGTTGAAGCAGAGGGGACCGTCCCTGGGCCTCGCCCACTTGTGCCATCACAATCAGCGGAGGGGCGGCGGTGCGGTCTCCACTCATTCCAATTTCATCGAGCGCCTGCGGGACTACTGCCGGGTCGAGGACTTCGAGGATTTCCAGCAGAGTTCGTCCGCGATCCGACGCCGCGCCATAGGCGATCTGGCGAACGATCACGTCATGATAAAAACGGTTCCACTCCGACAGGCGGATTGGAAGAAATTCCAGCAATCCAGGCACGTCCAGACGGCTCATGAGTCCAATACAGGACACTGCCTGACGCTGCGGTCCGGTTTCCAGCATCTCACGCAAATATTCATTGGCGCCGGGGCCGAGTTCGTTGACGATTTCGACAATGCGATCGCACTCTTCACGGCGCATGCAGCGGAAGAACCTCTCTGCTAAATGTTCCGCTGAGGCTTGCGAGTTCCTGCGAAGCACTCCGACTAGATCGGGCTGGACCTGCTGCTGCCGCAGGGCGTCTTCGATGAACTCCGGCAGGCGGCCTTCGACTCCAATGCGCGAGCGCAACTCTTTCTCCAGTGCCGGACGGCGGCTGGCAACGTATTCCATCGCTTCGCACGCTTGTGCCACTGCGCGATATTGCTTGCGCTGGGTGGCTTCGGAGCTGAGCCGGACAAAGGCCGCGCTTAACAGAGACTCGACTTCAGGATTTGATTCTTTCGTGATGGCATCACCCAGCTTCTGCGTGGTTTCGCCCAGCACTGTGCCGCCGACTGTGGCAAACACGTCGGCAAGCTGGGTCAGTCCGGTAGCTACTCTTGACCGATAATCGGGGTCTTTCGCACTGGCCAAGCTGGCGTAACTTGTAAGAATTGCCGAGGCGGTTTCGCGATCTTCGCGTTCGAGCAGCAGTTCCACATATTGCCGTACGTTTCGTGCCGGTACGCAGGCAGCGTCCTCTGACATCAGCGCGTTCTTCTTGCTGAGTTCTGGCAGTTCGGCCCAGAACATCCGGTCGAGGATGTCGGCGTGAGCTTCGACCAGAATCCCGGACTTGCTGATCTTGTCTTCTTGAACTTGCAAAATTCTCCGCAAGTTCTGCATCAGCTGGCCCATGTGTTCCAGCAGTTCGTGGACCGCGTTGACTTTGAGATCGCCGGTCTCGAAGCGTTCCATGGCATAGCGGATCGCCATCTGCTCGGCAGCCCGCATCAGAATAGGCTTATCAACCTTCTGTTCGTCGCCTGACATGGAGAGCTCGTCGAGTAGCGCGAGCACACTCGCCTTGATCTTCTCGTCTGAGTGGTGCAACTCGATTCCGATAAGCTCCGGCTTGGGTGAAGGATGCGCGCCCAGTTCCGCGAATCGCGTCAGTAGATGCAGTGCCTGCGCCGTTTCCTTCTCATTCAAAAGGAAAGGTTCGTGGGCCCAACCGCTGGGAATTTCTGGCGGCGAGACTTGCGCGTCAGTGGACGTGCCTGCTTCCAAGCGTTCCGCGCCTTCAGCAGCAGCAATGAACTGTACAAGTTTGGTGGGATCGTTGAGCCAATCTTTGAATTCCGGGCCCAACGACTGAGCGGCGATTTGGGCCGCGACGGTGACGTTGGCAGTAGCTGGGTCGGCACCGACAAACTTAACTTCGTTGATGCGGATATTTCCTTTATTGTCCGGGAATGCGCTCCTGATCTCGGAAGTGAGCTCTTGCGCCCTCGATCCGTTGGTTGCGGCAAAGGCCCGGACCAGTTTTTCAAATTCTTCGGCCGTCACTTCGCTCAGAAACTGAATACTGCCCAATCCGGACGCGGTCAGAAGCTGGGCGAAGGCACGCTCCGAGCGCCCGCTTTCAATGGCCACCCCATCCAGCAGCAACCGGTCGTTGGCCACGCCAAGCACGACCCCACCTTTGCGCTTAGGGACCGCATCCCGCAGCTCCTTCCACGTTGCCTCAAACTGGGCCTGCGTTCTCTTATGGTTGAATCCATAGAGCTGCGCATACTTCACCAGAATGTTCAGGCTGTGGATAAATGGCCGGGCAGACGCCTGCCTGGCTGCTTTGCTTGTGCCCGCGCTCGGAATAAAAAGCTCCCTAGACTTACTGCCCAGGTTAGCGTAAGCCGAAAGGAATCCCTGCGCATGTTACCGAGGTCATGGGACGGGTGGAGAAGTGAAGTTCGACATGCCCGCAAGTTATTGAATTAAATAAGCATACGCCGAGGTGGGACAGCGCCATGAGGGTAAACGGTCGGGCAAGCGAAAGTGTTGTCCCCTGCCGGAGTATCCCATCAGTCGGCCTGGCTGCCAGCGGGAGAAACCTGGCTGGGAATGGTGCGCGGTTTTCGTTTCGCCCACCAACGGATCCGGTCCATGTAGAGATAAACAACAGGGGTGGTGAACAGCGTAAGCGCCTGGCTGAGAATCAGCCCGCCCACGATGGTGATTCCGAGCGGCTGCCGCAGCTCCGACCCGGTTCCCGTACCAATCGCCAGTGGCAGTCCGCCCAGCAGCGCTGCCATCGTGGTCATCAGGATGGGACGGAAGCGCAGCATGCAGGCCTCAAAAATTGCGTCCTCGGGCGACTTGCCTTCCCGCCGCTCGGCGTCGAGAGCGAAGTCAATCATCAAGATCGCATTCTTCTTTACCAGGCCAATCAGAAGGATGATCCCGATCAGCCCCATCACATCCAATTCTTTGTGCGTGATGAGCAAGGCCAGCAGCGCGCCCACGCCGGCAGAAGGCAAAGTCGAAAGAATAGTGATGGGATGGATGTAGCTCTCGTACAAGATGCCCAGCACGATGTAAACGGTCAGCAGTGCTGTCGCGATCAAGACGGGCTCGTTCTTAAGCGATTCCTGAAAGGCTGCGGCGGTTCCCTGGAAACTGGCATGAATGGTTCCGGGAAATCCGATTTCACGCTCGGCGGCGTCGATCGCCAGAGTCGCCTGTCCCAGCGAAACATTGGGCGCCAAATTGAATGAAATTGTCGTAGCAGGAAACTGTCCCTGATGATTCACGGCCAGCGATGTGTTCGATGGGCCGAAGTGCGCAATCGCAGCCAACGGTATCATCTGCCCGTTTGAGGAATGAACGTAGACGCTTTGCAAAGCCTCGGGACTGGATTGATATTGCGGATCAACTTCCATGACCACGTGATACTGATTCAATTGCCGGTAAATGGTCGAGACTTGCCGCTGGCCGAAGGCGTCGTATAGCGCGTTATCGATGTCTTGGGGCGAAACTCCCAGGCGTGATGCGGTGTCACGGTCAATAATCACTCTGGCCTCAAGGCCTCTGTCCTGCTGGTCGGTGTTTACGTCGCGCAGGTCCGGCATCGTACGCATCTTCTGCAGCAGTCGCGGCGCCCACGTAGTCAGCTCTTTAAGGTCTTCACCCTGGAGGGTGTATTGATATTGCGCCTGGCTCTGGCGTCCTCCGATGGTCAGCTCCTGGGCGGGTTGCAGGAAGAGCGTTGCGCCCGGAACAGCTGTGAGCTTGCGGCGCATCTCTCCGATCACCTGGTCGGCGGTTATTTTTCGTTCCTGGCCGCGCGGCTTGAGGGTGATGAACATGCGGCCCTGGTTCTTAGCTGTGTTTCCGCCGGCGAAACCTACAATCGTCTGAACATTGGGATCTTTCGTCACAATGGAGGCGAATTGCTGCATCTTTTGGCGCATGGCAGCGAAGGAGATATCCTGGTCTGCCTGCACCGAACCGGTTAGGCGGCCGGTGTCCTGCTGCGGGAAAAATCCTTTTGGCACCCTCGCGTACAAACCCCAAAACGGACACACGCACACGGCGGCAGTCAGGATAGTGATACACAATGTCACAAACTGGTGCCGCAGCACGGCGCGTAGCATCACCCGGTACAGCTTCAGCATCCCATCGAAAATGCCTTGCGAGAGCCGGTACAGCCTGCCGTGCTTCTCTTCCTCGACGGATTTCAAAATCTGCGCGCACATCATCGGCGTTGTAGTCAGCGAAACCAGCAAAGAGACACCGATAGCGGCGCTCAGGGTCACGGCGAATTCGCGGAACAAGCGTCCGACCAGGCCGCCCATCATCAAAATCGGAATGAAAACCGCGACCAGAGAAGTGCTCATCGAGATCACGGTAAAGCCGATCTCGCGCGCCCCCCGGAATGCGGCAGCCACCGGAGCCAGTCCTTGCTCGATATAACGAGTAATGTTTTCGAGCACCACAATGGCATCATCGACCACAAAGCCAGTGGAAATTGCCAGCGCCATCAACGAGAGATTGTCGAGGCTGTAGCCGAAGGCATACATCACCGCGAAGGTACCGATCAGCGAAAGCGGGACTGCGATGCTGGGAATAATCGTGGCCCGCACGGTACGTAAGAATGCGAACACCACCAGAATGACCAGCAGTACCGAAATCAAGAGGGTTATCTCAATGTCGCGCACTGAAGCGCGAATCGTGGTGGTTCGGTCCATGACCACATCGAGATGGATCGCCGGAGAGATGGATGCCGACAGTTGAGGCAGCAGGGCACGAACATTGTCCACAGTCTGAATAATGTTTGCGCCGGGCTGGCGAAAAACGATGATCAAAACCGCAGGCTTACCCTGCGAGAGTCCAACAACGCGAGTGTCCTCGACCGAATCATCAACTTGAGAAACGTCGCCCAGTCGCACTGGAGCGCCATTCTGATACGCCACTATCAACGGGCGATACTTGTCGGCGACTTTAATCTGGTCGTTATCAGTAATTGCCCAGGAGTTGATCGCGTTTGCAACTTCGCCTTTGGGACGATTGGCGTTGGCCGATCCCAAAGCCGTGCGTACAGCGTCGAGTCCAAGGCCCAGCTTATTCAAGAGATTCGGATTCACTTCGGCGCGTACTGCTGGACGTGCCGCGCCTCCGACGAAGGCCTGGCCAACGCCACTGACCTGCGCGAGTTTTTGCGACAGGACGGAGTCGGCAGCATCGTACATCTGCGGCAAGGTAATAGTGTCGGACGTGAGGGCAAGAATCAGGATCGGCGCGTCCGCCGGGTTGACCTTGCGGTAAGTTGGGTTGCCGGGCAGGTAGGATGGCAACTGGCTGCGCGCGGCGTTGATGGCGGCTTGCACGTCCCTCCCGGCTGCATCAATGTTGCGGTTCAGATCAAACTGCAGAGCGATGCTGGTTGAGCCGATCTGGCTGGAGGACGTCATCTGATTCACGCCAGCGATCCGTCCAAACTGCCGCTCCAGCGGAGTAGCAACGGCAGAAGCCATCGTTTCCGGGCTGGCGCCCGGTAGTCCCGCCTGCACCTGAATTACAGGAAATTCAACTTGTGGAAGTGGCGCCACCGGCAAGAAGCGGAAGGCCAGGATTCCTGCGAGCATCAGCCCAACCGTCAGAAGGGAAGTGCCGATGGGACGCTTTATGAATGGGGACGAGATACTCAAATCAGTCTCCCGTTGTCGTCTGCTCAGTAAAATGTTGGAAGCCAAACCGCACGAACCGTTTGGATAAACGGTCAAACCAGAGATAGACGACCGGAGTGGTATAGAGCGTCAACAACTGGCTCAACAACAAGCCGCCAACGATGGTGATGCCAAGTGGATGACGCAGCTCTGACCCCGTACCTCGCCCCAGCGCCAGCGGAAGACCGGCGAACAGGGCCGCCATCGTCGTCATCATGATGGGACGAAAACGGAGCAGGGAAGCCTGGTAGATGGCTTCCTCCGGCGGTTTGTGCTCCTCGCGTTCAGCTTCAAGTGCGAAATCGATCATCATGATTGCGTTCTTTTTTACGATGCCGATCAGTAGGATGATTCCAATCAGACTCACCACACCCAGATCGTTGCCGGTGATCAGAAGAGCAAGCAATGCGCCGACGCCGGCGGAGGGCAGCGTGGAGAGAATCGTGATGGGGTGGATGTAACTCTCGTACAGGACTCCGAGCACGATGTACACGGTCACGATCGCAGCCAAGATCAGCAAAGGTTCACTCGACAAGGAATTGCGAAATGCGGCAGCGGTTCCCTGAAAACTGGTGTGGATGCTCGCCGGCATGTGGATATCCTGCTCGGCGGCGTCAATCGCCTTGGTGGCTTCCCCGAGAGAAACGCCAGGGCCCAGGTTGAACGACAGAGTGACCACTGGAAACTGCCCCTGATGATTGATTGCCAGAGACGCGTTTGACTGTTCGATGTGGCTGAAAGCGGAAAGCGGGACCTGCGTCCCGGTGCTGGATTTCACATATAAAGTGTTCAGCGAATCCGGGTTCTGCTGGAATTGCGGATCGACCTCAAGCACTACGTGATACTGGTTCAACTGCGTGAAGATGGTCGAGACTTGCCGCTGGCCGAAGGCGTCATAAAGCGTGTTATCAATTGCCGCGGGCAAAATCCCAAGACGAGATGCGGTGTCACGATCAATGACCAAGTCGGCCTGCAGGCCGCCATTCTGCTGGTCGCTGGCAACGTCGCTCAGTTTGGGCGAATTTCGAAGTTTTTCGATCAGCTGCTGCGACCAGGTTGCAAGCTCCTTGGCGTCGGTGTCTTCCATTGAATACTGGAATTGGGTCCGACTGACGCGATCTTCGACGGTCAGGTCCTGCATGGGTTGCATGTACAACGTGATTCCCTGGACTTGCTGCGTCAGTTGCGGCTGTAAACGCCGAATGATCTCGGAAGCCGTGGCGCTCCGCACATCTCTGGAATTGAGATTAATTTGGATGCGCCCGCTGTTCAGGGTTGGATTCGTGCCATCCACGCCGATGAATGAAGACAAACTGGCAACGTTTGGATCTTTCAGGATTACCTGCGCCAGTTGTTGTTGCCGCTGGGACATGGCCTCGAATGAAATATTTTGTGGCGCGTCAGAGATGCCGAGAATTACTCCCGTGTCTTGTACTGGGAAAAAACCTTTGGGCACGACCACGTAGAGCAGCAGTGTCAATACCAGGGTTCCGGCGGTAATGATCAGGGTTGCGGTCTGATGTTTCAGGACCCACTTCAGGGTACGTCCGTAATACTGGATGACGCGGTTATAGAGGTTCTCCGACCACTGGTAAAAGCGTCCTCCGTGCGAGTCCTTCTTCGATTTGAGCAGCTTCGCGCTCATCATCGGTGTTAGCGTTAAAGACACGAAGGCTGAAACTAAAATTGTCACCGCCAGAGTGACCGCGAACTCGCGGAACAGACGACCGACAATGTCGCCCATAAAAAGAAGCGGAATCAGAACGGCGATCAGTGACACCGTCAAGGAAACGATGGTGAACCCGATCTGCCCTGCGCCCTTCAACGCTGCATCCAGCGGCGAGTCTCCGGCTTCGAGGAAGCGATCGATGTTCTCGATCATCACGATTGCGTCGTCCACCACAAAGCCGGTGGAGATGGTCAACGCCATCAAAGTGAGATTGTTCAAGCTGTAGCCCAGCAGATACATCACACCGAAGGTGCCAATCAGGGACAGCGGGACAGCGACGCTTGGGATGATAGTTGCCCGCAGGTTTCTCAGAAAAAGAAAGATCACCATCACCACCAGAGCGACGGTGAGAGCCAGCTCAAACTCAACATCCTTGACGGAAGCACGAATGGTCTGCGTGCGGTCGGTGAGAATCGAAACCTTAACTGCGCCTGGAAGCGAGGCCTGAATGCGCGGCAGCAGCAGCTTGATCCGGTCGGCCACGCTGATGATGTTCGCGCCCGGCTGGCGCTGAATGTTCACGATGACTGCCGGAGACAAATTCATCCATGCGGCCTGGTGCGTGTTCTCCACGCCATCGCTGACGCTGGCGATGTCGGCCAGACGCACCGGCGCGCCATTTCGGTACGCAATGACGATGGGGTTGTACTGCGCCCCTGCGAGAAGTTGGTCGTTGTCGCCAATGGTGAATGACTGCCGCGGCCCGTCCAATGTTCCTTTGGCTTGGTCGACATTTGCTAGACCGAGCGCGGTGCGCACATCTTCGAGGCTAAGTCCATAGGAAGCGAGCGCAGTGGGGTTGGCTTGAATGCGTACCGCCGGCTTTTGTCCGCCGCTGATCGAGACCAGTCCTACGCCCGTGACTTGAGAAATTTTTTGTGCAAGCTGGGTGTCTGCGAGGTCCTCAACCTTCGAGAGTGGCAGAGTGTCTGAGGTAAGTGCCAGCGTCAGGATGGGCGCGTCGGCTGGGTTTACCTTGCTGTAAATCGGAGGATTGGGTAAGTCCGTCGGAAGATATGTCCCCGAAGAATTGATCGCCGCCTGCACTTCCTGTTCGGCAATGTCGATGTTTTGATCGAGGTTGAACTGCAAAGTAATGATCGAGCTGCCCAGCGAACTACTGGAAGTCATCTGACTAAGACCGGGGACCTGCCCGAACTGCCTCTCCAGTGGCGCGGTGACGGACGAGCCCATCACCGTAGGGTCTGCGCCGGGATAGAAAGTCATTACCTGGATGGTCGGATAATCCACTTCCGGCAAGGCGGACACCGGAAGCTGTCGGTACGCCACAATCCCCACTAAAAGAATCCCAATCATCAGCAGGGAAGTAGCGACCGGACGCAGTATGAACAGCCGTGACGGATTCATTGTGACGCGGTCCCGGACTTAGGGCTGCCGGTAGCGGGCGCGCTATCTTTTCGGTTGACCTGACCGTGCTTTCCAGAATTTGGATTTGCTGGATTCGGATTGCCCGGGCTGGCCTGGCCCGAGGCCTGTTGAGGCGTCTCCACATGGCTGCCCGCCTGCAGCTTGTCCTGGCCATCGGTGACAACAGTTTCATTCGGCGAAACACCACTTGTGACTTGAGCAATCGTTCCTTGGGTGATCGCGATGTTCACCGTCCTAACTTCGACGGTCTTGTCTGGCTTCACGACGAAGATGTAGCTGCCCTGCGGCCCGCGCTGGATCGCAGCCGAAGGAAGCACGGTTGCATTCTTTCGTATCTCCAGTAGAAGGTGCACGTTTACAAACTGGTTTGGCCAAAGTTCATTGTCTTTGTTGTCGAAGACCGCCTTCAGTCGCCCCGTGCCCGTGGTCTGATCAATTTCATTGTCGATAGTAAGCAATTTTCCGGTGGCGAGCTTGGTCTGGTCGTCGCGGCTGTAGGCGTCCACTTGGAGCGGCGCTCTGCGCATATGTTGCGCGACAGTCTGCAACTGATCTTCGGGCAGCGTGAAGATAACCGTGATGGGCTGCAGTTGAGTAATCACGATCATCGGATTCGCATCCGACGCATGCACCATGTTTCCCGGATCAACCAGCCGCAAGCCGATGCGGCCACTCTCCGGCGCCGTAATGTGACAGTACGCCAGGTTCAGTTTGGCGTTGTCTACGGTGGCTTGGTCGTTGCGCACAGCGCCTTCCAGTTGGTCAGCCGTTGCCTTTTGTGTATCTACCTGCTGCTGGGAAACGGCGCCCGAGTCTTGTAGCAGGCTTTTGTACCGCTGGAAGTTCAACTGCGCATCCCGCAAAGACGCCTGATCCTTGAACAGGGTGGCCTGTGCCTGTTCCAACTGTACCTGGTAAGGCCGGGGATCGATGACTGCCAGCAAGTCGCCCTTCTTCACGGACTCGCCTTCCTTGAACTTTACGTCGACGAGCTGGCCATCCACTCTGCTCTTCACGCTAACCGTGTAGTAGGCCGTAGCGGAACCGAGGCCGGTGAGATAAATCGGCAAATCCTGCTGCTGTGCTGGTGCGACAGTAACCTGGACGGTCTGCGGAGTGTTGGCCCGCGCAGGGGAGGCCCCGGAGTTCGATCCCGAGCAGGCGGTAAAGAAAATCGTGAGCAACAGCGCGGTTGTAAGCACTATTAGACTGGCGCGGAACTCACGAACCTGCCGGTTTATCGCACGACCAGAAGTCGTGTCCGTCCCAAAACCAAACTCAGTCTTCATCCGTGGACCTCGCCTCATGCCACAAAAATTGCGCCATCATTGTATAGGAACAGACTTGTCCGAAAGCCGCATGGATCTCCACTGCTTGGATGAGGGTCGAACCTAATTCTCCTCAACCATTTACAAACTTTTACCCAGCGGTCACGTGAGCTATGTTTCCAGGTATCTGCGGCGTGGCACAAATTGCCCGTCTCGGTTATAGTGGTCGCCCGAAACGGCCGTGGCAAAATCAGCTCCCAAACCGGCGATCACGATTCGTGATCTGGAGACGCTTGCGGACCTTGATCGTGCGCTCCGGCTGGAAAAAGAGGTTTGGAAGCTTGAAGATGCTGACGTCACTCCGCTCACCCTGGCTGTCGCCACCCGGGCTGCCGGTAGCATTTGGGTCGGAGCTTTTGAGGACAGCCAACTGGTTGGCTTTGCTTTCGCGTTGCCCAGCCTGGAGCAGGGGAGGATTGGGTTTCACTCCCATTTACTCGCGGTGCGCACATCCCATCGCAGCCTAAACCTTGGGTACGAACTGAAGCTTGCTCAACGGCAGCGAGCACTGGCACTGGGAATCAAAGAAATGACGTGGACCTTCGATCCCTTGCGAAGTCGCAATGCGCATCTGAACTTCTCCCGGCTTGGAGTGGTTTCTGACAGCTACCGAATTGACTTTTACGGCCCGCAGACCTCCAGCCCTCTGCATAGCAACGGCACGGACCGGCTCTGGGTGACGTGGCACATGACAGATTCGAGAGTGGAGGCACGGCTTAAGGGGAAAGACATGGGCGCGGAGGTCCTCGATGCTCTTCTCCATCTTGAGCCGCTGGTACGTTTCAACGGCGACGGGAGGCCTGCGCAAAGCGATTTGCCCAGGGCGCTGGCACGTCAGCGGATCGCAATCGAGATTCCCGGCGACATGGACCGGATCGAGCGCGATGAAAAAGACTTGGGACGTCAATGGAGGCTGGTGACGCGGCGCGCATTCACCGAGGCGCTTAAAGCTGGATTTATCGTGAAAGAATTTTGCAGGTCGATCCGAGGACACCAGGGGCCGGGGGCGTATCTGCTGGAACGGCTTCCATGAACGGGTGCCCCGTTCTTGTCTCTCCGGTGGTTGGAGAGACAGAGCGGGGATTTTGCGTTTCCCTATTTTCTGGCCTTACGCTAGCGGATGTCCAATGCAGCCTTCCAATCCCATCATTCTCTATGACGGCGTCTGCGGATTGTGCAACCGATTCGTTCAGTTCGTCCTGAAGCGCGACCGAAACGATCAATTCCGCTTCGCCGCGCTCCAGAGTAACTTCGGAAGGGATGTACTTCAGCGCCACGGTTTGAATCCAGACGCGCTGGATACGGTCTATCTGGTGTTGGATCATGGCCAGACGAGCCAGCACCTGCTTTCTAGAAACGATGCCTCAACCGCGGTACTTGAACAATTAGGCGGTTTCCCGCGCCTGCTGGCGAAGTTGTTGAAGCTCTTACCAAGACGTTTTCGTGACTGGCGTTACCGACTGGTGGCGCAGAATCGGTATTGGTTTTTCGGTCGGTATGATTCCTGTCCTTTGCCAGATCCGAAAGACCGGTCTAAGTTCCTTGACCTCGAGTAGCGACCTCGAGTAGCAGCGTCGGGCAGACAATCCTATGCCCCGCACAGTAAAATGCGATGCGGCAGCTTACTTCATACCAAGGACCCCGAATGGCAGACAAGGCGACCATGCCCGCTTCCGGCACCAACATCGAGTCTGTTCTACAGGAACAACGCAAGTTTGAGCCGTCGGAAGAATTTCGTCGCGGCGCGCACATCAAGAGTGCGGAAGACTACGACCGCATTTACCGCGAATCGGTTGAGGAGCCTGAGAAATTCTGGGGTCGGATTGCCGCGGAACTACACTGGTTCAAGAAGTGGGAGAAAGTTCTTGAGTGGAACAATCCTTGGGCGAAGTGGTTCGTCGGCGGCCAGATCAATCTTTCCTACAACTGCCTTGACCGCCACGTGCAAACGTCGCGCAAGAACAAAGCTGCGCTAATTTGGGAGAGTGAGCCAGGAGAAGTGCGGACGTTCACCTATCAGCAGCTTCATCGGGAAGTGCAGAAGTTCGCTAATGTTCTGAAATCCCTTGGCGCGAAAAAAGGCGACCGCATCGCGATTTATATGGGCATGACTCCAGAGTTGGCGATTGCCATGCTGGCCTGTGCTCGAGTCGGCGCTCCTCATACCGTCGTTTTCGGCGGCTTTTCATCTCAAGCGCTTGTGGATCGTATTCACGATTCGCAAGCAACTCTGGTCGTAACGCAAGACGGGTCGTATCGTCGCGGCAGCGAGGTCAAGTTGTTTCCGGCAGTGGAAGAGGCTCTGAAGTCCTGTCCGTCGGTGAAACATACCGTCGTGTACAAGCGCACGGGGACTGCGATCAATATGCAGCCGGGCCGTGACCATTGGTGGCACGAGTTGATGGCTAACGCCGTCGACGAGTGTCCCGCAGAGCCGCTCGATGCCGAGCATCCGCTCTACATCCTTTACACCTCCGGCACAACTGGCAAGCCGAAGGGCGTTGTACACACGACCGGCGGATATTCGGTCGGCACGTACATCACTGCCAAGTGGGTATTTGATCTTCATGAGGAAGACACTTACTGGTGTACTGCCGATATTGGCTGGGTTACCGGGCACAGTTATATCGTCTATGGGCCGCTGATGAACGGCGCTACCAGCCTGATGTACGAGGGCGCGCCGAATTGTCCCGAGCCTGATCGCTTCTGGAGAATTGTTGACCGGCACAAGGTAAACATCCTCTACACCGCGCCAACTGCAATTCGCACCTTCATCCGCTGGGGAGATGAGTGGCCGAAGAAACACAAGCTCGACAGCCTGCGATTGCTGGGGACGGTCGGTGAGCCGATCAATCCTGAAGCCTGGATGTGGTATCGCGAAGTCATTGGTCACAACCGCTGCCCGATCGTTGACACTTGGTGGCAAACGGAAACCGGGCACATCATGATCACGCCAATTCCGGGCGCGATTGCAACCAAGCCTGGATCGGCGACAAAGCCCTTTCCCGGAGTAGTGCCGGAGATTGTTAATATGGACGGGGAACCTGTTCCGGAGGGTTCGGGCGGATTTCTGATTTTGAAGCAGCCCTGGCCCGGCATGTTGCGCACAATTTATGGCGATCCGGACCGCTATGTGAAGCAGTACTGGTCGCAAATCCCCGGCACATACTTCACCGGCGATGGCGCACGCAAGGACAAAGACGGCTGCTACTGGGTGATGGGTCGCGTGGACGACGTGATCAATGTCTCCGGCCACCGGTTGAGCACGATGGAGGTGGAATCGGCGCTGGTGGCGCACCATTTCGTCGCCGAGGCCGCCGTGGTAGCGCGTCCCGACGAAGTCAAAGGCCAGGCCATCGCCGCATTCGTGACGCTCCAAGGTGGACGCAAGCCGACTCCAGAACTGAAAGAAGAGCTTCGAAAGTGGGTCACCAAAGAAATCGGAGCGCTCGCGAAGCCAGATGACATTCGCTTCACCGACTCGCTTCCCAAGACTCGCAGCGGAAAAATCATGCGGCGCCTGTTGCGAGAACTGGCGACAAACGGCGACGTGAAAGGCGACACGACGACACTCGAAGATTTCAGCGTGATCGCGAGATTGAAAGAGCAGGAAGAAGCGTAGATCTCAAGGCCGACGCAATCCCTGAAACGCAGGATCCTTCTGCAAACGCTCGGGAAAGCTTTTCTCATACGGCGCCAGCGACGGGCAAACCAGGCGATGGAATCCAAACTTCTCCATTTCCTTCCGTGCTTCCTCCGGAGTCCAGCCTTCGAACGCCATGCGATAGGCTGCGATCATCATTCCCGTCCGGTCATCGCCATACCGGCAATGCACGAATACCTTCTTATCTGGATTCTCCCGCAGCAAAGTGAGAAAGCGAGCGAAGGGTTCATCTTTGGGAAGTAGACAGTGCCAGGGTATTTCTACAAACTGCATTCCGCGCTTCTCCACTTCTTTGCGTTCTTTATCGCGTCCGGACAAGCGCACGTCTACCACGATGTTGATACCCATTTTGGCCAGCCCTTCGAATCCCGCCGGTTTCGGCTGTCCTCCTCGATAAAGTGTCGGCGTGACTTCGCCAAAATTTCCTACACCTACGAGTGTTATCCTCCGCGCGGGATGATGCTCTGAATCAGGTTTCGTGTCGCTGTTGGCCTGTGTCGGCTCTATCGCGACGCACATCGTGAGCGCCACGGACACGATAGCCAAACGGCGACACATGCAAAGAGTTAACGTCATAAACTGCATCGAGGAAACGTGTCTATTTTATCGAACGAAACATCACGTCCGGTGATTTATGTATTTAGAATTGTGACCAATGTCCACAGCTACTGCGAGCCCGGCCGAATCCGAAACTAAACGGCGATTCGACCTTGGCTTCATTGTCAAAGCTTCGCGTCCTGGTCTCTGGGCCACTGCGGTCTGGTTCTACCTTCTTCCGCTGGGCCGTTTGCACGTTTTTCACTCAGCCCGCTGCTGGCTCGGCGTGATCTACGTTACCCTGCCGCTCGGACTCATCATTTATGGATGGAACGACGTTGCGGACGTCGAAACCGATCGCTTCAACCCGCGCAAAGGGACGTTCCTCTTCGGTGCTCGCGGATCACGCGAACAGCTTGCAAATTTACCGGCGCGAATTGCTTTCGTGCAGGCGATCTTCCTGGGAATTTTCTGGTATCTCGAAGGCCCCAAGATTCTGCTCTGGTTCGCAGCGTTGGTCACCTTTACTGCTATCTATAATTTTCCGCTCTACGGTTTCAAGAGCCAGCCTCCATTCGATATCTTGAACCAGGCGGGCTATCTGCTCGTATTTGTTCTCAGCGGTTGGCTGAATCACGCACCTCAACTCCGCTGGCCGGCCATGCTTTTTGGCGCGCTGTTCGCGATGCACTCCCATGTGTTCGGCGAAATCATGGACATCGAACCTGACCGTCTCAGCGGCCGCCGCACTACTGCAACCATGATTGGAGTGATTCCCTCGAAAATCCTTATCGCGGGTATGCTGGCCTTCGAAGCGCTTCTCATCTTCACGTACTTCCATGACATCTGGATTTCAGGCGCACTGGCCTTCGGCGCATTGTGGTTCTTGCTCGATGCAATCGTGTTCTGGCGCGGAGATTCCTACACCCTCGCCCAGATGCGAATCTTCATGCTGGCCTGGAACGCCATAGCGCTGGGGAGCATGGGCTGGGTATGGTCCACGGCCAGCTTGGTTCGGTGAGGATCGGCAGCCAACCTTCGAACGCATGACGGTTCTGCCGTCTGGCCCAAAGCGAACCCTATCCGCCAGCACCCATCATAATTATTGGCATGGTCGGAGTCGTCGAACCTTGTTCGGGCTCAATCGTGATCGCGAAGGCTTTGGCTTCAACCCCCGCAGGAAGCGGAGGATTAATGAGCACTGCGCCGCCCCGCGCATCCGGCTTAAAGACGCCTGCGGGAATGGGCGCGCCCTGCATAGGAATCAGCCACAGCTCGTATGTCTTCTGTGCCGGCAGCGCATGCAAATTGCTGGCCGTGAAGATCAGACCATTGTTCTGGCGCGAATAGATGACTTTACCTTCAGGAATAGTTTTCAGACCGACTGGCAGCACGCTTATGTGCTTCGCGTCCTGCGCGATCAGCGTACCCACGATACGCCTCGCGCGGTCCAATTCCACTCGCCGCTGCTCAGAGAGTGCAGCCCACTGCTCAACGCTCGATTTCAATCGCGTGTTCTGGTTCCAGACTGCGGCCACGACGACAATCATTGCTGCCGCTGCCGCCCATCCAAACGCCGCCCACCATTGTGGACGCGGTCTCGCACGCTGGACCCTCGGCTCTTTGGCGATCGCCGCCATCAGCCGGGTCTTAGCACGTGCTGGCGGTATCGGTCCTGATGCAGAAAGCGCCAGCAGCGCCGCATCTCCACGGAGTTGTTCCAATTCGCGGCGGCAGGAGGGACACTCATCCAAGTGCTTCTCCAGCGCTGCCTTCTCGGCGCCTTCGAGGCAGCCTAAGGAGTAAAGCGCCAGGTCTTCCGCGAATTGCTGGTGAACACTCATCGTTTTCTCTAGCCGGCCGTGTCCAGGGCTTTGCGCAGTAACATCAGCCCACTGCGGATGCGAGTCTTAATTGTTCCCAGCGGCTCTCCGGTTTTCTCCGAAATTTCAGAGTGACTGTATCCCTCAAAGTAAGCCATCTCCAGCGCGCTTCGTTGCGCTGCCGGCATTTCCTGAAGCACTGAACGGACCCTACCGATCGCGCGTCCACGGTCAGCTTCAACGGCCAGATCCGGTTCCACTGAAACCACAGTTTCGTTGATTTCGGTCTGCGGACGCCGCTTGCGCAAAACATCTACCGCGCGGTTGCGCGTAATCACCGCTAGCCAGGGAGCCAGGTTCCCCCGGCCCGAGTCGAACGAGCCCGGATTGCGCCATAGCTGCATAAAAATTTCCTGCACAACGTCCTCCGCCGCAGCGGTTTCCCCGAGCACCCGCAGAGCCACCGAGTAAACCACAGACGAATAGCGGTCATACAACTGCGCCATGGCATCCTGATTGCCGGAACGTATGGCTGAGATCAGAGCTCCGTCATTCGGTTCCGGATTGCGCCCTGCTGTGGACAAACGCCAGCTCTCTCTCAATGAAGTACGAGTCAGGTGCGCAGTGTGGATTGGTTACAACTTCCTGCGCCCCGGCAAGATAGCAGCACTCTCGTAACTAGGCAAGCGTCACTTCGGAAGCAATTAACCCTGGGCGGTTATGGCCTGAGCAGCGGCTATTGCCCACTAGTCGTTGCGAGCTGTTTTTCTTGTGGCGTCATTTGCCGCCACAGCACTTGCAGATCAGCCGAGATGCGCGAATTCTGCGGCTCCTGGTGCAGTGCACGGGCAAACCAGCGATAAGCGGTAGGCAAATCACGGCCTACGCAGTGGCCCGTGGCGTACATAGTTCCGAGAACGGTTTGGGCCTTGGAGTTTCCATGCGTCGCGGCCGTGCGCAGGCTGGATTCGGCGCGGGCGCAATTTTGGGGTGCGCCGTTGCCGTAGAGATACCGTTCGCCGCTGAGCTCAAGGTCGGAATCAGGAGAAGTCGCGGCTGCGGCGGGCTGCAGCGCCGGTGTCTTAGCACTGGGAACGTGAGTGCGGGTTGAAGCGTGCTTTGTGTCTCGCGGTTTTTCCGGAACTTTCGGGGGAGGCGTAGCTTCTGCCTTCTCCGTTTTCTCGGCGGGAGTAGCGTTCTCCGTTGTCGCCCCGGGAGCGCCTTCTTTTGGCGTGTCGGCCTTTGCCGGAGCGCCGGGGTTCTGGCCTGGCGTGTTGAACTCAGTGGACTTGCCGGTGGAGTCAGGCTGAGTCTTCTGATCAGGAGCGGTTGGTAAGACTTCGCCAGCGCCAGTCATGGGCTTATCGATATGGGTTTCCTGGCTTTGAGTCATCGCCGGCGCCACTTCAGACGGAGAAGCGGACTGCCCGGATGAACTGCTCGCCGCAGAGCGGTTGTTGAAGGGAAAGCCGCCATGGCGCCATTGCCAGCCGAGATAACCTGCCGCGGCGAACATCAATAAAAGAAACACCACCAGCCCCACGTGGCTGCGCGGCGGTTCGTCTTCGTACAGGTAATGGAACTCGACTTTAGGATCTTCGGAAAGTCCCAGGAACGAGGGCCCGTGGACCGGGACCTTTTCGCCGTCGCCGTTACCGCCATGAGGAACGTCGCGAGGGGCAGGTTGAGTCTCAACCGGCGGATGCGCCAAAGAGGCCCCACACATTCCACAGAAGCGATACTCGGGACTGTTATCGTACCCGCAATGAGTACAGCGGACGTACATGGTTTCCAGCATAACCTATTAGCTTGGATGGCAGAAAGGCTGCTGCTGTTGGAAGCTGCTAAACTTTGATCCTGCTGGCCTTACACCCTGAGTTGGAAAGGAGCCTTCACGGCTTCCGCGTAGGCCGGAGTAAGACTTCGCTTGCAAAAGACTGTGGCGCCTGCGTAACCAGCATGGCCACTACGTGTGCCACGTCCTCGGGCTGAAGCATCTTCTTCGAATCCTTGCCCGTATGCGGGCTCAGCTCTGTATCCACAGAGCCGGGGCACACCACCGACACTCGAATATTATGCTCCCGGAGTTCCTCCGCTACCGAATAGCTCAAACCATTCAGCCCCCATTTCGAGGCTGCATAGGCGGCCCCATTGGGTAGAGCATTTTTCCCGGCAAGCGACGAGATATTCACGATATGCCCTTTACCACCGCGAATCATCATAGGAGCGAAGCCGCGGATGCAGTAGAAGACCCCCCGCAAGTTCGTATTCAGGATCTTTTCCCAGCTCTCCGGTGTCATTTGGTGAAGGGGGCCGGAGAACGATCCCACGCCGGCATTGTTGACCAGTATGTCAATCCTGCCAAATGTCTGTTCAACGTAGGCTGCGAGCGCGTGGACTGATTCCAGGCTGCCGACGTCGCACTGCATCACCTGGGCCGCACCCCCGAGCGCGGAGATGCTTGACGCCACAACGTCCAGTGTTTTGATCGTCCGGCCACAGAGGACGACGGTGGCGCCAAGCGAAGCCAGCTTCCGGGAGATGGCGGCGCCAATGCCCCGTCCTGCACCGGTCACAAGCGCAATTTGCCCAGAAAGGGGAGCCATAGGGTTATTGGCGTTCATGTGAGCTGCTCCGAACAGGTACCCGAACCATCAGGAATATCACGTTCTGCATCCTAAAATATGAGGACGGTTTGTAGCAGATAAACTTGCTTAACTTGAAGCGCATCCATATAATCCCGCTCACCGGAACTAGCTTTCTGCCCCGGCTATTCCTAGGGGGCGCTATGGATTCCGGGGTTGTGCCCAGGGGGACACACCACCCTGTTGTAGTCCAGGCCTTAGATTTAGGTTCGGCGTTACACCGATTTCCCGAAGTTCAAACTTCCCAAGGACCCGAGGAGTGATTGGAATGAAAACAAGTGTTCTGGCGATTGTGCTTGTATGCGCCTTAACGGCTGGCGCGCAAGATGCGACACAGCAACCTCAGCCGGCAGCTCCCGCCGGGGACCAGTCGTCTGCACCGACTATCAAAGATGCCGCTGAGTACAACGCCTATGTGGGGGCCATTCAGCAGGCGGACGCTAACCAAAAGATAAGCGCCCTCGAAGCTTTTCTGACGCAATATCCCAACAGCGTGATGAAGACGAATGCGCTGGAACTCTTGATGGGTACGTACCAGCAACCGAACAAACAGGCCGAAGTGGCGAAACGACTGTTGACCGCTGACCCTAATAACCTACGCGCCCTGGCGGTGTTGAGTTACACAGCACGCCAGTGCGTGGCAACCGGGCAGAACGTCCAGCAATGCCTGGCTGATGCCACACAATACTCAAACAAGGGTCTGGATGCTTTAAAGAACGCGCAGAAGCCCGCCGGTATGTCAGACGCGGATTTTGAAAAACTGAAGAAGCAAGTAGCTATTATTTCCAACGGCACTTGTGGTTTTGCGGCTCTGCAGAACAAAGACTATCCTCATGCCCAGCAGTGCCTCCGAGCGGCGGTGGAAGCAGATCCAACCGATCTCAACAATGTTTATCCGCTCGCGCTGGCGTATCTGACAGCGAATCCTCCCGATAGCCTGAATGGATTGTTCTTCATTGCCCGCGCTGCTGCTTTGGCGCCTCCCGGAGCGGGGCAGAACCAGATCCTGACTTACGGACAAAAGGCCTACAAAAACTATCATGGCTCGGAAGAAGGCTGGAGTGATGTGCTGGCTGCGGCGAAGTCGAACCCAGTTCCTCCTCAGGGATTCAACATTACGAAGTACGTTCCGCCTACGCCTGCCCAGCAAGCCCACGATTTGGTGACCGGAAAGACTCCGGACCAGATCAAGCAGCTTACCTTCGGCGAATGGGAACTGGTGCTCTCTGCGGGCTCGCCCGAGGACCAGGCCAAAGTGTGGGATGTGATCAAGAACGTGCCGTTACAGATGGAAGGCACCGTTCTTGAAGCTACCAGCCCCACCGAATTGCACATAGCGGCCAGCGAGGACGATATCGAGCGGAAGCAGCCTGACATTACACTGACCATGACCGGCCCAATTCCTCCGCGCCTGATGCCCAAGTCCGGCGATACCCTCGATTTCGAGGGGACACCGGATTCCTACACTCCGACGCCATTCATGATGGTGATGCTGCAAGGCAAACTTTTGAAAAAGGCAGGAGCAGCGCCTGCGAAGAAGCCGCCGGTGCATCATCGTCCGGCCCACAAGCCGCAGCAGTAAAGATTGCCGCGAACCTAAAAAGGCAGCTCACTTGAGCTGCCTTTTTTGCTTGTGCTGCAACTCTAGCGTGCTAGTTTTTTCTCGTACGGTACAGGCCGGGTGCCGCGGGAAGGACGCTTGCCGCCTTCACGGAACTGGCGCGGATCGATCCTTAGTTCGCTGACAGTCCGGCTCAACGTGTTGCGGTGCATCCCGAGCTGGCGCGCTGCACGGCACTGATTGCCTTTGTTTTCCTCAAGCACAGTCGCGATAAAACGCCGTTTGAATTCGCGCACTGCCTCGGAATAAAGAATATTGCTCCGGTACATCTGCTGCACGAGTGCTTCGAGTTGATCTTTCACAGGATCTCTCTTTTCGTTTTTGCTAAAACGGCCCGCTCGTTAATTCTCAATGCAACCGAAGGATGCTACTTGCCCGAAGGATGGCTCGATGTCTGCGCCTGCCGCACGTAATCCAATCCCTTATAAAATTGCGCCCGCAACTCCGCGGGAGCTATCCAGATTGCCGCCCGCCCCACCACCAGGAAATACGGGGCAAGGCTCGAACCTTGGAGCCATCGGGAAGTTGGGGTAAACGCTGTCATGCTCACCAGAACGATTGCGACCAACAAACATCCGCGCACTAAGCCCAGGACCGCTCCAAAAAAACGGTCCACTACATTCAACCCCGCTTCCTTCACAATCCAGCGAACAATCTTGCCCAAAATTCCAGCCAGAATCATCACGCCGAGAAAGATGGCCAGAAACGCCACGATCTCGCCCAGCCAACGCGAACTGATATACGCCGCAAACCGTCCAGCTAGCCGCTGATACTGCCAGGCCGCGATCAAGTATCCGAACACCAGCCCGGCGAGCCCAAACGCCTCCTGAAAGAACCCCGAGCTGGCGGCCTGCACGACCGAAACCAGCAGAACTAACAAGACGATCCAGTCCGCAACGTTCACGCGGCGCCCTCGCTCGCCACGCCGAGTTCACGCATCCAGCCCACGACCCGTAAGCCAGCGATGCGACTCTACGTACTTCTCGCTGGTTCTGCGGGCCACCCCTGCCGGGAGGGCCGGCGCCGGCGGCTGCTTGTTCCAGCGAATCTCTTCCAGATAATCGCGCACATACTGCTTGTCGTACGACTGTTGCGACATGCCGGGCGAATATTTATCTGCAGGCCAGAAGCGAGAAGAATCCGGCGTGAGTACTTCGTCGGCCAGAGTGATACCTGTCGCCGTTCGCCCAAATTCGAATTTCGTGTCTGCGATGATGATCCCTTTTTGCCGTGCATAGGCCGCTGCCTTGCGATAGATTGCGAGGCTCAAATCCCGCAACTGGCGTGCATCCGTGGGGTCAACCAGACGCGTCATCGCCTCGAACGAGATGTTTTCATCGTGTCCGGTTGTGGCCTTGGCGGCGGGCGTGAAGATCGGTTCTGGCAGTTCTTCCGATTCACGGAGGCCCGCCGGAAGCTTGATTCCACAAACACTTCCCGTGGCTATGTATTCCTTCCAGCCCGAACCCGATAAATAACCTCGTACAACGCACTCAACCGGAAACATTTCTGCCCGTTGCACCAGCATCGAACGGCCACGGAGTTGGCCGGCATATTGCTGGACCTCGGCTGGGTAGCGACGCAGGTCGGCGGTGACTAAATGATTCGGAACGATGTCTTTGAGGAAGTCAAACCAGAACAAGGAAATCTGCGTAAGCACTCGGCCTTTGTTCGGAATGCCGGTCGCGAGCACGTAATCAAAAGCAGAGATCCGGTCGGTGGCAACGAAAAGCAGGTGATCGCTGCCCAGTTGATATACATCGCGCACTTTCCCGCTGGCAAACAGCTCCAGGTCGGGGAAGTCAGTCTGTAAGAGAACGGGATCGAGAGTTTCGGTAGTCATCAGGAAAATTAGATGTACAAATCGCAGCGTATTCTAGCCGCTCAGAAAGTTTTGTCAACGGCTGAGATGATAGCCGATTTGTGACTTCCGCGTTTTCCACCGTTGTGGAATTGACAAAACTGCATTCGCTTGAAGCTGGCTTCCAGTAAGGTATTCAAAGAGAGTTGGTTGTGGAAAAGTTTCGAACTTAGCGTTCAAGACTACGCTTTTAGTCGTCCCGGGTGGGTGATTTTACGCTCGCGCCCTCCGGTGTCCAGTGGATAATCGCGAGAACATTCGCCTCACGGAGGGGAAGAATCTAAACCGCCTTAATCAGCAAGCAAGTGATGTCATCCTGCTGCGGCGTGTTTCCGACGAAGAAATCGAGATCAACCATGATGCGGCTCAGCATCTTCACGGGCGACGTTTCCATTCCCGCGCTTAGAATTGAGATCAGTCGCTGTTCACCGTAATCGGTGCCGGGCTCGTTGACCGCTTCCACAACTCCGTCGGTAAATACCACGAGCCAATCGCCGGCTTCCAAGACGACAGTTCCGGTAAGGTAGCCAGCGTCGGCCTTGATTCCAAATGGGAGGCCGCCGACATCGAGGCGCTGAATCAGCCCCGAATTGTGCCGCAGAATTGGCTGGTTGTGTCCAGCATTGATGTAGGTCAAAGTATGCGTGGCAGGTTCGTACTCAGCCAAAAATGCGGTGACGAAGCGCAAACCACCTTGGCTATTGCTGCACGCATACCGGTTCATGCCATTGACAAGTTCCGCAAGCGAGGACGGTGTGGCCGAGAGTGTTTTCAAACTTGCCTGAAAGGTGGCCATCAGAAGGGCTGCCGGAATGCTCTTGCCAGCAACGTCCGCAACCGCGACCAGGTAGCTCTGGTTGGCGGAAGCACAGGCGGGGCGGGGAAACACGTCGTAGTAATCGCCAGCCACGGTGTTGGCGGGGCGAGTGGCGAAGGCTATGTCGATGCCGGGCACGTGCGGGGGATTTGCCGGCAGTAACCACATCTGGATTTCGCGAGCGATCTGCAAGTCTCGCTTCATCACGACCCGGTCAGCGACTTCGAGGATCAGCAGGAAGAACATCAGCAGGCCGCCCCATAGCCGGAGGTCGAAGCCGATGACATGCGTTCCCTCCTTCGTGGTCCAGCCCAGCTCCGGGTTAAAAATGATCATCAGGAGCGCGAGCAGCAACAACACACGGCGCGCGGGCGAAAGTTTCTCAAGAATTGCCCAGAAAAACTGCTTCGCGACTTCCACCCACCGCCTGCCCCGCTTGGCTCCCTCTTTTGGAGTGGAATCGATTTCACGGGAGTACAAGCTATAGCTGGCGCGGGCATCGGCACGAAACTGGTTCCAGAGCTGGTTGAGTTCAAGCCCGTCGGTAACCCGCCGCCAAAACTGGTTCGCGCGCGCGCCAAAACTCTGTCGTCCCGCCGGCTGCGGGTTTACAGGTTGAGAGGAAGATGCCATCGCAGGTCCGCGGGGTTTTTATTTTGATTCCCAGGGAAGGCGGCATTGTACACCCGCTTGCTTTGTCCCAGGATTCGAACGTTTGACTTACAGGTCCACGGATTTCAAGCCTACCCTTTTTACTCATACGGGTGGGTGACTTTACGCCCGATGGTATCTTTAGTGGTGGCGCCCCCTGGGCACTACCATTCATGGACGTTCTAAGAAGAATGTTTGAGCAGCATTTCCACTCACCGGTTACACAGGTGAAGCCGCTGCAGAGCGTGCTGGGCGGTTCGGGGCGCAGCATCATCCGGCTGGCGAGCGACAAAATCAGCGCGATCGGTATTGTGTATGGCGTGCGCGAAGAGAACGTCGCGTTCGTGGAATTCTCCAGGCATTTTCGCCGGCATGGTTTGCCAGTTCCGGAGATTTATGCGGAGGAGTTGAGCCAGGGCGCTTACCTCGAAGAAGATTTGGGGGATACGACGCTCTTTGAGTTTCTCTCAAACAACCGCACCGGCGAGAATATTGCTCCGCCAGTGGTTAAAGCGTATCGCCAAGTTCTAGCCGTGCTTCCGCGGTTTCAAGTCGAGGCGGGACGCGATTTGAATTACAAAGTGTGCTATCCGCGCGGCAGCTTCGATCGCCAGTCCATCGCCTGGGATTTGAATTACTTCAAGTATTACTTTCTTCGGCTCGCCGGCATTCCCTTCAATGAACAGGCGCTGGAAAACGATTTCAGCCGCTTGACTAAGTTCTTGTTGACCGCTGGACACGATTACTTTCTCTATCGCGATTTCCAATCGCGCAATGTCATGTTGCGCGATGAGCAGCCTTTCTTCCTGGATTATCAAGGTGGCCGCAAAGGTGCGCTGCAATACGACGTTGCTTCTCTCTTGTACGATGCCAAGGCCGATTTGCCGCCGGAGCTGCGCCAGCAATTGCTCGATCACTATCTCGAAACGCTTGCCAGTTTCATTAAGCTTGAGCGCGAATTGTTCATGCAGCACTACTACGCCTACGTCTATATCCGTTTGATGCAGGCGTTGGGAGCGTACGGCTTTCGAGGCTTCTATGAACGCAAAGCCCATTTTCTCCAAAGCGTGCCGTACGCGCTGACAAATTTGCGCTGGCTGCTTCATAACGTCGAGCTGCCCGTCCCGCTGCCCACACTCACGGACGCGTTTAAGAGCATGCTGGGCTCAGAGAAATTGCAAAGCCTGACTTCCGAAGCAGAATCGGGAAAATTGCCGAAGCTGGCTTCCGAAAGCAAGAATCTGGTGGTTCGGATCTTTAGTTTTTCGTTTCACCGGGGCGGCGTGCCGAAAGACGGGTCTGGAAATGGCGGCGGATTTGTTTTCGATGGCCGCAGTCTTCCGAACCCCGGGCGCGAAGAGCGATTCAAAACGCTTACCGGGAAAGATGCGCCGGTGATCGATTATCTGAACCAGCAAGAGAGTGTGCATCAGTTTCTCGCCAGCGTTACGTCGTTGGTGGACGCCAGCGTGAGTGAGTACCAGCGTCGCAGCTTCGAGAGCCTGATGGTTTCGTTCGGCTGCACCGGCGGCCAACATCGCTCGGTATATTTAGCAGAGCAATTAGCGAAACATTTGCGTGGCAGAAATGGGGTGGAGGTAGTCGTGCGACATCGCGAGTTGGAGAATGTTGCCGAATGAAAGCGATGATACTGGCCGCCGGACTAGGCACGCGCTTGCGGGCGCTCACCGACAATCGCCCCAAGGCGCTGGTAGAAATCGGGAGCCGTACCCTGCTTGAGATCACGCTGGCTCGGCTGCGCGCCTTTGGGATTAGCGACGTGATCGTCAATGTGCATCACTTTGGCGACATGATCATCGAGTACCTGAAAACGCACAATGACTTTGGCATGCGCATCGCGATCTCTCGCGAGGAGGTCTTGCTCGACACCGGCGGCGGCCTGAAAAAGGCCGCGTATTTTTTTGGCGACGATTCCAGCAGTCGTGAAGTGCCGTTCCTTGTGCACAACGTCGATGTGATCAGCACCATAGATCTCCAGCGAATGGTGCAATTTCATACTGAAAATCGGGCCCTGGCCACGCTAGCCGTGCAAGGCCGCGAAACTTCTCGATACCTCCTCTTCGACAATGCGTCTGAGCTTTGTGGCCGGCGATCCGGGCGCGATGGGGCAACTGAACTGGTACGCTCCGCAGAGCAGGTGCAGCCGCTGGCCTTTTGCGGAATCCACGTTATTAGTCCTCGCTTTTTGGCGCTCATGAGTGAAGAAGGCGCTTTCTCCATCATCACCTCCTATCTGCGTCTGGCTGCACAGGGAGAAAAAATCCTCGACTTTCGCGCCGATGAATATTATTGGCGGGACTTGGGAAAGCCAGAGAATCTGGTACAAGCCGCTGAGGATATGAAGCAGAACGTGCTTCTGCAATATAAGAGCTAACCGACCCCATGAAACTCTTCCACCACATCACAATCTTTTTGATCAGCGAACAGGAAAAGGGAGCCTTCTTGGAGGCTGGGGTTGAGTTCACCGATGTCACGCGGGGATCGCGCGGAGAATCGGCCAGTTTTGACATCGGCGAAGATGACCCGCGATGGGAGGAGGTTGCTGCGCTGGTGGCGTCCCTTGAGGGGAACGACCGGGTACCGAGGGAATAGCGGATGCAGGACCTTTCCGTGACAGCGCCCACTATGGAAGATTGTATGCGGCAGACTGTGGAACGTATCGCGGCCCTCAAAAAGTCGCAGCCTGGCCCCAAATGGCTAGAAGGGTATTCGCGTCAAAGCGCGGACCAGCTACTCTCGCTTGAAGGGAGGTACCGGACCGATTCGTTGATCTTGGCATTTGAACAGGCAATCAGCCAAAAGGCTAAACGCGAAGGCATGCAGAGCGTAACGGCCGAAGAACGCATTGTGCTAGCTGTTGAAGCACTGGAACGCGAGGTGAACAATGGTGGCTACGATCAGTTTTTCAAGAACTCGTCGCGGGAGTTTGCCCCAACGATTGTGGCCTCTCTCCAACGTATGGGTTGCAATAAAACCGCGAACATCACTCAAAAAAGCCGTGGAAGCTATTGGCGGTTCAGGCCTAACGGAGGAAGCGATTGACACTGTTATGACCTCGGATGATGAACAGCGGCTGGCGAAACTCAATCGGTGCGACGATGCGTACTACAAGAATGCTGAGCCAATCGCGGAGCGGCTGTTTGAGTTCATCAAGGCGAACAGAGTCGGCATCACGCTCTAACTAGCGCAAAATCGCCTTTACCCCAGCAACTGCGTGCAGAACATCTGCCAGATGACTCCTAGCTGCCCTGCTTCAACTCCACCAGTACCTGCCGGGCAATCTCCTTCAACGTTTCAAAAACGCCGTGCCCCTGGAAGGCAATTGCCTCCAGCACCGGTTCGTTTTTGCGACGAAGCTCTTTGCTCAACGTTTCTACAGGAAGCACATTCGGCAGGTCGCGCTTGTTGAGTTGCAAGAGGTAGGGGATCTTGTTGAAGTCGTAGCCGTGCTCTTTCAGGTTGGACATCAGATTGTCCAGCGCTTCGGCATTGGCGTCCATGCGCTCCTGCTGCGAGTCAGCGACAAAGACGATTCCGTCCACGCCGCGAAGGATGAGTTTGCGGCTCGCGTCATAAAAAACCTGACCGGGGACGGTATAGAGGTGAATGCGCGTCTTGAAGCCACGCACTGAGCCGAGGTCGAGAGGAAGAAAGTCAAAAAATAGCGTTCGCTCGGTCTCCGTGGCAAGCGAGATCATCTTGCCTTTCTGCTGCTCGGCAGTCTTCTGGTAGATGTGTTGCAGGTTGGTGGTCTTGCCGCCAAGGCCCGCGCCGTAATACACGATCTTGCAATTAATCTCGCGGGCTGCGAAGTTGATAAAGCTCAAGACTCTCCCCAGAGGGCGGACGTTGGCGCCTCGAAACGGTCCGCGGAATTTTGGCTTGTACTTTGGTTTTTATATCACAGCCGCAGGTTACCGCGGGATTACCCCGGTTACTACTCAGCTTTTAAGCCTTTAGCTCTTAGGCTTTCCAAGCCAGATTAGATTTGGCTAAGGGGCTAACAGCTGCTGCCTGAGAGCTGATAGGTCACCGTGCAGGCGGCACCGCGTAATAGCCATCCCGGGCCGTCAAATCGATGCAGGGACGAATCGACGACCTCTTGCAGCTAGGCCGATCCACTAAAACCTCGATGCTGCGATAGGCACCGGAAGGCGGCTCGTGACTCTGGTATCCCAGTGTGTACTGATTGCGAGCGTCACCGATCAGGCGTGAATAAGCATCTTCAATGCCAGTGCGGGTGATCTCGTTAAAAACTTCTCCTCCGGTAGCATTTACATACTTCGGAAGAATATCGCTGTAACCAAAGCGGGGTAGGTGGAACTTTTCTAGTTTGTTGTATCCAGGAATCGCCGAACCTCCCACTCCAACCGCGTACATCATAATGTTGTTCGAAAGCAGCACCTTCAGCACGTCCTTGTAGCTGGCGTCGCTGCGATACTCGCGTCCATCACTGATCACAAAAATCACCTTGCGACGGGCTTTGTCTCGTCTGGCAAGATCAAGCGCCGTCCGCAGGATAGCGTCGTTCAACACGTGCGACTCCTGCGCCGGCGTATACACGATCGGCGCTGCCGGATCAGCCGGCATGTTATTAATGGTTGGTCCCTGCGGCCCAAGCGGCCCGCTCGTTACCGGAGGCCCGTTGTTCCTGCCCCGAACATTCGCCAAACTCGCCAGCGTGTCTGACAGTTTCTGTCCAGCGGCTCCCCAGTCCGCGAGCTGGCTGACTGCATTGCTATAGCTGTAAATCGAAACCTCATCAAACTCGCTAAAAGCTCCCTCCAGCGCCGGAAAGGTGTGGTTGACCCTCTGCACATCCACATCCTTCATTCCCAGATCCAGAATGACAGCTACCGACAAAGCAAACGGGTCGCTGGTGAAGTAGTTCAGAGTCTGTTTTTTCCCATTTTCTTTGACCGTGAAATCTTTGTCCAGAAGCCCATCCACCAAGCGGCCCGATTCGTCTTTTACCGTAACCGGAACCATCACCTGGTTCGTGCGAACAATAATTGTGGGCAATTCCTCTTGAGAGCCGGGTGCCTGCTTGGTCGCCCCTCCTTCCGGCACCGTCCGAATGTTGATCGGTGGCTTAACCGATGGTTTCTGGGCCTGATCGGCAGGCACGCTTTGCCTTGGCGCAGGTTCATTCGCAGGAGGCGGTGCCTGGGGCTGCTCCGGAGCCGCCTCCGGCGGAACTTGCTCCTGTGGCGGCGGGTTCTCTGGCGCAGGCTTCGGCGGTTGTACCGTCGATGGCGCGTCGGGAATGTTCTGGTCCTGCGGTTGATCGTTACTGGGCGGAGCATTTTGTTGTGCTGGGCTGGGTTGCGTGGAACTCGACTGCGCCCACAGCACACAGGCAAAGCCAAGTACTGCCAGCCCCGCGCACAAGACCTCGACGCTTCGGTTAGCCAATTTCTTTGACATAGTCCACCAGCGGCATGCCATACAGATCTGAGACTCTGCCCGATTTCCGATACCCATTTTTTTCATAGAACCTTATGGCTGCCTGCAGAGGCAACACCGTGTCCAATGTGACCCGTTTGCACCCCTGGCTTTCCACCCAGGTCTCGATTGTACGTAGCAAAAGTGCGGACAATCCGCTGCCGCGCCAATCCGGACTGACTGCCATGCCACGCAGATACCCCTCGCCGTTCACCAACGAGGCGGCGACGGTGCCTACAATCCCCTCAGATGCGACCGCAACCAATACGTGCATGTGTTGCAATCGTTTCTTAAGCGATGCTTCGTCGAGAACCGTATCGGCATATGCTTCCGGCGTGTATTTAGCCTGATACGGCTCAAAAGCGGCTGCCAGACAGCTCAGAATCCCTTCCTCATCACCGGGGCCAGCCGGCCGAATAACAATTTCTCCCAGGTTCTTCATGTTGGGATGCTTAGGTCGGCGAACTTGGTGCATCTAATCCAAGAGAGATAGACTACCAAAAACAGCAGGATCCCAAATTTCATGCCCTCTCTTTTTCGCCCAAGGACCGTTTGTGTTCGCCCGAAGACGGTTTGTGCCTATTTGCTTCTTCTCTGCTTAATGCTTGCCACAACCCTGCTTGCCCAGGACGTTCAAATGGTTCCCGACAAGCAGGACCAGCAATCCGCGGCGCAAGCGCAGGCCGACAAATCCAACGACCGGGAACCAACCGAGACTCTTAAGGTCAACGTCAACGTGGTTCAGCTCTTTTTCAACGTAAAAGACAAAAAAGGCGGACTGATTCCTAACCTGCCCAAAGACAACTTCCAGGTCTTCGAAGACGGCAAGCCCCAGACCATCAAATACTTCGCGTCAGAGTCGAACCTGCCGCTGACGCTGGGGATTCTGATCGATTCCAGCGGAAGCCAGCAGCGCGTCCTCGACATGGAAAAGGACGTAGGGGGCGCGTTCATAAGCCAGATTCTGCGAGAGAAAGACATGGCATTTGTGATGAGCTTCGATGTTTCGATTGACCTACTGCAGGATTTCACCAGTAATACTCGCAGGCTGAAGACCGCGCTGAACAGCGCCAAAATCAATACCGGAGGTGCTGATTGCGGCGGGATTCCGGGGATGGGCGGTGGGCCAGTGCCTTGCATTGGCAAGCAAAAAGGCACGCTCCTCTACGATGCTGTGTCTCTGGCTTCGCACGACGAGATGGCGCAACAGGTAGACCGGAAGGCCATGATTCTGCTTACCGACGGCCAGGATTACGGTAGCCAATACACTCTCCTGAATGCCGTTGAGGCTGCCCAGAAAGCTGACACCATCGTTTATGTGCTGCTTGTCGTGGACCGTGGGGCCTACGACTTTGGACTCTACGGTGGTGACAGCGCCATGAAGAAACTCACAGAGCAAACCGGTGGTCGCGTGTTCGAAGTAGGGAGCAAGCCGGAGAAACTTAAAGCGGCTTTCGATCAGATTTCGCAGGAACTTCGAAGCCAGTACAACATCGGATATGTGCCTGTGAATCCCACCAGAGATGGTACCTTCCGCAAAGTTGAAATCCGCTCGAAAGACGGCTATAAAATCCAGGCGCGCAGTGGATACTTTGCGGTAGCGGAAAAATAGAGCGGCTTCAGGAATTTAGACTTCAAGCCCCGATCATGCCTGCTTGGCTCAATCTCCTCAATCAGGAAGTTATCGCTTGCGCCCGCTGTCCTCGCCTGGTGACTTATCGCGAGCAGGTTGCTCGTGAAAAGCGGCGCGCTTACAGAGGCTGGGATTACTGGGGCAAGCCGGTGCCCGGTTTCGGCGACTCTGACGCTCGCGTAATTGTTTTGGGCTTGGCCCCGGGAGCGCACGGTTCGAACCGCACCGGTCGGCCATTCACTGGAGACGCGTCTGGCAAGTTCATGTACCCGGTTCTTCACGAAACCGGGTTCTCCAATCAGCCCGGCGCCACTGACCGTGACGACGGCCTGTTACTTAAAGACCTCTACATCACTGCCGCCGCCCGCTGTGCTCCTCCGGACAACAAACCACTCCCGCAGGAGTTGGCCAATTGTGCGCCATATTTGCAACGAGAGTTCGAGGGACTGACCCATGCTAAGGTAATCGTCGCTCTCGGAAAAATCGCCTTTGATGCCTATCTCAATTACCTAAAGCGACTGGGCAGTTTGAGTACGAAACAGGGTTACGTATTTCAGCACGGAGCGAAATACCAGATGCCGGATGGCCGGACGCTGCTGGCCTCCTATCATCCTTCAAACCAGAACACTCAGACCGGAAAGCTCACGCGGGAAATGTTTGTCCGCATCTTTAAAGAAGCCGCGCGCATTGCCGATGAATAATGCGGCGGCTCCGTCAGTGCCGGATTGGTGCCACCTCGAGGGTGATCACCACATCGCATCCGGGTCGGCGCCGCCCGCGTCTTCTCGAGGGAAAATTTCAGACTTGCCATTCCTCTGTGATCCTCGGTGTCCGCTGTGGTAAAGGGCTTGGGGCGCCGCAGAAGGACCCAGAGGCGTCAGAATCCTACCAACACCGGCTCCGGCTCCAGCCGAATCCCCCAGGTCTGCTCCACCCGTGTCTGAATTTCATCCGTCAACGTCAGAATATCCGCGGCTGTCGCTCCACCCCGATTCACAATGGCAAGCGCATGTTTGCTGGAGATCCCCACCTTCCCTTTCGCGTAACCCTTCCTGAATCCGGAGTTCTCAACCAGCCACGCTGCCGAAATTTTCTTCTGCTGCGATAAAGCCGGGTAGCTAGGCACGGTGAGTTTTCGTTCTGCAGCTCTCCGCGTGAGTTCGTCATGCTGCGAGGTCGAGAGTATGGGGTTCTTGAAGAACGACCCCGCACTGCGGCTGTCGGGATCGCCGGGGCCAATCAGCATACCTTTACTCGCGCGTATTTTCCGTACGGCCTCGCGGACTTGGGCTAGCGTCGATGTACCGTCAGCTCCAGCAAAGTATTTTTGCAAATCGGCATATTGCAGACGAGGACTTCCTCCCGGAATCAGTGAATAGGTCGTACCCAGGATGATGTACCGTCCGCGTTGAGTGCTGTTGAAGATACTCGTGCGATAACTGAATAAGCACTCTGTCGCGTTGAGTTCGCGGACCCGATTCTCGTCCAGATCGAACGCCAGGACCGAGACAATCGTCTCCGAAACTTCCTGCCCGTACGCGCCGACATTTTGCACCGGAGTTCCGCCGACGCTGCCCGGAATCCCGCTCAGGCACTCCACTCCGGCGCAGTTTCGCGAGACGCAATGGGCAACGAACTCGTCCCAATCCACTCCGGCCCCGGCCTCAAACAGCGTTTTCTCCTGCTCCTGACGGTCCTCAATCCCGGGTATTCCAATCTGCAGTACCAGCCCGTTCCAGCCCCGATCGGAGATTACAAGATTGCTGCCGCCCCCCAGCACAAAGAGGGGGAGCTTCTTTCCTTTGGAGAACGCAACCGCCTCCTCAACGTCGCAAACACTCCCTGCCCGCACAAAGAAATTTGCGTCGCCCCCCACTCCCAACGTGGTCAGCGACGCCAGTGGCACATTTTCCCGGACTTCCATGAGTTCGCAATCACTATATACGGAAGTGAGGCAACTCCTGAATCCCTCAGGCTGATGACGGATGAAACCTTTCACGGTAATATCTAAAGAACTGGAAGTCACTAACTCGACGCAACGAAGGGAGAACAATGTATCCGGAGCTCATGGTCATTCCTATGCGGGAGGAACTTACTCGTCTAGGAATTCAAGAATTGAAGACGACCGCGGATGTCGACCGCGAACTTGGAATTCAGCAAGGAACGGCCATGGTGATCGTGAATTCCATCTGTGGATGCGCTGCCGGCCGCATGCGTCCCGCAGTTCGGATCGCGCTCGAGCACGCAGCAAAGCCAGACCGGGTTTTCACGGTTTTTGCCGGCCAGGACGCCGAGGCCACCGAACGCGCTCGATCGTACTTTACCGGATATCGGCCTTCATCGCCCTCGGTTGCGCTTTTCAGGGAAGGGAAGTTGGTCCATATGCTGGAACGCAGCGACATCGAGCACCGCGACTCCGCCGACATCGCCGCCGAGTTGAAACGGGTTTTCGACCAAAACTGCGCCGCAACTGTTCAACCGTGAAGTAAGACCGTGGTGAATCGCTTTTTACTTCTCCTTGCGGATGAATTCTCCAGTAGTGGCGTCCACATCCACCACCAGCTTGGCATCGTTGCGGTTATTCCCATAAATCACGTGCCAGACCAGGATATTGCCAGCGCGGTTCCAGTCAAGCAGATAGGAAACCGGGGTGTCTGCACGCTGCTGGAGAATCTTGTCCCCGCCATGTTTTTGCGCCACTTCGAAGGCTTTGTCCGAATCCACCTTTAAGAAATTGATGTCGAAGGCGTTCCCTGGCAGATACGAGTCCTGCGTTCCCGGTGAGATTCCCCGTGAGGGTGCATCTGGTGAATCGATTCCAGACCAGGTATATGGCTTGGAGCCCCGCATCTGCTGCGACGCGAAACCAGCGCGCCATAAGGCTGCCTTTCCGTCCCTACCCTTGCTGTCGCCGATGACCTGTGACTGAAGCTGATAAGGTCGAGCGTCCGCCGCCCAGCCACGCGCAGATACGTATAACTGCTGGAAAGCGCTCCGCCCGGTCAGAACTTCGGTTGGTTGCGGCTTCTGCTCGGTTTGAGTCGGCTCCGAAGTGCATCCGGAAATGACCGCGAGAACCAGCATCACCAGTGCGAGCCTTTTCATGGAAAGCCCCTTTTGTGAAAAAAGTTTTGCGACGGATTTGTCGCACACCATTCTACAATCAGCTATGGACTCGAAGCTGGCCAAACTGCAGACTGCCCTCGCAAGTGCTATTCACGGCATGACTTTGGAGGAGTTGAGCCGCCATCCCCAAGGCAGATGGAGCACGGCCGAGATTCTCGATCACCTGAACTTAACCTACACTGGGACGATCAAGAATCTGGAGCGTGGTCTCGCCGCAGGAAAGCCCCGTGCCAGCCCGGATCGGAGCAGCAAGCGCTGGCAGCGCCTGGTCGTGACTGGGCTGGGATATTTTCCTTCGGGCCGCAAATCGCCTTCGCGAGTTGAGCCTCGCGGCACGCCTCCTCAGCAATTGACTGCCGAGATCATAGAGAACATTGCCCGCATGGAGATCGTCCTTCACGAGTGCGAAACGCGCTTTGGAAAACGCCGGCCTATCGCCGATCATCCAGTCCTGGGCCCGCTAACCATTGCTGAATGGCGGAAGTTTCATCTGGTGCATGGAAAGCACCACGCCAAACAGATTCTCAAATTAAGAGAAAACCGCTGAGCCCATTATTGTTCTGCTACGGCGTTCGGCACACCGGCCTTGCGCGCTCCGTCTTGTAAATCGGCGAGCTTGGCTCTGGCTTCATCGACCGCCTTCTGTTTGTCAGCGATCTGCTGTTTGTATTTGGCGTCTTCGTCCGCAAATCCGCTAGGGTTTCTAACTCGGCTCGCGGTGTCCGCATAGAATTCGGACTGCTTCAGGCGTTCCTCACGCTGAAGAACGTCGAGTTCGCGGGAGAGCAGGCTGAGCTTGTCCTTTTGCGCGTCAATCTTCTCCTTCCAGGCATCGAACGCCTTCTGCCGGTCCTCGGGTGACTGCCCGGGCTTGATCTGGCCCGACTTCTGAGCTTTCTTCTGGGCGTCTGATTTGTCGTCAGGATTCGCTTTGGCCTCCGCGTCTTTGCCCTTGGCGTCGTCGTTCTTGGCGTCATCCTTGCCCGCTTCCGGCGCGGGCTCAGAGGCCTTGCCTACCACGCTCAGAGTGCTGTCGTTAGGCAAATTGTCATTGTCATAGGACTTCGCGGTCGGTGCTGTCTTCGGTTTTGTCTTTCTCACCGCGCGAGCATAATCGCCCAGCGACGAAGGCTGTGACTGCGCCGCCGCAGTCGTGCTCGCTGCGACTGAAATGACGATCCCTGCCAGCAATAAAGAAAAAACGCGTTTCATGGTTGCTCCTCGCGTCCGTATCGGACGGCTCTGCATTTAAGCTTCGGCGGCCCTGGCTTTGTCCCGTCCTGCCAGAAAGCCTCCGACTAACTTGTTCAAGCGCTCTGCCTCCGCGGATAGGTCGGCTGCCAGACTTCGTGTCCGCATCGGATCAGCAGTTACACTCATCTGTTCCGCCCATTCGCGCATCGTTGATAGCGAAGTCCGCAGTTCCAGCGCCATTTCCGCTGAGGTTTCTGCACGCACCACCTGGGCCTGGCGCAAGTCTGCCATTTCACTCGTATCGCTGATTGCGCACGCGATACCCATCGTTTCACCAGAAGATTCGCACACCGAAATCAGCGTGAGCTTCAACGTTCGTTCTTCGCCGTTCGCGGCAAAGTATCTGCTCTCAAAATTATCGGGATGAGCTTTGCCTCGCAGTGCGCTCTCGAATACTTCCGCAACCTTTAATTCACTTCCAGATTCGGAGATGACTCTGGCATCGCGAAATAGCTCGCCCACGCTAAGTCCCAGCGGAGAAGCGAAGCCCAGGATTTGGCGGGCGGCGGCGTTAGCCTGTCGCACCAACCCATTTGGCGCGGTGAACAACATCCCGTAGGGGAGGTTCGCGATGATCGCCGTGGTAATGTGCTCCGAGGTTTTCGCCCGGCGGCGTTCCACTTGCTGCTCGCTCTGCAGCGCAAATTTCTGCTGCTTCAATTGCTGAATCACCGTGGCAGTGTGGAGCGGAATCGAGTCCTCTGAGCTTGAATTGCCGAGTAAGCCGTCATCTTCCACAATTCGGCGACGCAGCATCCGCATGGCAACGATTGCCACCACGAACCCAGCTACCGCCAACAGAAACACAGCGGCCATGCGGACGAATACCGGACTGGTCAGCAGCTTCACAGCCGCCTCCAGTACCAGTGGAGAAACTGCTGACCGAAAAAGAACGCCACCAGCCCCATGCTGCCCAGGAAAACCCCGAACGGCATCTGGTGGCGCCGCAACGCGACTAATGCAGAGGCCCATGCGTGTCTCCGGGCCGTCGCTCCGGACTCATGAAACACATGCCTCCGGCGCTGCGAACGCTTAATCCAAACTACGAAAACTGTCCACAATCCGAAAAAAGATCCCGCAATCGATGCCGCGAAAATCGTCAGAATCGTAAGGCGAAGCCCAAGAAACGATCCGATCATGGCCATCAGCTTCACATCGCCGAATCCCATGCCTTCGACTCCGCGCGCGCGTAAGTAGATCGCGCCCGCCCCATACAAGAATGACCCGCCAATCGCGGCTCCAAGCAAAGCATCCAGTAATGAGAACATTCGCCAGGAAACATCAGAGCTGACCGGTATCTGGAAAACTCCGGGGAGTAGTTGCGACACCAGGTCATTTACTGGAACAAACACACTAAGCACCAGCCCCAAACCCAGACCGGTAAGCGTCAATTTGTCTGGCAGTAAATGGGTTTCAGTGTCGGTGAAGATCAGGCCCAGAAGGAGGAAGCCAAATGACGCACATTTCAACCACCCGAGAGTCAGCCCGAAATGCGCATAACACATAAGAAAGAGAATGCCAGTTATGACTTCCACCGCAAGATATCGGGGGCTGATCCGGGCCGAACACATTCGGCAACGTCCGCGAAGGATGAGCCAGCTTATCACCGGAACATTGTCATAAAAACGAATCGGCTTTTCGCAGTGGGGACAAGCAGATCCAGGGCGCACCACCGACAGACCGAGCGGTAACCGGTAGATGCAGACGTTCAGGAAGCTGCCAAACGCCAGCCCCAGCACGAACACGCCCGATGCGATAACAGGATCCACCCAGCCTCCAGCCACACCCTTACCCGCAGACTGCTGAAATGCAATTTGGCCTGATTATATGTTGTGGCCGGAGTTACGACGGGGTACAAAAGTCGCTGTCCGGAAGGACATAGGCGGGGAGTTACCACCATGCACGGGCCTAAGCGGCTCGCGAATTCGCCATAGCTGGAGACTCTGGCAGGAAGACCATGAACACCGTTCCACTGCTTCCCGGAGTAGTGCGACTCATGACCCGCATCCAGCCGCCATGTTTCTGCACAATCCCATACGCCAACCACAGGCCCAGCCCGGTGCCGCCGTCCTTTTTGGTTGTGTAAAAGGGTTCAAAGATATGTGGCATGTTGGCCGATGGAATGCCACTGCCAGTATCGGCAATGGTGACGCGAACGCCCGGCCTGCGATCGCCAGACCGCTCGTGCGTTCGGACTACCCTCAGCCGAAGCCGCCCACCTTGCTGCATGGATTCGGTGGCATTGAGGATCAAATTGGAGAAGAGCTGCTGTAACTCACCGGGAAAACCCTGTATCTCTAAGCGCTCTCCACAGCGCTTATCCAGAGCGACATGATTGGCCTGCAACTTCCGCAGGTACAGTTGGACGACATCTTCCAGGATTTTGCCTGCGTCCAACCGCTGTGGCGAAGACACTTCACGGACGAATCCCAACGCCTGCTGCGCGATAGAGTCGAGTCGTCCGATCTCCTGCTCGGCCAGCCGCAGATACTCGTCGCGGCCCGCAGCATCACGCCGCGCCAGATACACCAGGTTGGTCAATGCTTCAAGCGGGTTCCTGATTTCATGAGCAATCGCCGCGGTCAGCCTCCCAGCCGTCGCCAGCCGCTCGTTGCGCCGCAGCGCGTCTTCGGTGCGCTTTTGTGAGCTGATGTCGCGAGCAATAGCCGAAGCTCCTACCAACTTGCCTTGCTCATTGCGCAACGGCGAGACCGACAACAGAACCGTCAACCGAGTCCCAGTCTTGTCCAGCCGCTCAGTATGGTAACTGCCCACGCGCTCCTCACGGTTCAAACGCGCCATGTTGTTACCAAATTCTTCCAGCCGATCAGGAGGGACCAGGACAGATATAGGTCTGCCGATGATCTCGGACGCCGAATAACCGTAAAGTGCTTCGGCACCGCGGTTCCAACTGGTCACGATTCCATCCACCGTGAAGCTGATGATGGCATCCTCGGAAGAGGTTACAATGGCCGCCAATTGCTGGCGTACTTCGTCGGCCCGGGTCTCGGCGCGCGAGCGCTGGCGAGCCAACCCCGCAACCAGCACCGAGATGAGAACAAAAATCCCTACTCGCTGTAGTTCATTTTCAGAGATCGCGGTGCCCAGATTCGGGCGGAACATGAAGTAGTCGAGCACCAATGCCGAACTGAACGTGCAGAGTACAGCGGGTCCAAAGCCAAAAAAACGCGCAATGAAGACCACTGCCAGAATAAAAATTACAAACGGATCCTGATGCATCACTGGCGAGAGCCACCAAATGCACCAAGAAAGCGCGGTTGCGGCCAGCGCCGAGCCATACCATGCGACTCGGTCTGACCACCTAGGCTCAAATCTGTAAATCGAACTGATTCCGTTGCGCATCGCGAAATGACGAGTGGCCGAAACCTGAAGAAGCGGCGGAAGGTGAAATTAAACTGATACAGAATCTAACACGAATTCTGAAGCTGCTTACACACTCCAGTGCAAAAAATAAAAATAAAAAATAAAAATAAAGAGCGGCCGCGGCCGCTCTTTATCAAAACTGCAAAACTTTTCACTATTGGGGGCTTGTTTCGAGCTTTTGGCCCTCGCGCGCCGGCTTCGTCGTCGGGGTAACTGTTACCGGAGCTTGCAGCGTAAAGGTCAAGATTTTTTCAGAAGACAATTTGATGTCAGGCTTCTTGCTCGCCGCTTGCACTCCGCCTCCGGCTCCCGCGCCCGCAACTGAACCGATCGCTGCGCCCTTGCCGCCTCCGAAGATGCCGCCAAGAATCGCTCCGGCGATCGCGCCGCCGCCAACTTTCTCGGCAGTATTCTTTCCGCGCGAGCCAGTCTCTTGCTTGAAGTCATCAGTGTGGATGTTATACCACTTGTCAGCCACTTTGATCCGGTCAAGCTGCAAATCCAGAAGTGCGCGTCCGGCAAATTTTCCAGATGCCTGCGCATTTACGACGTGGCCTTCCACTTCATAATGAGCGGGGATTACGACATCTCCATCCACAGCAATGGGAGCATCAAGCGTTGCGTGGAACGTGTCTCCGGTCTGTGCCGTTGCGCTGTCAATCGTGTCCACCAACCGGACGGGCAGCGCAGTACCAGAGGGAACTGTGACCTTCTGTGGCTCAGGCGGCGCTGGCGGAGGCGCAGAGGCGGCCTGCTGGGGCGGAGCGGGCTGGAACGGAGCATCAGCCGGCCGCTGGGGCGCGGCAGACTGTGCCATTTGATCCTGAGACTCTGATCTGTGGTGACGTGCCTTCGCAGAGGGAGAAGGTTTAGAGGGTCTTGCCGGGGTGGTCTCGGCTGGAGCTGGCTCCGGCTCGGCTGCTGGCGCGGCCGTAGATGCCATCCCGGTCACTTGCAGGTTGTTGATGACCTGCTTTACGCCCGGCTCCGAAGCCGCATATTTGGCTGCCGCCTCACGCTGAGCATCACTATCCACCGTCCCCGAAAGCGTCACCGTGCCGTTTGCGGCCTGGACGGTGAGCTGCTTGTTCTGCAAACCGGAGTCGGCACCCAGCTTGGATTGAATGTCCGACGTGACTTGCGCATCATTGGGGGCCTTAGTGCACGCAATAGCGACCGCAAGGACTGCGACCAGCGGAGCAATCCGGAAAAAGAGAGAAGGTCTCGCTTTCATTGTATTAACTCCTGATGATGTCAAATGGTTTCCACCAGTTTAGATGCAGAATGGTGGCCTTTTTTAACAAAATTACAGGAAATACTGCGAGCACGCCAGGCCCAATTAGTGGATGAACTTATAGTCGAGGATTGAGGCGGCAAACTCATGACGTTGCGCTTCCGCATGGGCGTTCTTCATGCGGATGATTCGTCCCTGGCACAGAACTTTGCTGTTCTTTTGTCCAGAGATTTCCTCGGGCATCTCGAAAACCATTTCTACCAGCGTGTTTTCGGGGAAGCGCTGTGGTCCGTGCAGTAGCACTCCCGACTGGCTCAAGTTCTCGATGGTGCCTTCACTCCAGGTCCCCAGGTTCTTCACCCGGTACCGGACTTGCGTATCCATCTTGATTCTGCGCGCCCGTGGCACCCAGGTAACTTTGCGCGCGTGCGGCCGGCGTTTCGAGGTCGAGGCAGTCTCTGGCGCCTCGTGATCCAACCGTTCTACGCGGCGCATGGTTGTCCAGTCGTATTTGTATTCGGCGGCGCACAGAAGACACACTTGGTAGTACTGGCCATCGGCGGCGCGGCGTGGCCAGGAGAATTCGTGTGAGCAACGGCCTAGGAGCAGAACATCGAGCAACTTCTGGGGCATAAGGGTTTGCCTCACCGGCAAAGCGCACCGGCAGACTCATCATGCAACGGAGCCGCAAAATCGGGTAGGTTACTTTCGTGTAGCTGACCGGCGGCAGCCGGGCAGAAATCCCCTACTCAAGGCGATACTTGCCTCGCTGGTGCCGAGGTATGATCGCCAGGTGCATCCCATCACCGCCTTCGTGCTGGCCGGCGGCAAAAGTACTCGCATGGGTTCAGACAAAGCTTTTCTGGAGCTTGCCGGTCGCCCACTGCTTGCGTACTCTCTCGACTTGGGCCGCTCGGTCGCCACCGAAGTAAAAATCGTAGGCGATCCCGACAGGTTTGCGAGTTTCGGCGCCGTTATCGCGGACGTCTATTCCGATCGCGGGCCGCTGGGCGGAATCCACGCCGCGCTCGCCGGTTCCAGCACAGATTGGAACCTGGTCTTGGGGGTCGATCTCCCATTCCTGCGAGTCTCGTTTTTGAACTATCTTTTGTCTGAAGCTCAATCTTCGGGGGCGGTGGTTACGGTCCCTTTTGCAAACGGCTATCTTCATCCTCTTTGCGCGGTGTATCGCAAGCCGTTTTGCGTGTCCGCCGAGCGCGCGCTTTCAAACGGAAAGAATAGGGTCGACGCGCTTTTCTCCGATGTGCTTACTCGGGTTATTAGCGAGGAAGCGCTTGTCCGTGCAGGTTTCGACGCTTCGATTTTCCGGAACCTGAATACGCCCGAGGAATGGGAGCGTGCAAAACAGGAATTCGCCCGCGAACAAGGATGATTACGTAACGGAGACTACTCTCACCCGCCCCGGCACACCCAACATTTATGATGGCTGGGTACCGCTGACCAATGCCTGACGCCACGACAACTCAGTCCACCCCTTACATCGAATTTCGACAGGTCTCCAAAGCTTTTGGTGAAAACTGTGTGCTCGACAATGTCAGCTTCGACGTGATGACCGGCGAGACGGTTTGCATTCTCGGCCGTAGCGGTGTTGGAAAATCCGTGGCACTGCAGCACATTCTCGGCTTTCTCAAGCCAGATTCAGGACGCGTCATCGTCGCCTACGAGGACATCACAGATTTCCCTGAAAAGGAGCTGGAGCGAATCCGCCAGAAGGTCACAATGGTCTTCCAAAGCGGCGCGCTCTTTGATTCGCTCACTGTGGGAGAAAATGCGGCCTTTCCTCTGCGTGAGCGCAAGGATCTCACTGAAGAGCAGATTTTCCAAATCGTCAACGGATTGCTGGAGATGGTCGGGGTAAAAGAAATGGCCGAGCAGTTTCCGGCAGAGCTTTCAACCGGAATGAAACGGTCGGTCGCGATCGCCCGTGCCCTCGCCTCGCAACCCGAATGCGTTCTCTACGACGAACCGACAACCATGGTTGATCCGCTCATGGCGCAGTTGCTGGGGGACCTCATGAAACGGCTGAAAATCCAGCTCCATTTGACCAGCGTAGTCGTCACCCACGACATGCGTCTGGCGAAGAAGCTCGCTGACCGGGTGGTGTTCCTGCACGAGAGCAGAGTTCTTTTCTTCGGAACTTATCCGGACATGGAAAAATGTGACGAGCCGATCGTGCAGGAATTCCTCACACTCGACGAACTCAATCTGGGAGTGTGAAGCGCTCAAAACCCCGCTCGCACCAGCTTCTCCAGCGTAATCGAACTATTGGCCCTCTCTCCCGCCACCATCTTTTCGACGTACTTCGCGATCACATCAACTTCCAGATTCACCGGATCTCCGGGCTTGAGCGAATCCAGGTTTGTCACCGTGGCGGTATGCGGAATTATTGCAATGCGTACTTCCGTCCCCTCGATGGCTGCCACGGTCAGGCTGATGCCTTCAATCGCCAGCGATCCTTTCGCAACAATGTAGCGCGTGAGTTCTGAGGGAACATTGATGGTAAGGAGATAATCGTTCCCGTCTGGAATTGGCTCAAGTGAAACTACTGTCCCAGTCCCGTCCACATGGCCCTGGACAACGTGTCCATCGAAGCGCCCACTTGCCCGCATGGGGAGTTCGAGATTTACCAGTGCACCGGTTTTTAGCCGCGAAAACGAAGTCCGGATCCACGTTTCTTGCGCCAGGTCAGCGGTGAAAGCATCTCGCGCAATCTCGACAGCGGTCAGGCAAACCCCGCTCACGGAAATACTGTCACCCGGTTTGAGTTCCGGCAGCAGCTTCGAGCCAGACACAGTCAATCGCCTGTGCTCGCCTGTGGTTTTGATGGAAGCGATCCGCCCAACTTCCTCGATGATTCCCGTAAACATAGATTCTCAGCTCAGCTTGCCTGTCGCCGCGAGATTTCCGTACCACTTCCCGGAATCCTTCATCGTGCGTTTCTGGCTCCGAAAATCGACATAGGTCAAGCCAAATTTTTGCGAGTAGCCTTCCGCCCACTCGAAGTTATCCATCAGACTCCATGCGTGATAGCCACGAATATTTGCCCCATCTTTGATGGCCCGCCCAACTGCGCCTATGTAGCCGCGATAGAAGTCGGTGCGCCGCTGGTCGGGGACCCGTCCGTGCTCATCCGGCACATCGCCGTAACCGCACCCGTTCTCTGTGATTTCGATGATCGGCTTGTTATAGTCATTACTGATTCTCACCAACAGGTTGTGAAAGCTGTCTGGCCACACCTCCCATCCGAATTCGGTCTTCGGGCCCTGCTTGCCTTCTGAACTTGCCAGGTGGAGACTCTCCCAGTTTTCCGCGTCTGCGATGATCGAGCGATCGTAGTAGTTAATCCCAAAGAAATCGAGGGGCACTTTGGTGATCGCCATGTCGCCCGCTTGCACGCCCAGGACTTCGGGAGGCAAGCGGTCAGCCAGGACACGCGGATACTCTCCCTTTACCGCGGGATCTATGAACCATAAATTGCGAAACGCATGATACCGTTCCGCTGCCGCTACGTCCGTCTCCGACGTGGTTTTCGGCTCGGACGTGCTCATGTTGAAAGCGGTGCCGACTTTTGCGTTCGGCCGGGCCGCCCTAATGGCTCGGAACGCTTGCCCCTGTGCCAGGTTGACGACGTGAGTCGCGCGCAGGAACTCCGGCAGACTTGCGTGCCCGGGAGCATGCATGCCCAAGTAATATCCCAGCGCCGTGAAGATCCACGGCTCATTGAAAATCGCCCAGTTGGTGATGCGATCACCCAGGGCTTTTGCCATAACGCCCGCGTAATCCGCCAGGTACCCCGCCAGATCGCGGTTTGGCCAGCCACCCTTGTCGTCCAGTGCCTGCGGCAAGTCCCAGTGATACAGCGTAGGCAATGGCCGAATTTTTGCCTCCAGCAGCGTGTCTACCAAGCGGCTGTAATAATCCAGACCCTTTTGATTAGGCGCGCCAATACCCGTTGGCTGGATCCTTGGCCAGCTAATCGAGAAGCGATAGCTGTTGAGGTGCATCGCCTTCATCAGGGCAACGTCCTCTTTGTAGCGGTGATAGGAATCGCATGCCACATCTCCCGTGGACGCACCCTTGACGTTTCCGATCGTGTGCGCGAATCGGTCCCAGATAGATTCGCCCTTTCCATCCTCGTTCCACCCGCCTTCGATCTGATATGCCGCCGTCGCGGTGCCCCAGTAGAAATCTTTTGGGAACTGGAAGGGTTCTGGCGGTACGCCCGGAGTCGTCCCAAGCTGTGCCAGCGGCATGCTCGACGGATTCAGGCTGAACCATGATGTTCGCGGAATCGGTACAGCTGCAACTCCCAGCGTCATCCATAAGAAAGTCCTGCGATTCAGTTCTCCTGAGGCCATGGCAGTCTCTCCTCGATCGGACTTCTGATCTTAGTCCAGGTACGGGTCCCGCAAATATCCCTCAACTGCAAAATCTTCCCCAAAGCGATGCAGCCTGAACCACTTTAAGTGCGCCGCTTCACTCATTCGACGAAACCCAGGTCCGGCGGCGAATGCCACAGATCCGGTCCCGGCCAGAATCTTCGGTGCATAGTACAGGAAGAGCTTATCGACTAGGTCCGAAGCCAGTGCCTCCCAATTGACGAACGCGCCGCCTTCAATCATCACGCTGGTGAGCTCGCGTTCAGCGAGGAACCGGCAAATTGCGTGCAGGTCGGGCCGGCCGTCCACTCCCGCAGTCGCGACTTGTTCCACTTGAATTCCATGATCTTGAAGCTGTTGCTTCCTCTTCTCTTCAGCCAGAGAGCAAAATACCAGAACGTCGTGCTTCGCGGTCTGCACAATTCGAGAGTCCAGCGGAATGCGCAGCCTCGAATCCAGAATCACACGCAACAGCGGTCGCCTACGCGGAAGTCCGCTGCGATCAGTGAGCAGCGGATTATCCGCAATTACCGTACCCACACCCACAAGAATTGCGTCATGTTGATGTCGAAGCTGCTGTACGTGCGCCCGCGCCTCGTCGCTGGTAATCCATCCACCGGTTGGGGCTCTGGCGCCGAGGGTTGGCGGGCTCGACAAGTCCTCGGGTGGAGGCGCGATCTTCCCGTCCAGAGTCATGCCAGCTTTCAGCGTCACCAATGGCAGCCGATACCGAATATATTTGGCAAAAGCATCGTTTAGCGGACGCGCTTCCTCTTCGAGAATCCCAGATGCAACCTGTACTCCCGCCTGCCGCAGCCGCGCAAACCCTCGCCCGCCAACCGCTGGATTTGGATCGGTCGTGCTCGCCACAACGCGCTTAATTCCGGCGGCAATCACCGCGTCCGCACACGGCCCGGTTCGGCCCTGATGCGAGCATGGCTCAAGGTTGATGTAGAGTGTCGCGCCGCGAGCCTTCTCTCCGGCTTGCTCAATGGCCAGAACCTCGGCATGCTTCACGCCTTCGTAAGCGTGAAAGCCCTCGCCCACGATCTTGCCGCTGCCGTCGACCAGCACCGCTCCAACATTCGGATTCGGAGAGGCGAGACCAAAACTTCTGCGCGCCAGCTCCAAAGCGCGCTGCAGAAACACCAGATCGTTTTCCAGAGATGTATTCACAGATCAAGAGAAGAGAGAATCCACATACTCTTTGGGATCAAATGGCAACAGGTCTCCCGCCTTTTCGCCAACGCCAACATAACGCACCGGCAGACCCAGTTCTCGCGCGATGGCGACTACCACTCCACCCTTCGCCGTGCCGTCCAGTTTTGTAAGCACGACACCGGTGACGGCCGCCGCATCGGTAAACTGTTTGGCCTGTTGCAATCCATTCTGTCCCGTGGTTGCATCAATCACCAGCAGCACTTCGTGTGGTGCGCCGGGAATCAGGCGTTGAGCTGTCCGCCGCATTTTTTCCAACTCCGCCATCAAATTCGACTTGGTATGCAGACGCCCGGCGGTGTCCACGATTACGCAGTCAGTGTGCCGCGCGTTTGCGGCCTCCAAAGCGTCGAATAGCACCGCTGCAGGATCTCCGCCGGCCTTGGTGCGAATTACTTCAGTCCCCGTACGTTGCCCCCAGACTTCCAGTTGCTCGATTGCCGCCGCCCGGAATGTATCCGCGGCACACAGCAGCACGGTCTTGCCTTCGGAACGCACGGTCTGAGCAAGCTTGCCAATTGTCGTAGTCTTGCCTGTGCCGTTGACCCCCACAACCAAGACAACTTCAGGAACTCCATCCGGTCTCTCGACGGGAGGCGTATTCGCAGCATTCAGAATGGCTAGCAGTTCTTCCTTCAACAATCGCTTCAGTTCTTCCACATCCTTGATCTGCTTGCGATCAGCCCGCTCCCGCAGATTATTGAGTACCTGGTGGGTGGTCGTAGTGCCCAGGTCTGCCCCGATGAGGGTCGCTTCAAGATCATCCAGCGTGTGGCGATCAATTTCCTTGCTGAATGAGACCGCCTCTTCAATCCGCTCACTCAAATTCTCGCGAGTGCGCGTCACCGCCTCTTTCATGCGGTCAAACAGGCCAGGCTTCTTCTCTGTGCTGCCGAAAAGTGTCTGAATCATCAAAATCTTTCAGTGCGGAACGACTGATTTGATTATAGCGATCAGAGGGACAAGATGCGGTTGACGTGGAGTTGGGAAAGGAAGGACTTACGTGCGATCCATGTTTGTTTCTGCAGGGGCAGGTTTCTCGAAGGCAACACTCGCAGGGACGTTAATAGCGCCGGCTCCGGCCGCCATGGCCGCTGCTCGGGGCACGCGAATCTCTCCCCGCTGGTAGATGGCTTCTAAAGCTGTTACGGCGGTCGGATCAAGCCGTTTGCCGGAAATGGAATGAATGATCCGCAAGGCGTCCTCACAATCGTGCGCCTGCTGATAAGGACGGTTCGTGGTCAGTGCGTCGAAAGTGTCAGCCACGGCGATGATCCGGGGCAGCACCGGTACCTCGTCTCCCTTAAGCCCATGCGGATACCCGCGACCATCCAAAGACTCGTGGTGTAGTTCAATACCGGGAATCATCTCTTTGAGTTGGGCGACCGGCCGCAGGATGTTGGCGCCCTTGGTGGTATGGGTCTTCATGATTTCGAACTCTTCCGCGGTCAGCGCGCCGGGTTTTTTCAGGATGCGGTCCTCGATTCCGATCTTGCCCACGTCATGCAGTTGCGCAGACACCCGGACGATCTCCAGAAAGTCTTCCGGCATACCCATTTCTTTTGCGATCAGCACCGAATATTTCGTTACCCGATCAGAGTGTCCTCGCGTGTACGGGTCCTTTTCGTCGACCGCGCCGGCCAGCATCTGAATAGAATTCATGAACAGCTCGCGGTTCTCTGCGGCTGCGCGCTTCAAGTCAAGGACGAAGTGTTCGAGTTCCTCGGACATGAAGTTGAAAGTCGAGGCCAGTTCTCCAATTTCCGTGCGGCTCTTCAAATGCACTCGCTGCGAGAAGTCTCCACGGGCGATTGCATGGCTCGACTCCGTCAACACTTCAAGCGGATTCGTGATGCGGCGGGCCGCAATGACTCCGACCCCGATACTTAGCGCAATGGCGAAGATGGCGAGTATGCGCGCGGTACGCTGCATATCGTAAACACTGCTGTAGGCTTCGTCCCGCGGTTTTTGCGCGACCACAGCCCAATTCAGATTGGTTACCGGACTGTAGGTGCCCAGCATGACTGTGCTCTTTTTCCCGGCGCTAACCGTGAATTCGCGGGTAGCAGCCACCATCTGCGCCTTGCCTCCCTGCTCCACAAAATTGCGCACGATTTCAAGATTGGTCATGTCTTGCCCGGTAGCATACTCAGGGTTGGCGCCTGCGACCAATCGCCCCTGGCTATCCACAACGTAAGGAGTCAGGCCACTACGGTCGATTTCCTGCAACCGGTGAACCAGAAATTCTAGGTCAACAACTGAAGCGATCATGCCCAGAAAGCGGCCGCCAAACGTCACTGGAGTGCTGACCAGCATCACTGTTCTTGAAGACTTACCGTTCCCAACCACCAGAGGCTGCCCATTGTAGGCGCGCGACTCGCGTGCCGCCGCATACGCCTGCTCCAATTCCCGCTGTAAGAATGCATCCGGCTCAATGCGTCCCGCAGAGATTCCTTTTGCCTCAGAGTTCAACAGTGTCGAATAGTCCAGATCTTCGGAAGAGGACACAAAATTTTCGAGGAGAGCGCGCAACTCGGGGGCCTGCACATGGTCGCCCGTCAAGTCTCCCCCGCTGGCCACTTGCAGAGCTGAAGCCAGGTTGGTTTGCATCAGCCGGAATGATTCCTGGTGCTGCGAAATATCGTCCGCAATGGAACGCGTGACTGTGTTCTGCAACAGGCGCTCGTTGGTGATCAGGCGGTCCCGGTTAATCGACTGCACTTGCACCGAGTAGAAAAACATCGGTACCACGCTGATCAAGACCAGCACACTGAGGATGACATACAGAATCGGAATCCGAGTTGGCAGAAATTTGCCCGACAAAATGACTTTCTCCGTACCCCGGCGTGCACACTACGAGTGCGATCTCAAGAATTTTACTTTGCTAGTTCTGGAGAAAGGACAACCTGAAAGACGTGCTTCATTACCAAAGTACCGGATTGTCGCCAACAGAGGCCTGGCCGGTGCGATATTTGGGAAATTTTGTTACCGCAGGTTACTGGAAGTTGGCGGTGGGTAGGTAAGTCTCGCTCTTTGAAGTGCGAGTCATCAGCTCCTGGATCGCGTCGCGCGGCGATTTGCCCTGGCTCAGGATCGCATGCATCTGCTCGGTAATGGGCATCTCTACTCCTTGTGCTCGTGCCAACTGTACCGCCGCATCTGTGCTGAAGACTCCTTCCGCAACCATGCCGTGCATGCTGGAGATGACCTCCGCCAGCTTGCGTCCCCGCCCGAGTTCAACCCCCACGCTGCGGTTCCGCGAAAGGGCGCCGGTGCAGGTGAGTACCAGGTCTCCTAGTCCTGCCAGTCCTGACATGGTTTCCGCCCGTCCCCCGCAAGCAGTGGCCAGCCGCGTGATCTCAGCGAGTCCTCGTGTAATCAGCGCGGCCACAGAATTATGTCCCAGCCCAAGTCCGTGGCAAACGCCCGCGGCAATCGCGACAATGTTCTTCAGCGCGCCGCCCAGTTCCACTCCCACCACATCATCATTTGTGTACACGCGAAAAGCCGGATCGCTGAACTCCTGCTGTACCTTCGCTCGCAAGTCGCGATCTTTTGAGGCAATGGTGATGGCGGTCGGATCTCCACGCGCAACTTCCGCGGCAAAAGTCGGCCCGCTTAACGCTCCTACCCGGCAATCAATCCCATTCTGCTTGGTGACCTGACAGATCACCTCGGTCATGCGCAGCAGCGTCGCCTGCTCCAAGCCTTTGGTGGCGCTCACCAGCAACATCTCTGGGTCGAGATGCGAGCACATCTCCTGGAACAGCCTTCGACAATGCTGAGACGGCATCGCGCTTACAACAATCTCCGCTCCGCTCAAGGCTTCTGCTAGATTGCCAGTTACAAGAACGCAATCCGGAATTTTCTGTTCGGGCAGGAACAAAGCATTGGTGCGGCTCGCTTCGATTGATTCGCGGACGTCTTTCTCGTAGGCCCACATCCACACCTGATGCCGTGACGTGCGGCCGAGCACGATCGAAAGCGAACTCCCCCAGGCGCCTGCTCCGATGATGGCGATCTGGCTCATTTGCGTCTCAACTGGAATCGAGGTTCAGTTCCGGCAAGCATCCGCCGGATATTCTGGTGGTGCTTCAAAACGATGAGAAGAGAAGCCGCCGCGACCAGGGCAAGTCCCGTCGAACCCTGGCCTTCCCCAAGCAGCATGGCAGCCACAGAAAGCGATGCGGCGGCAATGATGGAGGCTAACGCAACCAAACGAAAAGCTGCCGCCAGTAACAAGAACATGCCGAGCACAACCAGAATGGCCTTTGGAGTCAGTAACAGGAATGAGCCAAGCCCGGTTGCCACCCCCTTGCCTCCTCGGAACCCAAGCCACACGGGAAAAATATGTCCACACACCGAGGCAAATGCTGCGGTAAATGCGGCTGTTTTATCGCCCGGGAAAACCATCGATGCGATGACCACTGCGGCAAGTCCCTTCAACGCATCGAGCAGCAGCGTCGCAATCCCAAGCGCCGGAGAAGTTCGCGCCACGTTTGTAGCTCCAATGTTTCCGCTGCCAGTGGTCCGGACATCAGCTCCACGAAATGCGCGCACCAGCAGATATCCGAACGGAATCGATCCGAGCAGATAACCCATGCCGGCGCTGATCAGGATCGCGCGCATTAGTGTTCTCGAGAGTGCAAACCAAAGCGCGCAATTTTTGTGTACTGGGAGCCTTTGGGCGAAAGTTGGCTGCGGTACAAGAAAAATTCGCGGGCCGTCATCCTACCAAAGTCTGGCGCCGGAGATTGCGCCAATTTCTCTTGCAACTGGCAAAATCGCTGATTCACTTTGTCGCTCTTTCGCCAGTGTGGGGCCCCAGAACCTCCGCCTGCCCGGGCGCCCGCACGAGCCAAGGTCAGATGCGGGCTGAAACCTCGTTGCTCCTCGGGAACGCCTACTGCTGCAAGAGATTCTTCTACTTTTGCCGCCAAGTCCGCCAGGCCAGCTTCACCTTCGATTCCCAGCCAGAATACGCGCGCGGCTTTCGCCGTCGGAAAAAATCCGGCACCATGGAATCGCATCTGAAACGGCTCAGCATTGATCGAACCAAGCGCTTCTTCAATCTGCTTCACAGCCGCCTCTGGTTTTTCGCCGATAAACTTTATCGTCACGTGGAGCGACTCTGGACAAACCCACCTTGCCCCAGGCGCAAGCCCGCGCACCTCATCCATGAAATGCTGTAGTCGTTGTCGGATCTCCTCTTCAATATCGAGAGCAACGAAAATCCGCATATGCCATGTTCGAGCATAGCAAATGCCTGCTGCACGCAGGACGCCTTTCGTATCGCTTACAATATTCCGGGTTTCCCTTGGTGTACCGCTGTGTCCTCGGGGGCTGAAGTTTTTTGAAGTCGGAGCGCGAGGTCACCAAGCCGAAAGCCCTAAACTGAAAATGAAACCTTCTGATCTGATCTACGACTGGAATCGCGCTCTGCCTGCGGAATTCCTCCCCGCAGGGCCGGTCCTGTTGAACGACGAAACCCTGCGCGATGGGCTGCAATCGCCGTCGGTCCGCGATCCCTCTATCGAGCAAAAAATCGAAATCCTCCACCTAATGGAATCTCTCGGGATCAACTCCCTCGATCTCGGTTTGCCGGGCGCTGGATCTCGAGCGGTGGAGCACGTAGAAGCGCTGGCCCGCGAAATCGCCGGCAACCGGCTGAAGATCCAGGCGAATTGCGCTGCCCGCACGCACGAAAACGATATTCGCCCGATCGCAGAAATTGTTCAGCGCACCGGCCTCAAAATAGCTGCCGCCACATTCATCGGTTCCAGTCCCATCCGCCGCTATACCGAAGGATGGACGGAAGATTTCCTGCTCGACACGACCGAGAAGGCCATTAAGTTTGCGGCCTCACTCGGTCTTGAGGTCATGTATGTGACCGAGGACACCAGCCGCTGCGATCCGGAAATGGTGAAGCGTTTGTATTCGACAGCCATTAACTGCGGTGCACGGACGATTGTTGTTTGCGATACTGCAGGCCATGCGACTCCTATGGGAGCTTTCGCGCTGATCAAATTCGTTCTCGATCAGGTGGTGAAGCCTTCCGGCGAAAAGATTCGCGTGGACTGGCATGGGCATTGCGACCGCGGATTTGCCGTAGCCAACTCAATCGCAGCGCTCGCGGCCGGCGCCGATTGTGTCCACGCCTGCGCGTTGGGGACCGGAGAGCGCGTGGGCAATACGCAAATGGATCAAATGCTGGTCAACCTCAAGTTGATGGGCATTTCTCCATGGGACAAACAGGACCTGACCGAGCTAAAGGATTATTGCCAGGCGGTCTCACGCGCCACCGGCGTTCCCATCCCACCCAACTACCCCGTGGTCGGCGAAGACGCCTTCCGCACCGCCACCGGAGTGCACGCCGCGGCCGTCATCAAAGCCCTCAAGAAAAACGACATCGAACTCGCCAACGCCGTCTACTCCGGCGTGCCTTCCCATTTGTTCGGACTGGAGCAGGTGATTGACATCGGCCCGATGAGCGGGAAATCGAATGTCTTATTCTGGCTCGAGCGTCACGGGATTCCTGCTTCCGATGAAGTTGTAGAGCGCATTTACACACGCGCTAAAGCCTCCGACCACACGCTGAGCGAAGCCGAAATTCGTGAGTGCTTGAGATAACCCTGTCATTAGGAGCGGAGTGCGCACTTCGCGAAGCGAAGCGTCCACGGGAGTCGAAGGACCCCTCGGATGTATGTTGACGATGGACGCTTAAGGGAATTCTCCTCGTGCCCAACCGCAGCGCCCACAAACGCCGCCTTTTCCACCCCAGCCGTGTTATAAATGACCTTCTTCCCCAGGCAACAAAACCCAGCACGCAGGAAACCTGAATGCCGCGAGTAAAAGGTTCGGGTGGCAAACCGCCCAAGTGCCCGATTGAGCGTTACGAGCACAAGGACAAGCAACGCATCAACAATCCGCCCGTCGGACTGGTCACGCCCGAAACCGATCCTCCTCTCCCCACCCACAAGACTTACGACTACGTGACGCCAGTCCCATCGGTGCCTATCGGACGGAGGCAGACCGCATCGGATGCTGCTGGCACGCGGACAGGAATGTCCGCGCCACACGGTCTGGATTACGATCCCCACCTCGACCCGCAACTAGTCTGGGCGGGCAAAAAAGAGCACACCTCTTCTGACGTGCACACCGTCTCGCTCCACGTGCACGAGCGTATTGATCCCTCGACCATCATCGAAGCCGTCCGCAAGCGGAACGGCAATAACGGAGCCGTGCCCGAGCAACCGTCGCTATTTGAACGCAAGGAGGAAAATCCTCCGTTTGGGCAGGCGATTGATTTTTACAAGCACGCCCACGGCTGGTCGAACCGCCTGATCGCCGGCGACTCCCTGCTGGTGATGAACTCGCTGCTCGAAAAGGAGGGCATGGCCGGGCAGGTGCAGATGGTCTATATCGACCCGCCGTATGGGATTAAGTACGGCTCGAATTTCCAGCCGTTCGTGAACAAGCGCGATGTGAGGGACGGAAAAGACGACGACCTAACACAAGAACCCGAGACGATTCGAGCATTCCGTGATACTTGGGAACTCGGAATTCATTCTTACCTAAACTATCTTCGTGATCGCCTGCTCCTTGCGAAGGACCTACTAAGTGACTCGGGATCGTGTTTTGTACAGATCAGCGACCAGAACCTCCACCATGTCCGGGAGCTGATGGATGATGTGTTCAAGGCATCAAATTTTGTAAGCGTGATTTACTACACGACGTCGGGCGGGTTCACCAGCACCACCTTGAGCCGCGCTGGCGACTTTCTGATCTGGTACGCGAAAAATCTCGACCAACTGAAATATCGGTCGCTTTTCGAGACTAAGCATCTACCCAGCGCGGAAGGCGATTCAAAGTACGATCAAGATGAGCTTTCTGACGGAGCTAGGGGCGCCCTTTCAGTGGAAGAAAAATCGGGAGATGCAACATTGTCCGCGAACGCTCGCATTTTCCGTTACGACAACCTGGTCTCAGCAGGGTTCCGACAGAATACTACCGTTGAGTACGAATTCGAAGGGAAGAAGTACCATCCCGGGCCCAACAATAAAGCGTCCCAATCTGCCCCCTACCGGACTGGTCAACCCCAACCTGCTCGCCGGATACAGAAACAGCAGAACGTGTTCACCGGGGCGGTAGCGCTCGCCCGAATTCCACAATCCGTCCCACTCTTGTATCTGGACTACTTGTCGGCAGCGGACGCCCCGAATCGCCTCTTGCACTCGGAAAGTGATCCGAGTGGTCGCAACCGTCGCTAAGTCAGGACCGAAGTGTTCGACGCCCAGCACAGTTCCGGAGAAGATCAATGCCGAATCCCGCGCGAGGCTACGCAGGAAAGGTATCTTGGTCAAAGAGGATGGTGGCGTTTTTGCCTGCACCCATGTAGGAATGAGCGCGATGAAAACCGCAAGCCAAGGATGCAAGCGCACGTTGAGCCTCACAGTGCAGAGGCCAGCGCTCTGACGGGGAGCAGCAAGAGTTTAGTACAGCGTCTCCACCATCACCTGTGACGGGCGTCACAGCACGGATGTGATCTCTGAACATCTACTTGTTTTTGAAAGCGCACGGCTTCCAGCCGTGCCGTTACGTGGCACGAACGACTAAGGGCACGGCCGGAGGCCGTGTCCTTTCAAAGCTGCTCGGAATTCCGCGTTTTGATTTCATCCCTCGTTCAAGAATATCTTCTGCGCGGACAGGTGTGCCCCAGTCAACAACAGCAACCCCGAAAGAAATGCCCAGAACATCATGCTCACCGAGAGCGCGAATGGCCCATACACTTCCTGAAAATTCAGTCGTGGCAACAGCAGAATGTAGGAATATTTCAATATTTCCGAAAGCAATCCCATGATGATCGCCGCCGGCAGTACCGCCTTGGCCGGAACCTTCCCATTCGGCAGCAGCCAATAAATCAAGAAAAAGATAGCCATGCTGGTGAGGGTGGCAAATACTTTGGCGGTCATGAATCCGAGGACGTGAACCAGGAAAATATCGTGTCCGAACGCAAGGAATCGAAGCAAGATTGTGTTCCCCGCGCTCAGCGCAATCGAGATCAGCGCCAGAATTCCACATGCAAACGCCAGTCCCAGTGAAATCAGCTGGTTCCCAAAATACGAGCGGTTCTCAGGAAAACGCCACACCCGATTCAATGCGACTTCAAGCGGCATAAAAATCCCGGTCGATGTCACCAACAGGATGACAAAAGAAAACACTTGCACCCGGTTATGTGCCGATGCCAGGGTACTGAGATTGCGAATCACAAAATCCTGTCCGGATTGCCCTGCCGGAAGATAATCCCTGAGCAGTTCCACGATCACGCTTTTCATGGAAGGTGAATGAAATACTCGCACCACCAGGGTCATCAACAGGAGCACGAATGGGAAGAATGAAAGAATCGCATTTGCCGCTACTGAGAATGCAAAAGTGTGCACTTCGGTATGCAACAAATATTTGATCGTGGAGAGCGTCAACCGGTAGTAATAGCGGATCCGGTGCCTGCCGGAATGTGCAAGATCGCGTGCTGGGCTGGAAGTGGAGAGGCTGGTTGGCTGCACGATTTCTGAATATTATCAAATACTTGCACGGAATCCCGGTCGCCGGTCACTAGGCAGAGCTCGGTGGCGTCGTCTCAATCTGAGTAAAACGTTTTAATGCCTGCAAATTTCTCTTGCCAGAAACGTAAGTTCCTGAATAATATCTTCTGCTCACTGCCCAACAGTCAGGGCAATGAGTTTTCAGAATTCGGGTTGATGTTTTGTTGCCACGTCGTCGAAACTCGCGCACTTCGTACCAGTCCTGTACCTTTTCGGAGTTCCTCCGCCGCAAGGGTGTCAGGGCTTATTTTTTGGCAGACTGCGGGCCACCGAACATGACCTGAAGCAAGCTGCTCCAGTTCTTTGAGGGGGATTCGAGGCGCAAGCCGCACAACGAACTTGAGCAGAAATCTATAACCAGAGTCGAAAGGAGTTCTTTGTGAGAGAGAAGGGTACAGTAAAGTGGTTTAACGGGGCAAAAGGTTACGGGTTCATTCAACGCTCAACCGGCGAAGACGTGTTCGTCCACTTCTCCGCCATCCAGGAAAACGGTTATCGCTCACTCAACGAAGGCGAGACCGTTGAGTTTGACCTGCTGAAAGGGCCGAAAGGCTTCCAGGCAGCGAACGTCTCCCGCGGCTAAAGAGCCTCGCTCCACTTGCAGACCCTTCCGGGCAGCTGGAAGGGTTTCATTGTTTCTGCTTCCCGGATCCGTTTTGACTGCTCAAGTTTTATGTCGTCTTAACTGTTGTATGTAGAAGCTCTCTGGTGTATATTACGGGCCGACCGCCAAATCGAGCGATGGGGCTCGGATTTAGGTCACTGCTTCAGCTCCTTCGTCAACGTTATAGATCGCTGCTCGCTTCGTCCATATTTCGACTAAAGTTCGACCAACTTTTCTTAGCCGAGTGGTGCTCCAATGTTAAGAACTGAACGTGTGTTGAGGCCAGAACGCCGCCAAACCCCGCGTACGGCGATGGAGAGGCTCGCCTCCATCAACATCGAACCGAATAACGGTGGCATTATCTTGAATGTGTCCGGGGAGGGACTTTGCTTTCACTCCATTGCTCCGGTCGAACAGAACGGGCGAGTCCGTTTCTCGTTGTTGGAGAACAATCGTCGGATCGACGCCGGCGGCGAACTGGCGTGGATGGATGAGGCACAAAAAGTGGGTGGCTTGCGATTCACCACCCTGCCTGTGGAAGCTCGCGAGCAAATCTACAATTGGATACGCCAGCCTGGAGTGCCGCTTGACGAGCACGAGGAATCCGCATCAGCCGTTCCCCTGCCCGGCGCATTACCTGGGCTCAATACCGCCCGATTCGATGCAAAGACTGGTCCCGGGAGTTCGGTCCCGCTTGCAGCGGCTCTGCTAAGGCTGAGAGCACGGATAAAGTTGAGCGGGTTCTCCGGAGGATTAGCCACCGGGCTTCTCATTTCGCTACTTGTGACGTCCGTCTTATTGTTTCAGGCATATCGCCGTCAATTCGGTGAGTCGCTCATTCACTGGGGAGAACGACTGGCTGCAAAATCTGAGGCACCGAAGCAACCGGTATTGACGGCGACCGCGCC